>Ga0256870_1001224_pt1 | contig 10645 bp, 5 predicted proteins | sample RumenRJG_06RNA_FD_186079 | JGI IMG/M metagenome (GOLD analysis project Ga0256870, IMG submission 186079) | Metatranscriptome of bovine rumen microbial communities from Lethbridge, Alberta, Canada - Rumen RJG_06 (Metagenome Metatranscriptome) | ecosystem: Host-associated > Mammals > Digestive...
CAAATTTATTGAATTACAAAGAATAATATGTATATTTATAATAAATATATAGTATATAATTATGTAATTTTTTTGAAAATTTGAAAGTAAATATCAAAATTTAACTAACAATTTTTTTCTTTTCTGATAAAATATTGACATTAACAAATGATAACCTATTTAAGTTGGGAACATTATATGGCTAATCTAATTGAACAAATTGCTTATGCTCGCGGTATCGCTGGTGAATACATCGATGCTAGTGGTCAGAAAGTAATCATCTCTGATGAATGCAAACTTCAGTGTCTTAAGGCATTGGGTTACAATGTCGATGATCAGGAAGCTCTTGCTGAACAGTACAATCAGGAACAGGACGCTTTATTCGTAAGCGGTACCGAACCTGTATTTGTTACTACCGAAAACAAGGCAATTGAAATCACCGTAAGACTTACGGATAATGAATCAAATAACGAGATCGAGTATTACGTAGTTCAGGAAGATGGCACCAAGTGTCAGGGTAAGTTCTACATTGACAAGAATACCCGTGCTTATTCACGTGTCGTTAAGGGTGTTGAATACATCGAATACAGAACTAACTTAATCGTTGCATTACCGTTAGGTTATCATGATATCACCTTCAAGACCTGTGAAAGAACCTTTGAGCCAATGCGCTTAATCATTTGTCCTCGTGCCTGCTACAAGCCTGAAGAAATTTTAAACGGCAATAAAGTATGGGGTCCAAGCGTGCAGCTCTACGCTCTCAGATCTGAAAAGAACTGGGGTATCGGTGATTTCGGTGATCTTAAGGATCTTATTATCAATCTTGCTGAAAATGGTGCAGGTTTCGTCGGCGTAAATCCTATTCATGCAGCTTACCCTTCAAACCCTGAATCAGCAAGTCCATACAGTCCTTCATCACGCAGATGGCTGAACGTAATTTACATCAATCCTGAAAATACCTTCGAATTCAAGAACAACGAAGATGCCCAGAAGCTTGTTCGCTCTTCTGACTTCCAGAAGAAGCTGAATGCTCTGCGCAGTGTTGACTATGTAGATTACACCAATGTAATGAAGCTTAAGCTTGAAGTTCTCCGTAAGCTTTTTGACGAACAGAAGGCTCTGTTCGATAACCGTACCATCAGAGGTAAGGCTTACGCCAAGTTCAAGGAAAACGGCGGTGAATCTCTCAAGGCTATGGCTTTATACGATGCCATCATGGCTCACTTCTATTCAAACGGCGAAAATGCCTGGGGTTGGCCGGTATGGAGAGACGGTTTCAGAAAGTACAGTGACCCAATCGCCAAGGAATGGGCTAACTTACATGAAATCGACGTTGAATTCTACATGTACCTCCAGTTCCTCGCTGACGAACAGCTTGAAGCTGCTCATCAGGCTGCAAAGGACAGCAAGATGGCTGTAGGTATCTATCGTGACCTCGCAGTAGGCGTATCAGAAGGTTCAGAAGAAATCTGGGCTAACGGCAGTCTCTACTGTGTTAAGGCTTCCGTAGGTGCTCCGCCAGATCCGTTAGGACCTTTAGGACAGAACTGGGGCTTACCTCCAATGGATCCTAAGAAGCTGGTAGAAAACCGTTATCAGCCAATCATTGATCTCTTCAGATCAAACATGCAGCACTGCGGTTCATTACGTATTGACCACGCAATGTCTTTACTCCGTCTGTGGTGGGTTCCACCTGCAGCTTCAGCTAAGCAGGGTGTATATGTTTACTACCGTGTACATGATCTTGTAGGTATTCTTGCGCTTGAATCACAGCGTAACAAGTGTCTCATCATTGGTGAAGACTTAGGTACCGTTCCATACGAAATGAAGGCAATTCTCCGTGATGCCGGTATTCATTCATACAAGATTTTCTTCTGGGAAAAGAGTGAAACCGACGGTGGCTTCATTTCTCCTAAGGATTACGTTGAACAGGCTATGAGTGCACTGTCTACCCATGACATGCCTACCATTGAAGGCTGGTGGAGTCACAGTGACCTTACTCTCGGCAGAGAACTTGGTTTATATGACGATGCTGCAGTACAGTCAATCGGTAATGCACGTACTGAAGACCAGCAGCGCATTCTTGACAGCTTACACTGGCACGGCGTAATCTCTGACAAGGTTTCAAGAGATGCTCACAACTGCCCAATGAGCAAGGAACTTCGTGACGGCATGCAGATTCACATGTGTCTCGGCAACTGTGCCTTATTCAGTACTCAGATTGAAGACTGGTTAGGTATGGACAAGCCTGTAAATGTTCCTGGTACTTCTACCGAATATCCTAACTGGAGACGTAAGATTGCCAAGAACTTAAGCGAAGTATTCAACAATCGCGAGATCAAGTCTCTCCTGAAGAAGATGACTGAGGCAAGACTCAAGGCCAGCAACAGAATGTAATTTCTGGAACTGACTTAAGTTTTAACGAAAACGGGAGTGTGTATGCACTCCCGTTTTTATGTCTGTCTTTGTTATCGGTATTCTCATTACATCCGTCATCATTTTTTCTCTCGAACCTTACGGTTAAAGTGCTTAATTTTTATCTAAATCGTTTTCATTTATTTTTACTAAAATAAAAGTTGTAAATTAAATGATCTATCCGACAATATTGCACAATTTACAGCATGTTTTAATCCAAAAAATGCAATAATCATAGACAGTTTATTAATATTGCAGGCACGGGCATCCTTTCCGTTTTATGCGGAAAACTTAAGTGTTGGATGCTTCAGAACGTACGGCAGGCATCTCCGATGACTAATATCAGTTCTTAGGAACAAAAAACGGGCCGAACGTTTTAGTTAAGTCGTGTGTACTTTACAGGTCTGCAGTTAAGACTCAATTAGAATCTGATTTATAAAACAATAAAGCAGTTACTGCTATAAAAACTAAGGAACACTAATGCTTATTGATGATTTGAATAATGCCAGTTTGGCAAGACCTTTTGAGACTTTTGGTTTGCAAAAGAATCCTGAAGGTCAGGGCGGTTACATTCTCCGTACCTGGTTGCCTGGTGCAATCAGTGTTGACGTGAAGTCAATCGACGGCAAGAAGAAACTCGGTTCCATGGCAAAGGTTGAAGAGGAAGGTCTTTTTGAGCTTAACTTCCCTAAGGCCGACAAGGAATTCAACTACCTGTTTGACGTTGAATACCAAGATTCAAAGATTCAGGTAATCGATCCGTACCAGTTCCGTAACGAAGCTTACGAAGGTCTGTCTACCATGCGTAATGATGCCGCAAACCTGTATCGTACCATGGGTGCCCAGCTGGTGGAGATTGAAGTTGAAGGCGTTAAGATTAAGGGTGTTCGTTTTGCAGTTTATGCTCCGTCAGCAAGTAACGTAAGCGTAATCGGTGACTTTAACTTCTGGGACGGTCGCCGCCATCCTATGCAGAGAAGCTTAATGGGTGAATGGGTTCTGTTCGTTCCTGGTCTCGGCGAAGGTGAACGCTATAAGTACGAACTTAAGGATCCGTTCGGCAATCGTTTACCGCACAAGTCTGACCCTGTAGGCTTCTATGCCGAACAGTATCCTTCATTCGCTTCAGTTGTATACGATCAGAACCGTTACAAGTGGAACGATGCCGCTTGGATTGAAAGTCAGAAGAATGACAAGCTCAAGCAGGCAATCAGTATCTACGAGCTTCATTTTGCTTCATGGCGCCGTCACGAAAACGGTGACAGTCTGAGCTATCGTGAAATGGCTGAACAACTGATTCCTTACGTAAAGGAAATGGGGTACACCCATATCGAACTTCTTCCTATCATGGAACATCCGTTCTCCGGTTCCTGGGGTTATCAGCCGGTTGGTCTGTTCTCTCCAACCAGCAGATTCGGTACTGCCGATGACTTTAAGTACTTCATCGATCAGTGTCACCAGAACGGCATCGGTGTAATTCTCGACTGGGTACCTGCTCACTTCCCTTCAGATTCACACGGTCTCGCCCGTTTCGACGGTACTCCTTTATACGAATACGAAGACCCTCGTCGTGGTTGGCATCCTGACTGGAATTCATACATTTACGACTTTGGTCGTGACACCGTTCGTCAGTTCCTGGTTGCAAGTGCCCTTGTATGGCTCGACTACTACCATGTTGACGGTCTCCGTGTAGACGCCGTAGCTTCAATGCTTTACTGGGACTACTCACGTAAGGCCGGTGAATGGGTACCTAACGTTGACGGAGGTAACCACAACTACGAAGCCATCAGTCTCTTAAGATGGTTTAACGAAGAAGTTTACAAGAATTATCCTCAGTGCATGACCATTGCTGAAGAATCAACAGCTTTCGCTGGTGTTTCACGTCCTACCTACACCGGTGGTCTCGGCTTCGGCTTCAAGTGGAACATGGGTTGGATGCACGATACTCTTGAATACATGAAGAAGGATCCTATCTACCGTAAGTATCATCACAGTGAAATGACCTTCTCCATGATTTATGCCTATGATGAAAACTTCATTCTGTCTATTTCTCACGACGAAGTTGTACACGGCAAGCTTTCAATGCTGTACAAGATGCCTGGTGACGAATGGCAGCAGGCTGCAAACCTGAGAGCCTACATGGGCTACATGTATGCGCATCCTGGTAAGAAGCTTAACTTCATGGGTACGGAATTTGCACAGACTGCAGAATGGAACCATGACAGCCAGCTTCAGTGGTGGCTGCTCCAGTTCGATAAGCATAAGGGACAGAAGAAGCTTATTCAGGATCTGAACGCAATGTATAAGTCTGAACCTGCCCTGTACAATGCCGATTACGACAAGAGCGGTTTCATGTGGTTGGATCACAGCGATTACCAGAACAGTATTTTTGCCATGATGCGCAGAGATGCCAACGGTGAAAATCCTGTAATCGTGGTAAGTAACTTCACTCCTACAACCCACGAGCAGTATCGCCTCGGTGTTCCGACTGCAGGCAAGTACAAGGTTATCCTGAATACGGACAGCAAGTACTATTGGGGTAGTGATTATGATCTGGGCGGCATTGAATTTGAGGCCTCTGATGTTTCATGGCACGGCCAGTATCATTCTATCGTACTGAATCTTCCTCCTTTAGCTACTGTCTTTATTAAGCGTATAGGAGATTAAAATAAAATATGACTAATGAGCATTTCGTGCTCATGTCCGGAAAAGAGGCCCCATTAGGGGCCTCTGTCCGTGATGGGGGCTGTAATTTCAGTGTTTGGGCTCCAGAAGCCACCAAAGTGACTCTGATTCTTTACACTGAAGATGAAAAGGAAATCGTACGTTACGATTTACCGGAAAAGCATGACGGTTTATGGTTCGGTTTCGTTGCAAACGTAAAGCCGGGTCAGCTTTACGCATACAGCGTTGACGGCAGGAACGAGCCGAAGAACGGACTGTCATTTGATGCAACAAAGATTCTTATTGACCCGTATGCCAAAAAGATTAACAGACCGATTGACTGGAATTACGAACTCTACCTGAATGATTCGGGTAAGATGATAAGCAAGTCAGTTGTTGTTGACGACACATCATTTGACTGGCAGGGAGTAAAGAAGCCGGGATTAACCAAGCCTGGAACAATTCTTTATGAAACCCACGTAAAGGGCTTTACAAAGCTTCGTGCTGACATTCCGGAGGAATACCGCGGTACATTTCTCGGTCTGTGCCAGCCGTCCGTGATTAAGTATCTGAAGGAACTCGGCATAACTGCGGTACAGCTGATGCCGGTGTTTGCCAAGATGAGTGAATCACGTCTTATCGACATGGGACTGTCAAACTACTGGGGCTATAACCCGATGTGCTTCTTCGCTCCCGAACCGGGATACGCCAGAAGTGATGCCGTAAACGAGTTCAAGACAATGGTGAGGGAACTTCACCGTGCGGGCATCGGTGTTATCATGGATGTGGTGTACAACCATACTGCCGAAGGCGGTTATGGCGGTCCGAACATTTCCTTCAGGGGATTTGACAGCAGAAACTACTACGTATACGAATTCAATGAAGACAAGAGCGTAAACTATCTTGCCACCACCAACGTGACGGGATGCGGCAACAGCTTCAATTCCTCAAGCGAACCGGGACTGCACATTATTCTCGATTCAATGCGCTACTGGCTTACGGAGATGCAGGTGGACGGCTTCAGATTCGACCTGGCCGTAACCGTTGCCCGAGAAACCACTCCGTACGTGTTCAATTCATTCGAAACGCACGGTACCTTCTTTAAGGCGTGCCATGCCGATCCGATTATCAGCCAGGCCATACTTATCGGTGAACCTTGGGATGTTGGCGGCTTCGGTTACCGTGTCGGTCAGTTCCCTTCACAGTGGAGCGAACAGAATGACAGATACCGTGACACCGTAAGATCCTTCTGGCGCGGTGATCAGGGAAAGATGGGCGAATTGGCCACAAGGCTTCTTGGTTCAAGGGATCTTTATCCGAAGAACATTCGCTCGATAAACACATCTGTGAACTTCGTGAGCTATCATGACGGTTTTACTCTTGAGGATGTGGTTTCCTATAACGACAGACACAATGAGGCCAACGGTGAGCATAACCGCGACGGTTCCGGAAACAACGTTTCGTATAACTGGGGTGAGGAAGGTCCTACAAAGAATCCTACAATTCTCAGAAGACGTAATCAGGTTAAGCGTAACATGATGGCGACGCTGCTTCTGTCTCAGGGGATTCCTCATTTTGTGGCCGGTGATGAAATCGGCAGAACCCAGGGTGGAAACAACAACGCTTATTGTCAGGATAATGAAATAAGCTATGTTCACTGGGATCTCAATCAGGCTCAGCAGAATTTCCGCGATTTCGTCAGCCTGTTGACGCATATCCGCACAAGCTCTAAAGTGTTTACGGATCTTCAGCTTGACGGTGACAACTTCAGAATTCAGAAGGGCGTTAAGCATGACGTTGACTGGTATCATCCGAGCGGTCAGCCTCTTGAGGATTCAGACTGGGCTTCTCCTGTATCTCAGGCCTTCATGCTTGATATCGGTGAACACCGCGAGGGCGGGGAAAGATACATAATACTCTTTAACGCAAGTCGTTATGATATCTGCTTCCACCTGCCTGAGCCGGATGAAGATATGGCATGGAGTGCGGTTATGGATACTGCCGAGGAAAACGGCATTCCTGATCGCTACGGTGACAGAAAGGGACTGATTCCGGTATGTTGCTCACTCTGCATGAAGCTTCTGAAGCAGGTTGACAGGGGACTTGTTTCCGGGGCCTACAGGTCATCGGGCGCAGCCATCAATGCGAGTGAAGAAGAGCATCTTCACGTCCATGGCGTATCCGTAAGCCGCAGAATGATTGAAAGCGTGGCACAGACCGTTTCCAGTCATTACAGGGAACTCGGTAACGTCCTGCCAAAGGGAATTCTGTCTACTCTGACACGGGCAAACGTTAAAAAGTAATTCTGCCCTGAAACGCTTGTGATAATTGAGAGCGGGGACAGTGCAGGTCTCCGCTTTCACGTCTGGACAGGGGAAACTCTGTTTATTGCGTCGTTTCCAAGACTTATAAGGCATCCCCGGATTATACCGTGGATGCCTTATATCCTAAAAGTTGGATAATCAGTACTCAAAATTTCATGCCTAGATAATTGATCAGGAGCCGGTCTCTTTCAGTTATCTCTGTTGACCATCTCCTGGAACGAAGCTTGGCAGAGACCTTAATTTCCTCAACTGCATCAAACCATTGCAATGTCAGGTAAACAGGAGTATTGTTCATCCAGGACAATAGTTTCTTTTTGTTCTTTCTGATCTCCGCCAAATCCTTCTCTGCTGTTATATCTTCCTCAAGTTTGAGTTTTATCTGGCGAAGCTGTTCGCTTAAATATTCGTAATAGCACAGTGCTACAAACTGCACAAACATTCTGCCCATAAGACTTTCGCTCGACCATACTCTTGTGCGGGTACCATCTGTTTTCTGTTTACCTGCTTCAAAAAACTGTTCTATGGTTTCACGTCTACGGTACTTGCTAAGACATTCAAACGGATCCTTTTCACAGTTGGATACAAGAGCAAAGTATCCGTGATACTTCTTGGCTTCAGCTATTGCTTTCTCATTGAATGTCACATTTACAGCGTTTCCCCGGCGGTTAATATTGAGGTATTTGTTTATCTTTTCAACAGCCCCTGGTGAGAGCTCTTCCTCTGCCGTTTCTTTTTCGACTAGATACTTTAGTTCAAACATGTCTTTGTCAAATGTGGAATCCTGTTCCACCTTGCGGAACGGATTAAAGTATAGATGCAGATAGATTCTGCGCTCGAATGATTCCTGTGTTCCACCTGCAAGCCCCTTCTTCACGCTCGCATACTTTCTTTGTCTCGTAAACTCGTGTTTAAGCATTACTGAAACACCATGGGTACTGGTATCAAAAGGACAGGCACTGCCTGTGCTGCTGAACTCGTTAAATCTGTTTTCAAGTTCTTTTTTTACCCAACTGATGCCAATTTTGACCAGTGTTATAAAGTCAAAGTGGGCATGGAGCATTTCGGCAAGATTCTTCTCAGAATAATATCCGTTATCAGTTACTATTTCAGCCTTTTTAATACCTAAGACCTGAAGCTGTTTTAACGCATTTTCTATAGTGATTACATCCGGTTGATTTCCTGGCTGTCTGGTAAATACGACAGGCTGTCTGGTTTCAACTGAATACAGTGACAGGAGCTTTACTGTTGGAAGACCGTCATGAGCCTTGTTGAATCCAAATCTTGCTTCCGATATTTGCTTTGAATATGTCGATATCGTGGTGGAATCATAAGCCAGCAGTGCTGTATCTCCTGCCTTTTCAATCCTGGATGCAAAAAAACTCTGCATCAGGGATTCATTACGTCCTACGTCTGTAAAAAGGTCGTGGTATATACTCTCAGAAAGTCCTTCATCATAAGGAAGCGGATGAGAGTACTGCCATGAAGTTATTCCCGGCAGACTCTGTCCATCAGTTGCAAGCAGGTATCTTGCAAGAGAGATTACCTTCTGCGCTGTCCCTTTGTCAGTGTTGGCATAAATTGCATCATCAATTCCCGAGATCTTGCCTATGTGATCGATAATATCCATCATACCAACCTTCCGTCTGGAGGCGGTTATCTCAGATTGTTGTTCCTTTGAATTTAATACTTTTGTTCCGTTTGGACGTTTAGGACGCGTCGGAACCATTTCTTCTTCACCTTTAGGAATTTTTCCTAAAATTTTACTTGATAGTACAACATTAAACTTTTTGACAGGATCATATTTAGTCTTGCGCTCGATAACATAGATATCACCGTTCTTCTGCTTTTGTTGAACAATTCTTGTTTTAACTTCTTCTGATGCTTTTAATGCCATATTGCAATTCCTGTATTGAGTATATATTATATTATAATATATACTCAATACAAAAGCAATAAAAAATGCTGATAAATCAAAGAAATATCAGCTAAATAATCAAATATATTAAAAAAAAAATCTAGATTGAGTAATGGTTATCTAATTTTTAGGTTGATGAAATGCAGTTCAAAATATCCAAAATTATTGATGACAGAACAGACAGTGTATTCATTTATCCCTTGAATGGAGTTACCGAAGCTCTTGTAAAGAGGATGGGTGCGAATAACTATGATGTACCTGAAAGATCATCATTTTTCATTATGTAGATTTTAAAGTCTGCTTCTCTTTATATTGCCTGTAAGTAACAGTACTGAGGCGGAAAGAAAAATCTTTCTGCCGGTACCGGTAAAAGAGAAAAACTCATTTGCGTTAGGTTCAGAGCTGAATCCGACGAGGCATACCTCAGTAACTTAAAGACTTACAATTCTTAAATCCGGAAACCAAAACACAGTTTCAATCCCTCTAAGCGAGGGCATACCTCAGTAACGTACCTGCAGATAAAGAACTGGCCGGGGCTCAGAAAAAGTTTCAATCCCTCTAACCGAGGGCACACCTCAGTAACATACCTGATGCTGCTAAAATCATGGTTAGAAACTATGAGGTTTCAATTCCTCTAAGCGAGGGCATACCTCAGTAACACTCCTTATTTGATAGGGGTAAATCATTCATTATTGTGATCTCATGCGGTTGTGGTGATTAGTTTAGCGCTTTCATAATGAGCAGAGCAAGCGCGAAAAGTATCAAATAGCTCATATTCCGTTCTCCTTTTCCTTTTCTGGCGGGGCTTCTAGCTTCCCCGGTTTCAATCCCTCTAACTGAGGGCGTACCTCAGTAACATAATCCATGTTTAGGACAAGATGATCATTTTATCAAGTTTCAATCCCTCTAACCGAGGGCATACCTCAGTAACGGAATGGTGTAAGGAAAGAGGTATTAAGAGTGGTTCTAGTTTCAATCCCTCTAACCGAGGGCATACCTCAGTAACTACACTAGGTCTAATAAACTCCATTGCTCTTTCACCCAGTTTCAATCCCTCTAACCGAGGGCATACCTCAGTAACTTGTGGGATTCATGATTGGAAGACCGATGATATTCTGTTTCAATCCCTCTAACCGAGGGCATACCTCAGTAACGACGAAGCTGGTCGAGTAGTTGGCGCCCGTGCGTTGAGTTTCAATCCCTCTAACCGAGGGCATACCTCAGTAACGTAGAATACTTTCCTAATAGAAATACATGGACTCTCGATAGTTTCAATCCCTCTAACCGAGGGCATACCTCAGTAACGTCGGTTGCCGCCTTAGCAACATCATGTAAAAGGGCGTTTCAA
>Ga0256870_1001232_pt1 | contig 10612 bp, 10 predicted proteins | sample RumenRJG_06RNA_FD_186079 | JGI IMG/M metagenome (GOLD analysis project Ga0256870, IMG submission 186079) | Metatranscriptome of bovine rumen microbial communities from Lethbridge, Alberta, Canada - Rumen RJG_06 (Metagenome Metatranscriptome) | ecosystem: Host-associated > Mammals > Digestive...
CTTCATTTTCATTTGTTTTTTTTGGAACTTCTACTATTTTTTCTACTATAATTTCTTTTGGAACTTCAACTATTTTTTCAACAAAAACTTCTTTAGGAACTTCTTTTATTACTTCTTTAATTATTTCATTTCCTTGAAAAGGAATATATATGAATTTTTTTATTTTGTTTGTTACCGTCATAGTGACGGCTATTACGCTTGTGGTGGCAGCATATGCAATCGCCAAGCTAATAGGTCCGCGCTCGTACGCCAGAATCAAAGGCGAGCCATACGAGTGTGGTATACCAACGAAGGGTACTTCGTGGTTGCCTATGAGCATCGGTTTCTATTTGTTTGCCATCCTATTCCTCATGTTTGATGTGGAAACGGTGTTTCTGTATCCATGGGCAGTGGTAGTGAAAGAGTTTGGTGCTGCGGCCTTGTTGAGCATCGGCTTTTTCTTGGTAGTACTTGTATTAGGCCTTGCATATGCATGGCGGAAAGGAGCGCTTGAATGGAACTAAAACCGAAAATCAAGAGTATTCCTTACGAGGAGTGGAACGACAATTCGTCGTTGGAGAAACTAGTTGACGAGCTGCATGAAGGCGGTGTCAACGTGGTGACTGGCTCGCTCGACAAACTAATTAACTGGGGGCGTGCCAATTCGCTGTGGTCGCTGACATTTGCCACCAGCTGTTGCGGTATTGAGTTCATGGCCTGTGGCTGTTCGCGTTACGACTTTGCACGTTTTGGTTTCGAGGTGACCCGCAACTCACCCCGTCAGGCAGACTTAATTATGTGTGCCGGCACGATTACTCACAAGATGGCTCCTGCGCTGAAGCGTCTGTACGACGAGATGGCAGAGCCCAAGTATGTGATTGCCGTAGGTGGCTGTGCCATCAGTGGCGGTCCCTTCAAATCGAGCTATCATGTAGTGAAAGGCATCGAGGAGATTGTTCCTGTCGATGTGTTCATCCCCGGCTGTCCTCCTCGCCCCGAGGCAATCATGTATGGCATGATGCAGCTTCAGCGTAAGGTAAAGATTGAGAAATTCTTCGGTGGTGCCAATCACAAGCAGAGTAAGGCTGAGCGCGAGTTAGGTGTTTCGAACGAGGAACTGACTTTCCGCGAAAAGCAGGGTGACCACCGCCGTGAGCCCATTGTGGTAACCGACGTGCCCGAGGATTTTGTGAACGAACTTAAAGCAAATAAGGAGGAGCAAGCATGAAATTAGAGTTCTTATCATTCGACTTTGACAAGTTCGCTAAGGAAATGCAGAACTTGAAGGACAAGAAGCACTTCGATTACCTGGTTACTATTGTCGGCGAAGATTTCGGTGGCGATGACGGTCTCGGATGTATCTATATTCTTGAAAACACAGATACTCATGAACGCTGCTCGGTGAAAATGCTTGCCAAGGTAGTTGATGGCGAGAGTGTCATTCCCTCTGTCATCAATATCTGGAAAGTGGCCAATCTGCTAGAGCGTGAAGTGTACGACTTCTTCGGTATTTTGTTCCTTGGCCATCCCGACATGCGCCGACTTTTCCTGCGCAACGACTTCAAAGGATTCCCCTTCCGAAAGGATTGGAAATTCAATGATGAGTATACCCTTGCCGACGACGAGGAGCCTAACTACGGTATGGAATACTGGCTTGACGAAGACGGTCATCTTTGTTCAAAGCAGAATGTCCTTTTCGGAGACAACGAATATGTTATCAACATCGGTCCGCAGCACCCTTCTACACACGGTGTACTCCGTCTGCAGACTGTGCTTGACGGTGAGACAGTGAAGCGTGTCTATCCGCATCTGGGTTATATCCACCGCGGCATTGAGAAGATGTGCGAGAGCTACACTTACCCGCAAACACTTGCTTTAACCGACCGTCTTAACTATCTGAGTGCTATGATGCACCGCCATGCTTTGGTTGGCGTGATAGAAGAAGGAATGGGTATTGAACTCACCGACCGTATCAAGTATATACGTACCATCATGGACGAGTTGCAGCGACTGGACTCACACCTGTTGTATGTAGGTTGCTGCGCTCAAGATATGGGAGCCCTCACAGCCTTCCTCTATTCGATGCGTGACCGTGAGCACGTGCTCAACTGTATGGAGGAAACAACTGGTGGACGATTGATTCAGAACTATTACAGAATCGGTGGACTGCAGGATGATATCGACCCGAACTTCGTGAAGAATGTGAAGGACCTTTTAGCCTACATGAAGCCTATTATTCAGGAGTATGTCGATGTGTTCGGTGATAACATTATTACTCACAACCGTTTCGAGAACGTCGGACCGATGAGTCTTGAGGATTGCATCTCGTATGCCGTGACAGGTCCTGCCGGACGTGCTTCTGGCTGGAAGAACGACGTGCGCAAGAATCATCCATACGACGTGTACGACGAAGTGGAGTGGGATCAGATTATCATGACGGGCTGCGACACCATGGACCGTTACACATGTCATATCAACGAGATGTATCAAAGTCTGCGCATTATCGAGCAGCTCATCGACAATATCCCGGCAGGTGACTTCTACTTGAAACAGAAGCCCATTATTAAAGTACCCGAGGGACAATGGTATTTCTCTGTGGAGGGAGCCAGTGGTGAGTTCGGCGTATATCTTGACTCGCGCGGCGACAAGAGTCCATACCGCTTGAAGATGCGCCCGATGGGCCTCTCGCTGACTGGTGCGCTCGATCCGATGCTGCGTGGACAGAAGATTGCCGACCTCGTTGCCACGGGTGCCGCTATCGATTTTGTGATTCCTGATATTGACAGATAGTCGAAAGGTGAAAATATAAAAAAGAATAAAAAGAAAGATTATGTTCGACTTTTCTATAGTAACACAATGGTTCGACAATCTCCTACGCCAGACGCTGGGACTTGGAGATTTCTGGTCGATATTGATTGAATGCGTGCTTGTTGGCGTGGTCATCTTGGTGGCATATGCGCTGATAGCCATCGTACTGATATTTATGGAGCGTAAAGTATGTGCCTACTTCCAGTGCCGTCTGGGCCCAATGCGTGTAGGCTACTGTGGCTTGTTGCAGGTAGTTGCTTACGTGCTGAAGATGCTCATAAAGGAAATATTCTTCGTCGATAAGGCTGACAAGCTACTCTATATTGTTGCTCCATTGCTTGTGATTGGAGGCTCAGTGGGTGCTTTCTGTTTCCTGCCATGGAACAATGGTGCTACCATCCTCGACTTCAACGTGGGTGTTTTCCTTCTGACTGCAGTTTCCTCTATTGGCGTTGTGGGTATCTTCCTTGCCGGATGGAGCTCCAACAATAAGTATTCTGTGGTGTCGGCCATGCGTGCTGCCGTGCAGATGATTTCTTATGAGATGTCGCTCTGCCTTTGTCTGATTACAGCCGTCATCCTGACCGGTACGATGCAGATGTCAGGCATTGTAGATGCTCAGACGGGGCCGTTCAAGTGGCTTATCTGTCAAGGCCATCTTCCTGCCATTATCGCCTTCCTTGTGTTCCTCATTGCCGGAAATGCCGAGGCCAACCGCGGTCCATTCGACATGGCAGAGGCTGAGAGCGAGTTGACGGCAGGTCACCACACAGAATACAGTGGAATGGGCTTTGGATTTTTCTATTTGGCCGAGTTCCTCAACTTGTTTATCATTGCGGGTATTGCCGCCGCCGTATTCTTGGGTGGTTGGGCACCGCTGAACATTGGTATCGAGGCATTCGACACAGTCATGAACTACATACCCGGTATCGTATGGTTCATGCTGAAAGCATTTGCCCTTGTGTGGCTTCTGATGTGGATAAAGTGGACATTCCCCCGTCTGCGTATCGACCAGATTCTGAAGTTAGAGTGGAAGTATCTTATGCCGCTAGCACTCATCAACCTTGTGCTGATGACAGTTGTCGTAGCGCTAGGCTTATATATTAAATAAGGTATAGCAATGGAAGATAATAAAACATATTTTGGAGAAATCGGGCACGGTTTAAAGACGCTGGCCACAGGTATGAAAATTACCTGGAAGGAGTATTTTAAAGACTTCTTCACCAACAAGTCTACTGAACAGTATCCCGAGAATCGCAAGACCACCCTCCACGTGGCAAAGCGCCACCGCGGACGTCTGGTTTTTAAGCGCAACGAAGATGGCAGCTATAAATGCACGGCCTGCACCTTGTGCGAGAAGACGTGTCCAAACGGAACCATCAAGATTACCAGCCACATGGCTGAAGATCCTGAGACAGGTAAGAAGAGAAAAGAGCTCGACGACTACCTGTACGATTTGGGCGACTGTATGTTCTGCCAGCTTTGTACCAATGCGTGCAACTTCGATGCCATTGAGTTCACAAACGATTTCGAGAATGCGGTTTTCGACCGCAGTAAGCTGGTGCTGCACCTCGACAAGGAGGTCTACAAGGGTGGTTCGCTGCCTGGTATCATCAATGGTGGCGCCCCTCAGCAAATCGGTAAGTTTAATACTAAAACGAAGTAAAAGACGATGGGTAATATTGTCATGTTTACAATTTTCGCCGCTGTCATCATCGTGTCAGCACTGCTGTGCGTAACGACAACGCGAATTATGCGCGCCGCAACATTTATGTTGTTCGTGCTCTTAGGTGTGGCAGGTCTTTACTTCCTGCTTGACTATACATATCTGGGAGCAGCCCAGATAGCTGTTTATGCCGGTGGTGTGATGATGATTTTTGTGTTTGCCATTCAACTCGTTAGCAAGCAGACCCTTCAGGGTATTGCCGAGCGGGTAAAGGGTAGTCGCATGCTGCGCGGTGCTTTGGTTTCTGTTATCGGCTTAGTAGTGGTCAGTCTCGTGTTGCTGAAGACTGGTTTCTATACGATGGCCGTCTCTGGTGAGGAACTTCCGATGAAAGCTATCGGAAAGGCTATGGTGGGTGCTGGCAAATATGAGTATGTGCTCCCCTTCGAGTTTATCTCGGTATTCCTGCTGGCATGTATTATTGGTGGTTTGGTCATTTCAAGAAAGGAGAAATAAGCAATGGTACCCGTAGAATGTTATTTTGCGCTGAGTGCGCTGCTATTCTTCATTGGTGTCTATGGTTTTGTCACCCGTCGCAATCTGATTGCAATGCTCATTTCTGTCGAGCTGGTGCTTAATGCTGTTGACATCAATTTTGCCGCCATCAACCGCCTGCTGTATCCCAACGGCATGGAGGGTATGTTTATGACCTTGTTTGTCATTGGCGTTGCCGCCGCCGAGAGTGCTGTGGCTATTGCGATTATTCTCAATGTCTATCGCCACTTCAAGAGCGACAGCGTTGAAAGTATTAAAAATATGAAATGGTAAACAGTTATGGAAGCAATATATAGTTATTCATTTCTGATTCTTCTGCTGCCCGCCCTCTCCTTTGTAGTATTGGGCCTCTTTGGCATGAAGATGTCGCACAAGACCGCAGGCCTTGTCGGCACCACCTCGTTGGGCATAGTTACCATTCTGTCGTATCTCACGGCGTTCAGCTATTTTGCTGCCGACCGTACTGCCGATGGTACTTTCCAGACACTTGTCCCATATAACTTCACCTGGCTGCCATTGGGCAATCTTCATTTCGACATGGGTATCCTGCTCGATCCCATTTCGGTGATGATGCTCATTGTTATCTCGACGGTCAGTTTCATGGTGCATATCTACTCATTCGGCTACATGCATGGTGAGAAGGGCTTCCAGCGCTACTATGCGTTTCTGTCGCTCTTTACCATGTCTATGCTTGGGCTAGTTGTGGCTACCAATATCTTCCAGATGTATATGTTCTGGGAACTCGTAGGTGTTTCATCCTATCTGCTCATTGGTTTCTACTATCCCTTGCATGCAGCTGTGGCTGCCTCTAAGAAGGCATTTATCGTCACACGTTTTGCCGATATGTTCTTCCTTATAGGTATTCTCATTTTCGGCTACTACACCCAGTCGTTCAGTTTCTCGTTTGCTGGTGAAATCGTGATGGGCGAGGGAACCACCCCGTTCATTCCTTGTGAGGCCGTGAAGGCTATGACGGCAGCAGGCTTCCTGCTACCTACAGCATTGGTTCTGATGTTCATCGGTGGTGCCGGTAAGAGCGCCATGTTCCCTCTGCACATCTGGTTGCCCGATGCCATGGAAGGTCCGACTCCTGTCAGCGCATTGATTCATGCTGCTACGATGGTGGTTGCAGGTGTGTTCCAGGTTGCTCGTATGTTCCCCATTTGGATAGAGTATGCTCCTCAGGCTATGAGCATCATCGTATGGGTGGGTGTGTTCACCGCTTTCTATGCTGCTGCCGTGGCATGTGCACAGAGCGACATCAAGCGCGTACTTGCCTTCTCAACCATCTCGCAGATTGCGTTTATGATGGTAGCCCTGGGTGTTTGCTTGCCCGGTCATCATGGCTCGCTATTCGATGATCATGCCCAGCTGGGTTATATGGCATCTATGTTCCACCTGTTCACCCATGCCATGTTTAAGGCATGTCTGTTCTTGTGTGCTGGTTGCGTAATTCATGCCGTTCACTCTAACGAAATGGCCCTGATGGGAGGTTTGCGCAAGTATATGCCCATCACCCACATTACGTTCCTTATCAGCTGCCTTGCCATTGCCGGTATTCCCTTCTTCTCGGGTTTCAGCTCGAAGGATGAGATTATCACCGCTTGCTTTGGCTACAGTCCTGTTGTGGGTTGGATTATGACTGGCGTTGCTGCCATGACCGCCTTCTACATGTTCCGTTTGTACTACGGTATCTTCTGGGGTACAGAGAACAAAGAGGCTCATGCTCATCATACACCTCATGAGGCTCCGCTGACAATGACAGTCCCCCTGATTATCCTCTCGGTAATCACAGTTGGCGTAGGCGTTTATACCACCTTGGCAGGATTCTTCGGATGGGGCGGCTCGTTTGGCAGCTTTATCAGTGCCAGCGGCAAGGACTATACCATCCACTTCGACACTCAGGTGGCTCTCACGTCTACAGTTATTGCCATTCTGAGCATCTGTCTTGCCACCTATATTTATAAAGGTGAGCGTCAGCCCATTGCCGACAAGCTTTATGCCACCTTCCCGCGCCTGCACCGCGCTGCTTACAAGCGCTTCTACCAGGATGAGATCTGGCAGTTTGTCACTCATAAGATTATCTTCCGTTGCGTCTCTATTCCTATTGCTTGGTTCGACCGTCACGTCATCGACGGAACGTTCAACTTCATGGCTTGGGGCACCCGTGAGGCCGGCGAGAGCATCCGTCCGTGGCAGAGTGGCGATGTGCGTCAGTATGCCGTTTGGTTCCTAACAGGCACCGTCGCATTAACTTTAATCCTTTTATGCATCTAAAGATATGAGTATATTAACATTATTCGTAGTTATTCCCGCACTGATGCTTCTGGGATTGTGGCTCGCCAAGAATCTCAATCAGGTGCGTGGTGTGATGGTGGCTGGCTCTTCGTGTCTGCTGGCCCTCTCCATCTGGCTGACCATCTATTTCGTACAGCAGCGTGCAGCTGGTAATTCGGCTGAAATGTTGCTGACCTATAGCACACCATGGTTTGCCCCACTCAATATTGCTTATTCAGTTGGTGTCGATGGAATTTCGGTGGTCATGCTGCTTCTATCTAGTATCATCGTGTTCACCGGAACCTTTGCCTCATGGCAGTTGAAACCGCTCACTAAAGAGTATTTCCTCTGGTTCACCCTGCTTTCCACAGGTGTGTTCGGCTTCTTTATCTGCACTGATCTTTTCACCATGTTCATGTTCTATGAGGTGGCGCTCATCCCGATGTACCTGCTGATTGGTGTGTGGGGTAGTGGTGCCAAGGAGTATGCGGCCATGAAGCTGACGCTGATGCTGATGGGAGGCTCTGCTCTGCTCATTATTGGTATCTTGGGCATCTACTACTTTAGTGGTGCCACGACCATGAATGTCAACGAGATTGCCGCCATGCACAATATCCCTGTGGAGATTCAGAAGGTGTTTTTCCCCTTCATCTTCATCGGTTTCGGTGTACTTGGAGCCATGTTCCCGTTCCACACATGGTCTCCCGACGGTCATGCCAGCGCGCCGACTGCCGTGTCTATGCTCCACGCCGGTGTGCTGATGAAACTCGGAGGCTACGGTTGCTTCCGCGTTGCCATGTACCTGTTGCCCGAGGCTGCCCAGGAACTTTCGTGGATTTTCCTCATATTGACCACCATCTCAGTGGTTTACGGTGCCCTGTCGGCTTGTGTGCAGACCGATTTGAAGTATATTAACGCCTACTCGTCGGTGAGCCACTGCGGTCTAGTTTTGTTCGCCTTGCTCATGATGACAAACACCGCCTGTACGGGTGCTATTCTGCAGATGCTTTCTCATGGTTTGATGACAGCTCTGTTCTTTGCCCTCATCGGTATGATATACGGCCGTACTCATACTCGCGACGTTCGTAAACTGGGCGGTCTGATGAAGATCATGCCATTCCTCGGCGTAGGCTATGTGATTGCCGGTCTGGCCAATCTGGGTCTTCCCGGTTTCTCGGGCTTTGCTGCTGAGATGACCATCTTCGTGGGCTCGTTTGCCAACAACGACACGTTCCATCGTACCTGCACCATTATAGCATGTACCTCTATTGTCGCTACAGCCGTGTTCATTTTGCGTACGGTTGGTAAGATTCTCTATCAGAAGGTGGCCGATCCTCATTACGAAGAGCTGACTGATGCCACATGGGACGAGCGTGTTGCCGTGATTTGCCTCATTGCCTGTGTGGCAGGTCTGGGTCTGTTCCCCCTCTGGGCCAGCAATGTCATCTCCGATGCCGTTGGTCCTATCCTGAGTATTGTCAATCCAGCATTTGCTAACATTTAATAGAAGGAGGCTAAGATTATGAATTACGGACAGTTTTTAAATATGTTGCCGGAAGTTTATCTTACAGGTATCCTTCTGCTGGTGTTCGCATGGGATTTTATCTCTTGCAAGATGAGGTCTGACGAGGGCACTCCCTCACATCGCGACTTATTCAATCCATTAGTGGTGTGCCTGATGGCGGCCTATGTGGTATTCTCGTTCCTGAGCACCCCGTCCGATGCGTTTGGCGGTATGTATATCTCTACCCAGGCCATCCATGTGATGAAGATTATTCTTGGCATCGGCACAGTAATCGTTCTCATCCAGTCGAAAAGGTGGATTACCAATAGTGCCGTGAATGGCCAGGATGGTCACAAGGAGGGCGAGTTCTATATGCTTGTCGTTTCTACCTTGCTTGGTATGAACATGATGATGTCGGCCGGGCATTTCCTGATGTTCTTCCTGGGTCTTGAGATGGCATCAGTGCCCATGGCTTGCCTGGTGGCCTTCGACCGCCGTCAGAAGAGTGCAGAGGGTGCCGCCAAATACATTCTGGTTGCCACCTTCTCAAGTGGTGTGATGCTCTTCGGAATTTCGTTCATCTATGCTGCTTGCGGAACTCTCTATTTTGCCGATGTAGCCGAAATCGTCACAGTTAAGCCCCTCAGCATTATGGGACTAGTATTCTTCTTCAGCGGACTAGGCTTCAAGATTTCGCTCGTTCCCTTCCACTTCTGGACGGCCGATACCTACGAGGGTGCTCCTACCACCGTTACTGGTTATCTGAGTGTTATCTCTAAGGGAGCCGCAGCCTTCACGCTTTGCGCCATTCTGATGAAGGTGTTCCAGCCGATGGTCGAGTATTGGGAGATGTTGCTCTACATCGTCATTGTACTTAGTATCACCGTGGCCAACCTCTTTGCCATCCGCCAAAGCGACCTCAAGCGATTCATGGCCTTCAGTTCTATCTCGCAGGCCGGTTATATCATGCTGGCCGTGGTGGGTAACAACCCGATGGGTGTCACGGCCCTGATGTACTACGTGCTGGTCTATGTGGTTGCCAACCTTTCCGTTTTCTCCATTATAGCTGCCGTAGAGGAGCGTAATGGCGGTCGTACGGATATGGACGCCTACAACGGATTCTACCGCACCAACCCCAAGCTGTCGTTCCTTATGACGCTGGCCCTCTTCTCGCTGGGTGGTATACCGCCGTTCGCCGGTATGTTCTCTAAGTTCTTTGTGTTCATGGCTGCTGCTAAGCAAGGCTCGTTTGCTGCCTACTTTGTAGTCTTTGTGGCATTGGTCAACACGGTAGTGAGTCTCTACTACTATCTGCTCATTGTCAAGGCCATGTATATCAAGGGCGCCGACAACCCGCTGCCACAGTTTAAGAGCGACCTGAACACCAAGCTGGCCCTTGCCCTCTGCACAGCAGGCATCGTGCTCTTTGGAGTGTGCTCGTTCATCTACGACTGGATTTTCGCAGCTATGTAAACAATACATTTCCGAATAGAGTAGGGGTGGGGCTGAAACCCTGCCCCTCTCTCTTTCAATAGTGTTACCCGCTATGACCATTATCCTCGATTTCGATGGTACGCTTGCCGACACCCGCTCTATCATCGTCGGCACTATGCAGCAGACACTCCGCGCCTTGAACCTTCCCTCGCGCACCGATGCCCAGTGTGCGGCTATGATAGGCCTTCCCCTGAAAGAGACATTTACCCGTCTGCTGGATGTCGACGATGCCATGGGCGAGAAGTGTGCGGCTGTCTATACCCGTTTCTTTTTCGAAAACAATCAGCCTGGTGCCGTGCCCGTCTTCCCCCATGTTGTCGAAACCCTTC
>Ga0256870_1001249_pt1 | contig 10572 bp, 7 predicted proteins | sample RumenRJG_06RNA_FD_186079 | JGI IMG/M metagenome (GOLD analysis project Ga0256870, IMG submission 186079) | Metatranscriptome of bovine rumen microbial communities from Lethbridge, Alberta, Canada - Rumen RJG_06 (Metagenome Metatranscriptome) | ecosystem: Host-associated > Mammals > Digestive...
AAGACTTCTGCGCAATGCTGGTTTCCCAAATAGGAAGAACCGTAAATAATACTGTGAAAACTGAGCACAAGCACAAGAACATTATGTATCGCAAAGGAATTCCTGCAATAAACGCCATCGTTATGAATATAGGAAAATAAACGCTTGCAGTTCCTAAGTCAGGCTGTATAAGAATCAAACCGATTGGCACAAAGAATATGAATATCGATGTGATGAATTTTACACGGTCAGATTTATTCTTATAACGCTCATAATATCTAGCCAAGAATATTATAAACAAAATCTTGCAGAATTCAGAAGGCTGAATACCAAAGCCTCCAAAGCCAATCCAGCTTCTGGCACCTTTTACGTAACGTCCAAAGAGCTTTGTATAGACAAGCAACAAGAACATCAGCAAAAAAAGATAATTCGCATAATTATACAGTTTGCGATAATCTATAAAAGCAACCGAAAGCATAAGAACAAGACCTATAGAGCCCCATACAATCTGCTTTATGTATTCCTTTGAAACATTAACGCCATCTGAATTAAAGCCAGACGAATATATGAAAAGAATTCCAACTGTAACGAGACATACAATACAAAGAACTAAAATCCAGTCAATGGCTTGTAAAAACTTTAATTTCATAAGATTTTATCCTATTCCTGTCGTCCAACTTTTTCGCGGTTGTTCAAAACATAGCGAACATTAGGCAAAGCTGCAAGAGCCTGCTCATAAGTCTGATTTCCAAATATTCCTTGGAATATGAGGTTTGTCGCATAAGGTGCCCACCATTCCCAAACGTTAACAGCTTCTACAATAACAGCAACTACAAGTTGATCTTCTACAGGCGCATCGTAAGGACCGTAAGCAACCATCCATGAGTGCCAAGCCTTATCGCGAATACCCTTTTGATTAGTTTCAGCAGTTCCTGTCTTTCCAGCAAGCTTTACAATAGCCCTGTCAAAAGGGAAAGTCGCAGTTCCATGTGTAATCATATAACGCAAATCAGCCTGAACCTCTTTCCAGACAGAATTATCGATATTTGACTCATGCAAAATCTCTGGCTGTGTTGACGAAATAACTTTTCCAGAAGAATCAAGCACGTCTTTCAAGATATGAGGCTTGTAAATTTTACCAGAATTTACAACCATCGCCATCATATTTGCAACGTGCATAGGAGTTACAAGGGTATATCCCTGTCCGATCGACATATTGAAGGTGTCTCCACCGTTCCACTTATTGTTGAATGTCTTCTCTTTCCATGCAGGAGTTGGTAGCGTACCAACTTTTGCACCAGGCAAATCTATCTCAAGGCTCTCACCAAAACCAAATTCCTTTGCATAAGACGCAATCTTATCAACGCCAAGATTGTCGCGACCAGTTACCCAATAATAAACATCACACGACTGCGCAAGAGCATTTTTTAAGTCCAAATAGCCATGACCCCAGAGCTGATGACAATGGAAAGTTCTGCCACCATACTCAATTTTACCTGTACATTCAATTTTTTCTGCTGGCGAGATTGCATTTTCAGAAAGCAATGCCGTTGTCATAATAGTCTTAAAAGTTGACGCAGGCGGATATACAGCGGAAATAACACGGTTAATGAACGGCTGGTTCGCGTCGTTTACCAGCTTTGCAAGCTTATCAGCAGCATCATTTGAGCTGAATATGTTCTGATCATAAAAAGGATATGAAACCATTGCAAGAACTTCACCATTGTACGGACGAAGGACAACAGCTGCGCCAACCCTTTCACCCAAGGCTTTTTCAACAAGCTCCTGAATTCTCATGTCAATTGTAAGTACAAGACTTTTTCCCATTTCAGGAGCTTCTATTATAGGAACATCAGAAATAACATGTCCCTTTGCGTCGACCGTTCTAATCTCTCGACCATTGGTTCCTTGCATAAGAGAGTCATACTGTTTCTCGATACCCATTTTTCCAATTATCGAATCTTCCTTGTAGCCTTTATTATAAAGGACTTTTAGTTCATCTTTAGTAATGTTTCCGACATAACCTATTACATGCGAAATAGAGCCAATCTCTACATAATTACGAACAGGCTTTGAACGCCATGAAACGCCAGGCAAATCATTGATATTCTCAGCAATATCAGAAATAATGCTGAAAGGAACACCAGAACGAACCTCAACAGATTGATAGGATTTTTTAGCCCTGTTTGAAGAAAATTTCTTGTCTATATCGCTTTTTTTAATTCCCAAAAAAGAAGCGAGTCGGGCGGCAACTGTATCATAGTAACCATCAGGGATTTCTGCCGTCGTCATGTCTACCGCAAAAGAATCCGTATTAATAACTAAAGGAAAACTTGCGTTACGGTCATAAATCTCACCTCTTTGAGCAGCAATAAGGCGAGTTGTACTAGAAATTATCTGAGACTGCCGTCTGTAGGTAGAACCTCCGACAACTTGAAGAGAATACAATTTTACAGCATAAATTATAAACGTAAGAAAAATAATAATTGCTATAATTGTAATTTTTAGATTCTGCTCATTTTCGTCTACAGAATTATGGAATTGCTTCATTAGGCTATATTCTCCGAGGTAATAAAAATATTTCTCTTAAATATATCCAAAAAACGAAAGATAAAAGGTGTAAAAACTGTATTCATTATAAGTTCTGCCACAAATACAATTGAGCAAATATTGTACATACGAACAGAATTAGGAAAGAACTGAGAAATTACGAACAAAAGCAATACTTTATAAAGTGTTGCGCAAAATCCAATAAATGAGGGCAACAAAAAGCCCTCTACATTAAGGATTTTATTGAAAAATCCGAATGAATAGCCTGAAATTGTTCTCAAAAGGCAGTGTAATCCAACTGGTGCCGCTGTCAAAAAATCAAAGAACAATCCGGCTATAAAGCCTGTTATCGTTCCATAGAATCTGCCGTTGTGAACAGAAAAATAAACTACACAAAGCAACAAAAAGTCAGGCACTGCTGGAAGAAAGATTATATTTGACAAAATCGCCGATTCAAACAATGCGAAACATAGCAAAATGAAAATTGAAAAAGCAAAACTGCGTACCATCTTTATTGTTCCTCATTTTTGTAGCCACGGACATTTATTTCCCTGACATCAGTAACGATGACAGTTTCCAACCGAGAAAAATCAACGATAGGAACAAGTTCAATTTCAAGAGATGAATCATAATCAAGAACTTTTATTTTTGATATAGTTCCAATCGGAATGTCCCTAATGTAGTTCTCATTCTCACCAGAAGTAACTACCATATCTCCAATTTTTAAATCCTCAAGAGAACGTTTTTTGATATAACTCAAAGATAATCTGTTATCAGAAGTTCCTGTTCCATTAACAAGTCCAACTTCCCTAGAATTCTGTATTCTAGCAGAAATATTACACTTTACATCATAAACAGGCATAACAATGCTAGTTGTAGCTCCAACAGCTGTAATTTTACCGACGACGCCAACAACTCCTCGCTGAACAGCGATAACTGGCATATTTCGTTTTATACCATTACGGCTTCCCTTGTTAATCGTAAAGAAAGAATAAAGGTTGTCTGCGTTTCGCCCAATAATCTGTGCAGGATAATTCTTCTGCTCAATCTTATTAGAGAATTCAAGCTGCTCCTTCAAACGCTCATTCTCTTTTCTTATTTCTGTATTATTTCTTTGCAGATACTCATAATTCTGGAGCTTCTCTTCCAGCATCTTATTTTCTTCACGAAGCTTTGATAATTCCTGAATCGCATTGAACGTGTTACCGATTTCACTATAAACTGTATTCACGCCCTTTTGAAACGATGCAAGAACCGTAAAGCCAACTTCCTTGAAATTAAGGACAAATCCACCAGAATTAAATGCAAGCATTATTCCAGAGAGAAAAATAAAGAAAATGAAGACAAATTCTGCTATATATTTTTTAACAAAGCTGCTGGATGCACCCATTGTATTCTCACCTACCTTCTATAGGACTAATCGTTAAGATTATCATACAGAGAGCGGTCGTTTGAAATATCCTTAAACAAATCGAATGCTTGTCCTGCTCCAAGAGCAACACAGGCAAGTGGTTTTTCAACAAGAATAACAGGAACACCAGTTTCTTTTGAAATAAGCTTTGGCAAACCTTTGAGCATACTTCCGCCACCAGACATAACAATACCGCGCTCAACAATATCAGCGGCAAGCTCAGGAGGAGTCTCTCCCAATGTCTGCTTAATAAGCTCAACAATTTTGTTTACAGTATCTTTCAGAGCTTCCCTAACTTCAACGCTATCTATCTCAAGTCTTCGTGGCAAACCAGTAATAGCGTCGTTACCACGAACTTCCATTTTTTCAATAGCCTTGTCTTTTTCAGGAAGGGCGTTACCAATCTGAATTTTAAGTCTCTCAGCAGTCTGCTGACCAATCTTAAGGTTATGTACGGAGAGAATATATTTTACGATAGCTTCGTCAAATTTATCACCCCCGATACGGATTGCATTTGTAACAACCATACCACCAAGAGAGATAACGCTTACTTCAGAAGTTCCGCCACCAATATCACAAATCATGTGACCAGCAGGCTCATTTATAGGAATCTGCGCACCAATTGCAGCAGCAAGAGACTCCTCAATTACATCAACCTCTTTTGCACCAGCTTTCAAGGCAGCTTCAATTACAGCACGTCGCTCAACCTGAGTAATACAGGTAGGAATTCCAATTTTCATGCGTGTAGAATGGAACAACTGGTGCTTTGATATAACTTTTGAAATAAAATACTTTATCATTTTTTCCGTGCTGTCAATATCAGCAATAACGCCGTCTGACATAGGGCGAATAGCAACTATATCGCCAGGTGTCTTCCACAACATACGCTTAGCTTCAGCACCAACAGCAACGACCTTCTTTGTTCCTTTCTCAACGGCAACGACAGAAGGCTCATCAACTACAATTCCCTTGCCTCTTACATAAATCAAGGTATTGCAAGTTCCCAAGTCAATACCAATATCAGTAGAAAATTTCTCTAAAAATCCCATTTATAATCCCCCATCATTTATACTCTAATAATTTTTTCAGTGCGCCTATATGATTTTCTTGGATTCTCAAAACCTTTCTCCATTCAGAGCGAGCTTTGATAATATCACCCTGTTTTTCATATATTACACCAAGACCGTACAAAGCATCAGCGGAATTCTCATTTTTTTCCAAAATTTGTTTAAATTCTGCTATAGCATCTTCATAACGCTCTTGTTCTGTATAAATTTCGCCCAACAAGAATCTGCTTCTCATCAGGATTTTTTCATCTTTGCAACTTTCTGAAATTCTATACAAATATTGCTCTGCTATATTGTACTGTTTTAAATTATTGTATTGCTCTGCAATAGACAAAAGAAGAAAGTCAGAGCTTTTTTCTGAAAGAGCCTTTGTAAACCACAAATTACTTTCAGCAGGCATTCCCAAATCTGCATAACAAAGCCCAATGATTTCTGCAATCTCATTAGGATTAGCACCTATTGTATCATAATTTTCACCAAACTGATTAAGATATTTTATTACAAGATCAGCATAATAATATGATGAAGAAAACTGATTTTTATAGAAATACGCTTTACCAAGCATATAATAAAGCTGCGATTTTACCTTATCATTAGCAAAAAGAGTTGCCTGTCGCATACTAATAATGGCTTCATCAAGTAAATTCTGAGCTTTTATGTTGTCAGATTCACCTGAGGCAAGAAAAAAAGACGCATATCCATGAAATATAAGTGCGGATGAATTAAAAGGCGCCCTATACAAAATAGAAGTTGTTACATCATAAACAGACTGATAATCTAGGTTTTTCCACTGTTTTTTTACATAATACATGGATTGATCATTAAAAAAGAACAACTTTGCAGTCTTGTAAGAAAAGAACGAAATAATAGAAATAATGAGAAGAAATAAAATAATAAATTTTACAATTCTAAAAATATTTAGATATAAAATCTTATTTTTGTCATAATTTTTTTCTATCCGCCGCATACTTCTAAAAATAAAAAAAGAAAAGATATAAGCCGGGTTCTGTCTTCCTAGACATAGGAATCATAATCATCTATCCGAGATTATTATCGCTAATAACCTTTAGCAGCCTACCCGCAGTATAATGCTCGGAAAAACAATACTGCTGCTTGACTTTGCTCCAAATGAGGCTTGCCTATGCCAAAAATGTTACCATTTTTGCGGTGAGCTCTTACCTCGCCTTTTCACCCTTACCGAAAAACGGCGGTAATTTTCTGTGGCGCTATCTGTCAGAATAACTCTGCCCGGCTATTATCCGGCATTTTTTCCGATGGAGCCCGGACTTTCCTCACCCGTGAACGCTATCATCAACGCTCACAAGTACGATTATATCTTTTCTTAAATACCAGTTTTAAAAGACTACTCCAACTCCAAAGAATTGTCGTCGTCATCTCCCCAATCACTGCCCTCTGAATCCATATCATCCAAGTTTTCTTCATCTTCGTCAGAATCCTCGAAATCACTTTCATAATCAGAAAGGCTACCAGTTTCCTCCAATGTAGAGTAATTTTCTTCTTCTCCGTCCTTTGTCTCTTCATAGAACAAGATTCTACTGCAATATGGACAGAAAAGGATCTTCTCGCCGTCATGCACTTCATTTGCAAACTGAGCAGGAAGAATCATATGACATCCATTGCAAACGCCATTACGAACAGCAACAATACCGTTTGAATTACGTTTGATGATTCTCTGGAATTTATAAATTATCTCCTGATCAATTCCAGGAACAATTTCTGCCTCGCGTTTGTTAAATTCTTCAAGCTGTGCCTGATAATCAGAAACCTGTGTCTCCAACTGTTTGCGACTAGTCTCCAAATCACTCTCAAGTGATGCAATCAAAGACTCTTCACTCTTAAGGATTTCGTCGATTTCTGCCAAACCTTTTTCTTTCTGAGAAAGCTCTTTACGAATAGAAGCTTCTTTTTCGCTTGCTTCGGAAATCTGCTTGTCCAACGCCTCGTACTCACGATGAGTTGAGATTGTATCCATATTTTTCTCAGCGGTATTTCTTATATTCTCAACCTCAACAAGCTCTGCCCTAAGTTTCTCAACAACAGCCTTAATTTCTGTATATTCAGCACCCTTTTCTACATATTTTTTCTTTGTACGAGAAAGCAGCTCTTCCTGTGAATCTAGCTGTTTTGGAGTTTCTTCAATTTTTTTTTCCAATGTATATTTTTCTGCAAGAACAGTCTGTAATTCTTGCAATTTCTCAAAAACATCATTCATTTCCATATAAAAAACCTCAAAAAATATCGAACGGTTCAGAAAAACAAGTTCTCTAAACCGTTCTATTATACTAGTTTATAAAAAAATCGTCTATATGTCTAGGATGTAATCAGAATTTACAACTACTCCATATAATCTCTTAATCCAGAAGCACGTCTTGGATGTCTTAATCTTCTTAGAGCCTTCGCCTCAATCTGACGAATTCGCTCCCTAGTTACTTGGAAGTACAGACCGACTTCCTCAAGAGTAAGGCTGTAGCCATCTTCAAGACCAAATCTCATCTTAAGAACTTCCTGCTCTCTTGGAGGCAAAGTATTGAGAACTGTTCCAAGCTGCTCCTTTAACAAAGTGTATGCAGTCTGGTTTGCTGGATTCTCAACATCCTTATCCTCGATAAAGTCTCCGAGCTGACTGTCTTCCTCTTCACCAATAGGCGTTTCAAGAGAAATCGGCTCCCTCGCGACACTCTTAACCTGCTTAACCCTAGGTACAGGCCAACCAAGCTGCTGTGCAATCTCCTCATCAGTAGGCTCACGCCCCAATTTCTGCATGAGCTGACGGCTCTCACGAACAACCTTATTAATCTGCTCAATCATGTGAACAGGAACACGGATCGTACGAGCCTGATCACTTATAGAGCGCGTTATTGCCTGCCTAATCCACCAAGTAGCATAAGTACTGAATTTGTATCCTTTACGGTACTCAAATTTCTCAACAGCCTTGATAAGACCAATATTTCCTTCCTGAACGAGATCGAAGAACTGCAATCCTCTGTTCGTATATTTTTTTGCGATAGAAACAACAAGCCTCAAGTTTGCATTTATAAGGTGGTTTTTTGCCTTCTCAAGCTTTCTTCTTCCACTCTCGATTTTCTTTGCCATCTCAAGGATTTCATCTACGCTGTTCTCAAATTCATATTCCATGCGTCGAAGCTTACGGTCAATTTTCTGAATCTGAGTGTAAATATCTCGGATCTCATCGCTTGAAAGCCCAAGTTCCTGCTCAAGCTTTACAGCCTCGCTATGAATAGCAAGTTTTCGACCCAAATTACGCAGCTCAACAGAATTCGAGATACGAAGCTCCTTCATCTTCTTCTCTTGAGTATGACGATTTGCCTCTATTTTTTGAGTCGCCTCAACAAATTTTGCACTAAATTTATCAATTTCTTCTGATTGAATGTCTATTTTTCTCAACTCAGGGAGAATCTTGTCGCGCAATGCACACAAATGAGGATCATCAAAAATCTCGCGTGACTGAGATGCATCAAAAAGCTGGCGTTTTAAAGCCATATACTTTTTCATATCATCTTTCACGACTTTTAAATATTCTCCATAAAAAGTCTTCAATCGGCGTTTTTCTGCCTGAGCCTCATTAATTTCTTTACGAGGTTTTCCAGGTTCGTGCGGATCAATTTTCTTGAACGCTTTCTGAGAAATATCAAAAAACTCTGGAATCATCATTCCAGCCTGCTTGATAACGTCCTTTATGACATTCTCACCGTCTTCCATCTCCTTGGAATATTTGACTTCCTGCTCTGCCGTAAGAAGCTTTTCTTTGCCGATTTCTCTAAGATAAAGCCTGATAGGGTCATCTACATTAGAATCTTTGTCACTGTTAACTAAACGATGAGTGCCAAGCTCGTCATCTTTCTGCTCTTCGTTTACAACCTCGGCATCTTCATCTTCCATCAGATCGTCATCGTCATCCGCACCGTCATCGTCAAGATCAGTATCTTCTTCCATTACCTGAATATCATTTTGCGTAAGAAGCTGGAGCACGGGTTCCATTTTCGGAGAGTTGACGAAATCAAGCCCAAGGATCTCGTTAATTTCATCCCAAGATATAATCTGCTTATCTTTCGCATATTCCAACAGCTTTACAACTTCTGGTTCTAACTCTTGGTCCATTTTTTTTTCAATCCTTTTTATCTAATTTTTTTGCTAAGTCCATTTTTTCTGCAATCAACTTTGCAAGAATTTCTTGGTTTTCCTTAGTCGGCGGAATTCTGCTTATCTCGTTCTGCAGAAAATCACGTCTGCTTCTCAGAGCATCTTTTTTCTTCAGTTCAATGCCATCAACCACAGCCTGCGCAGTATTCTCGGAAAATTCCCCCGACTCAAAAGAATCAAGTATTATTCTCTGAAGCCTGTCATTGCAGTGATCCAGCACATTACCTACGGACATATCTCCACGCTCATAACATTGCTTAAGGGCTTTGAATAAATCTTTCGCGGATTCATTTTCAAAATCGTTTTCTGATATTTGGCTGCCTATCTTCTCAAACTGCGTTGTATCAGCGATTACTGCTAGCAGAGAACGAAGCTCTGCATCAACATGTATTTGCGGTATGGTATCCTGCTGATTTTTTGATTGACTTAAAGGCAAAGTCCTAGTAATCTGATTACGGTTTAGGAAATCCTTTTTAACAGCCTCTAAAGGAATGTTGAACGCATGGCTTAATTGCTCCTTGCACGATTCTTTCTGTATGTCAGTCTGAAGCACATCAATATATTCAAAAAAACGAAGCGCAGCTTTAGTTTTTCCTTCCGGTGTATCTATCGGATAGTTTTGTGCCAGAAAATTCAACAGATAATCACTATCCAATATAGCGGTATTAACATAACTCGTCAATACATCAGACCCATATTTTATCATAATTTCGGCAGGATCTTTACCACCCTTGAGCTGAATTATTCTGACAGTAATTCCCATTTTTCTGCACATCTTGATCGCTCGCCAGGTTGCGTTCTGTCCAGCAGAATCGCTGTCAAATGACAGAAGAATTTCAGAGACAAAACCTTTTACAAGATTTATCTGTTCTTCAGTCAACGCAGTTCCCAGTGGTGCTACGGCATACTGAATATTGCACTGGTGATAGGCGATGCAATCCATGTACCCCTCGCAGAATATGACTTTTTTCTGTTGCCGGATAGCCTGTTTTGCAAAATTAAATGCGTAAAGCGTCTCTCCCTTCTTGTACTGAATCATATCAGAAGAATTCAAATATTTAGGCGATTTTTCCGCATCTCCCCTCAAGAATCGCCCGCCAAAAGCGACTACCTGCCCGCGTCTGTCAAAAATCGGGAACATGAGCCTGTCGGAAAAAAAAGCAATATCAGGATATTTAGTGCTGAACAAGCCTGACTTTGACAAAAAATCGTTACTGAAATTCTTACTCGCGAGAAAAGCCTTCAACCATCTGCGGTTCGCAGGAGAATATCCGAGCTTAAACTTTTCAATCGTCTCTGATGTTATTCCTCGATTTTTTATATAATCAAGAGCAAACTTTCCCTCTTCCCTGTTAAGCAAATAATAATGGAATGTCGTCGAAA
>Ga0256870_1001250_pt1 | contig 10566 bp, 8 predicted proteins | sample RumenRJG_06RNA_FD_186079 | JGI IMG/M metagenome (GOLD analysis project Ga0256870, IMG submission 186079) | Metatranscriptome of bovine rumen microbial communities from Lethbridge, Alberta, Canada - Rumen RJG_06 (Metagenome Metatranscriptome) | ecosystem: Host-associated > Mammals > Digestive...
ATATGACACCTAATGGAACTATAAAAACCAATGGCTTCTCTAAGCTTTCCTGGCTACAACGCTTCGGCTTTGGCTCGGGCGACTTGGCCCAGAACCTTATCTATCAGACCATCAGCATGTATCTGCTGTTTTTCTACACCAACGTCTATGGCCTTCACCCTGCTGATGCTGCTACCATGTTTCTGTTAGTAAGACTGGTGGATGTGTTATGGGATCCCTTGGTAGGTACTTATGTAGATAAGCATAACCCCCGAATGGGCAAGTACCGCTCTTATCTTATAATGGGAGGCATTCCCCTGACAGGCTTTGCCATTCTATGTTTCTGGAACGGCATGTCGCCCTCTCTCCTCTATGCGTACATTACTTATGTGGGTATGTCGATGCTCTATACGTTCATCAACGTCCCCTATGGTGCCTTGAACTCCTCGCTGACCCGTGATACCGACGAGATTACAACGCTGACCTCCGTCCGTATGTTCCTGGCCAATGTCGGTGGGCTGTGTGTGGCAGGAGGTATTCCTATGGTGGTGGCCTTCTATGCTCCTAAAGACAGCCAGGGTCAAGCCATTATCGATAAGCCCGAGGCTGGTGAAGCATGGTTCCTGACGATGGCTATTTATGCCTTGACTGGTCTGCTGCTGTTAGTGTTCTGTTTCTCGCAGAGTAAGGAGCGTGTGGTGATGGACGACAAGGAGATGGACGCTGTGAAGGTCAGCGACCTGTGGACAGAATTTCTGCGTAACCGTCCCCTCCGCATCCTGGCGTTCTTCTTCATCACCGCCTTTGCCATGATGTCGGTAGGCAACGCGGCTGGTTCATACTATATGACTTGCAATCTTCAGGCTACCAGCGACCAGCTGGCATTGTTCATGAGCCTGGGCTCCATACCGGCCTTTATCTTCATGCCGTTGGTACCTGCCATCAAGAGGAGGGTAGGCAAACGTGGTATGTTCAACATCTTTCTGACCATTGCCATTATTGGCATGACAGTGCTCTATGTAGTCAGCATGACACCTTCATTGAAGTCTCAGATGTGGATTGTCTATGCGGCACAGTTCGTCAAGTCAACTGGTGTCATAGTGGCCACAGGCTATATGTGGGCGTTGGTGCCTGAAGTCATCAGTTTTGCAGAATATACCACTGGTAAGCGAATCTCTGGTATTGTCAATGCCCTGACAGGCATCTTCTTCAAAGCTGGTATGGCACTGGGCGGTGTGGTTCCTGGACTGGTGTTGGCACACGTGGGTTTCAATGCAAAGGAAACCGTTCAGACACCATTTGCTGAGCAAGGTATTCTGTGGCTCGTATGTGTCATCCCTGCCATACTCTTGGGCTTGGCAATGTGGATTATCTCCAAGTACGAGCTAACCGACGAGGTGATTGACAATATCAATATGGAAATAGAACAAAGAAACAATAACGTATGAGAAACCTATTCAATATATTATGGAAATCGGTAAGGGTTCTTTTACCTTTTTACCTTTTTATCTTTTCTCCTTTGTCGATGTCAGCACAGGGGTTGCGCGATACTATGGGCAAGTATTGTCTGATTGGCTCTTCGTTGAATGTCAGGCAAACCTGTGGTACAGATGTCAAAATCAACACCATTGTTGACCGTCACTTCAACACTGCTGTGGCTGAGAACTGCATGAAACCCGAGAGCGTTCAACGCAAGGAAGGCCGTTTCAACTTTCAGGATGCCGACCGCTTCGTCAGATACTGTGAACAACACCACCTAATTCCCATCGGCCATGTGCTAGTGTGGCACGAGCAGACTCCCAAGTGGTTTTTCTACAACGAGGACGGTTCCCTGGTGCAACCGGAAGTGTTAAAGGCACGCATGAAGGCTCATATCTATACCGTAGTAGGGCGTTACAAAGGACGTCTCAAGGGTTGGGACGTGGTTAACGAGGCTGTTGCTGACGATGGCACCATGCGCCAGTCACCCTGGTATCAGGTGTTGGGTGAAGAATTCTTTGAGTTGGCCTTCCGCTATGCCCATGAGGCCGACCCCGATGCGGAATTATATTATAACGACTACTCCCTGTCATCCCCCAAAAAGCGTGAGACCGTCTGTCGATTGGTTCGTCAGCTGAAGGCCAAAGGGTTGCGCATTGACGGTGTCGGTATGCAGAGCCATAACGGCATGGACTATCCCAATCTTCAGGACTATGAACAGAGCATGGTGGCCTATGCCGCCTGTGGTGTTAAGGTCATGATAACTGAACTGGACCTCAATGTGCTGCCCAATCCCGAGAACTATGCCGGTGCCGATCCCAGCAAGAGTTTTGCCTATGATGAGAAGATGAATCCTTATAAGAATGGACTGCCTGCCGACAAGGCACGAGCCATCAATAAGCGCTGGTTTGCCTTCTTCCGTCTGTACTATAAGCACCGCGACAAGATTAGCCGTATCAACCTGTGGGGCATCACCGACGCAGACTCCTGGCTGAACAACTGGCCTATCGTGGGTCGTACCGGCTATCCGTTGCTGTTCAATCGCAACTATGAAGCCAAACCCGTCGTCAACGACATTATCAAACTTTATCAATAACGTTTTCAATCATGATAGAATCAAAGAAAGGACAAGCACATGAAAGCACGTTATCTTTTTCCCAATGACTATATGGCCGACCCTTCTGCCAATGTGTTTAACAACCGACTATATATCTATCCTAGCCACGACTGGGACAGCGGTGAGTGCTTCGACGACGATGGCGGTCACTTCCAGATGAAGGACTACCATGTCTTGTCGTTTGATGACGTAGAGCGGGATGCCGCCACCGACCATGGCGTAATCCTCAGTGTCGAACAAGTACCCTGGGCTGAGAAACAGATGTGGGACAATGACTGTGTGGAGAAAGGCGGTCGCTATTATCTCATCTTTTCTGCCAAAGATTACAACGGACTGTTCCGCCTCGGCGTTGCCGTTGCCGAAAAGCCCGAAGGCCCCTTTATCCCACAGCCAGACCCCATCCGTGGCTCTTACAGCATCGACCCCTGCGTCTTCAAGGATGACAATGGCGAGGTGTACTGTTACTTCGGTGGCATCTGGGGCGGACAGCTGCAGTGGTATAAGGACAACCGTCTACAGATGCGTTGCGAGCAACTGCCTCGTGGTGGTGAGAAGGCTCTTCAGTCCCGTGTGACCCGCATGACAGACGACGTGCTGCAGTTTGCTGAGGCTCCCCGTGCCGTGGAGATACTCGACAAGGACGGTCAGCCGCTCATTGCCGAGAATCCTCACCGTTTCTTCGAGGCTTCGTGGATGCATAAGTACAACGGCAGGTATTACTTCTCCTATTCCACTGGTGACACCCACCTGCTGTGCTATGCCATCGGTGACAACCCTTACGGCCCCTTTACTTTCCAAGGTGTACTGCTCGACCCCGTTGTGGGTTGGACGACCCATCACAGTATCGTGGAATACCGTGGTCAGTGGTATCTCTGCTATCACGACTGCATCCCTTCAGAAGGCAAGACCTGGTTACGTTCCTTGAAGGTGCAGCGTCTATATTATAACGAGGACGGAACCATCCGGAAGGTTGTCAACGAATAAAAAGACTAACATTTTAAAAAACAGATATGAAAAGAGTCATCAAGTTCATAATTGCCGCAGTGCTTATGACAGCACAGGGTATGAGTGCCCAGAACTGGACGGGTACGTGGGCTACTGCAGTAGAGAGAACTGGTGATGGTGACATGCCCAAGAAGACCGTTCTTGCCAACAACTCCATTCGTCAGATAGTACATGTGTCAATCGGTGGCAACATGTTACGCCTGCAGCTGAGCAACGTCTTCGGCACGGGCAAGGTGGAAATCAATTCGGTCTATATTGCCGATGCCCAAGAAGGAACGGCTATTGATACCAAGACGGCACGTTATCTGAAGTTCAATGGCAAGCAAAGCGTCACCATTGAACAAGGAAAGAGTGTGATGAGCGATGCTGTGAAGTATCCGCTAAAACCTCTGCAGTTGCTGGCTATCACTATCAACTACGGCGAAGCTCCGAAGAATGCCACCTCACACCGTGGCTCACGCACCCGTTCATATATCATGGAGGGCGAGTCGAAGCCTGGTCAGGAGTTCAAGACGGCAGAGGCCTTGGAACACTGGTATAACATCGCTGCCATCGATGTCGATGCCAAAGACGTGACATGTATTGCCTGTCTGGGCAATAGCATCACCGACGGTCGCGGTACTACTACCGACAAACAGAATCGCTGGACTGATGTGTGTGCAGAGGCTTTGGGTGGCAAGGTAGGAATCCTGAACTTAGGCATCGGCGGCAACTGCGTGTTACAGGGTGGCATTAGCGAACCTGCTGTAGAACGTTTCGACCGCGACATCATGTCGCAGCGTGGTCTCACGGGCATAGTCGTCTATGAAGGTATCAACGATATCGGAGGCAGCAAGAAAGCAGAGACGACCACCCGACAGTTGATTTCTGCATACGAATCATTCATTGAGAAGGCCCACAAAAAGGGGTTAAAAGTCTATGGCGGCACCATCACACAGATTGGCAAGACCGGTTATTGGAGCTACTTCCATGAGGCTGTACGCCAGACCGTCAACGAATGGATACGCACCAGTGGTAAGTTCGATGCTGTCATTGACTTCGACCGTGTCTTGCGCGACCCCACCAATCCCACTCAGATGAATGAACAGTACCAGTACGACTGGCTGCATCCAAATGCCAACGGTTACAAGGCCATGGGCGAGGAAGCTGCTAAAGTTTTGTCAGGACATCAATAAAAACAGATAGCATGGAAAGAACATGGCGTTGGTTTGGCAAGAAGGATAAGATCACCCTTGCCCAGCTGAGACAGATTGGAGTAGAGGGCATCGTCACCGCCCTGCACGACGTTCCCCTCGGTGAGGTGTGGACCCGTAAGAAGATTCACGTAATAGCACGATAAATACTAAAAATACCAATAAACAATGATAAAAAGACAATTCCTGTTACTGCTGTTAGTCAGCATATACTTATCAGCTACTGCCGCCCATCAATTTGTTGCTTTCGATGGTGGTGACATGGCTATAGTGAAAAACAGTCAGCCCATTAGCTTGGTGGTAGATAATACCGATTTCGAGGGCGTCCGCATGGCTGTACAGAGCCTGCAGAACGACTTCAAGATGATCTGTGGACAGAAACCAGCTATAGCCAATAACACCACTTCCGACTGCATCATCATAGGTTCATTGCAGTCACCGCTTATCCAGAAACTTATTGATGCCAAGAAAATCAACGCTCAAGAGCTAAGAGGAAAATGGGAAAAATATATCTTGCAGCTTGTTGACAAGCCAATGAAAGGTGTCTCTCAGGCACTGGTCATTGCCGGCAGCGATAAGCGTGGAACCATCTATGGCATTTACGAGCTGAGCCGTCAGATGGGCGTATCACCGTGGTATTGGTTTGCCGATGTACCCGTAACACAACACAAAAATGTTTATATCAGAAAAGGAACATACACTGACGGTGAACCCAAGGTAAAGTACCGTGGCATCTTCATCAATGATGAGTGGCCTTCTTTCGGCAACTGGAGTAGAGAGAAGTTTGGCGGACAGAACAGCAAGTGCTATGTCCATATCTTCGAACTGCTGCTGCGTCTGAAGGGCAACTACATGTGGCCGGCCATGTGGGGCAGTGCCTTCTACGATGACGACCCCGAGAACGGAGTGTTAGCCGACAAAATGGGTATTGTCATGGGAACATCCCATCATGAGCCGTTGGCACTTGCCCAACAGGATTGGAAGCGTCGTAAGGGTCATGGAAAGTGGAGTTTCGTCAGCAACAAGGACGAAATGCTTGACTTCTGGCGTGGTGGTGTGGAGCGTTCCAAGAACTGGGAAACGATGTACACCATCGGCATGCGTGGCGATGGTGACGAGGCGATGGAGGACAATGGGGGCATACGCCTGATGGAGGAGATTGTCAAGAGCCAACGTCAGTTGCTTACCGAAGTGACGGGCAGGAAAGCCGAAGACATCCCGCAGGTATGGGCGCTGTACAAAGAGGTGCAGGACTACTACGACCAGGGCATGCAGGTTCCTGATGACGTTACCCTGCTGCTCTGTGACGATAACTGGGGCAACATCCGTCGTGTACCGGCATTGAACAGCAAGAAGCGCAAGGGAGGCTACGGCATGTACTACCATGTTGACTACGTCGGCGGACCGCGCAACTCAAAATGGATTAATATCAGTCCTATTCCCCGTATCTGGGAGCAGATGAACCTCTGTTATGAATACGGCATCGACCAGATGTGGATTGTCAACGTGGGTGACCTCAAACCCATGGAGTATCCCATCACTTTCTTCCTTGATATGGCATGGAACCCCGAGCAGTACCATGCTGCCAACCTCATTCAGCATGCTGTGGACTTTTGTCGCAGTGTCTTTGGAGAGCCTTATGCTGAAGAGGCTGCACGCCTCCTACGCACCTATGCTAAGTACAATCGCCGTGTCACACCCGAACAGTTAAATTCGTCCACTTTCTCTGTTGCGAACTACCATGAGTGGGAACGTGTGACGGCAGCCTACGATCAGTTGGCTCTCGATGCCGTTGCCCTCTCGAAACAGTTGCCTGCCAGTGCTCAAGATGCGTGGTTCCAGCTGTTAGGCTATCCCATTCAGGCCATGGCCAACCTATACGATATGTACTATGCCCACGCCATGAACCTGCGTCTTGCCAAGAAGAACGACCCCATGGCCAACCTGTGGGCTGACCGCGTGGAAGAATGCTTCAGGAAAGATGCCGTACTCTGTAAGATGTACCACACCATCAATGGCGGCAAGTGGAACCACATGATGGACGAGATCTACATCGGTTATAAGTCGTGGAACAATCCCAAGGAGAAAATCATGCCTGCCGTGAAACGTGTAGAGGGTACTGCTACTGGTCAGATAACATTGCCTACGCCTGCCCGGGAAGAATATGCTGCTCCTGCCAATCCTACCTTTATGGAAAAGGATGGTTACGTCAGCATCGAGGCTGAGCACTTCACACGCAAGAAGGATGGTGCAAAAGCCAAGTGGGTCATTGTTCCGGAGATGGGACGTACGCTCTCCAGCATCACGCCACAACCCGTTACCGCTTCTGTTGACGGCATGGCGGTGGAGTACGACATGGAGATCAAGACCGACGGCTATGCCCGTGTCAATTTGCGCTTCTACTCCACACTGAACTACAATACCACTGGTCACCGCTATGCCGTCAGCTTCGATGGCGGCCAGGAGCAGGAGGTCAACATCAACGGTCATTACAAGGGCGAGTTGGGCGTATGGCAGAAGGAGCATGTCATCGACAGTGAGACCATCTTCCCCATCAAGAAGGGCAAGCACACCTTGCGCATCCGACTGTTGGACAACGGTCTGGTATTGCAGAAAATCCTCGTCAATCTCGGTGGTCACCACAAGAGTTTCCTGTGGGCACCCGAAACACTTAAGAACTAAATCATAATGGCTATGAGATATCTATTAGGATTCGATGTCGGTACCTCTTCGGTCAAGGCATCATTGGTTCATGCGGAAAACGGCAAATGCATAGCTTCTGCCTTCTATCCAAAAACTGAGGCACCCATCATGGCACATCGTGAAGGATGGGCAGAGCAGGATCCGCAGATGTGGTGGGACAACGGCAAGGAGGCTTTACGGCTGGTCATGGCAGAGGCAGGAGCCACTGCTGAAGATATTACAGCCATCGGCATCTCTTATCAGATGCATGGTCTGGTGTGTATCGACAAGGACCTCCGTCCCCTCCGTCCGTCAATCATCTGGTGCGACTCCCGAGCCGTTCCCTATGGTGAGCGGGCTTTCCGTGACTTGGGCGCAGATCGTTGCCTCAGTCACCTGCTCAATTCGCCGGGTAACTTCACGGCGGCCAAGTTAGCCTGGGTGAAGGAGAACGAACCAGAGATCTTTAGTAGAATATATAAGGTGATGCTCCCTGGCGACTATTTTGCCATGCGGCTTAGTGGTGTTGCCAACACCACGGTGAGCGGGCTCAGCGAGGGTATGTTCTAGGACTTCAAGGAGAATCGTATTGCCCAGTTCCTGCTGGACTATTACGGCATCGACGGCTCTCTGATGAGCGACATCGTACCGACCTTCGGCATACAGAGCGTAGTCAGCAAGGTAGCTGCTGCAGAATTAGGTCTGAAGGCAGGTACGCCCATTGCCTATCGCGGTGGCGACCAGCCCAACAATGCGCTATCCCTCAACGTGATGAATCCTGGCGAGATAGCTGCCACAGCCGGTACCAGCGGGGTTGTATACGGTGTCTTGGGTGACGTGAACTACGACCCGAAGAGCCGCGTCAACACCTTCGCTCACGTCAATCACCACAGTGCGGTCGCTGGTTCAGCCAGTGATACGACTCGCCTCGGCGTATTGCTCTGTATCAACGGAACGGGTATTCTCAATGCTTGGATGCATCGCAACGTGACACCCGACATCTCCTATGCCGAGATGAACGACCTGGCTGCTCAGGCTCCCATCGGCAGCGACGGCGTCAGCATTATTCCGTTTGGCAACGGTGCAGAACGTATCCTGCAGAATCGAGAGACAGGATGCTCCATACATGGTCTGAATTTCAACAAACACAGCAAGGCTCATCTGGTGCGTGCTGCCCAGGAGGGCATCGTGTTCTCCTTCTGCTATGGCATGGAGGTGATGCAGCAGATGGGTATGGATATCCGTAACATCCATGCCGGAAAGGCCAACATGTTTCTCTCGCCGCTGTTCCGCAATACATTGGCAAGTGTCAGCGGGGCGACTATCGAGCTCTATGATACGGACGGTTCCGTGGGTGCCGCCAAGGGTGCGGGCATCGGCGCCGGTATCTACAAGAATGCCGACGAGGCCTTCTCGACATTGGAGAAGTTGGAGGTCATCGAACCCGATACTGCCAACCGCCAGGCCTACGCAGAGGCTTACGCCAGATGGAAACAAGTGCTGGCAAAAGCCTAATTCGAAATATCGAAATATCGAAATGTCGAAATAATTTAATTCAAAAAACTATGTCAAAAGAGTATTTCGCCTTTACAGGCAAGATTCCGTTCGAGGGAAAAGAGAGTAAGAACGTGATGGCTTTCCACTATTATGAGCCGGAGCGTGTAGTGATGGGCAAGAAGATGAAGGAGTGGCTGAAGTTCGCCATGGCCTGGTGGCATACGCTGGGACAGGCCAGTGCCGACCCCTTTGGCGGTCAGACCCGCTGCTACGAGTGGGACAAGGCTGCTGATGCCGTTCAGCGTGCCAAGGACAAGATGGATGCTGGCTTCGAGATCATGGACAAGTTGGGCATTGAGTACTTCTGCTGGCACGACATCGACCTCGTAGAGGAGGGTGACACCGTCGAGGAGTATGAGGCTCGTATGAAGGCTATTACCGACTATGCCTTGGAGAAGATGAAGCAGTATCCTAACATCAAGAACCTGTGGGGAACGGCTAACGTCTTCAGCAACAAGCGCTATGCCAACGGTGCCTCTACCAATCCCGACTTCGACGTCGTGGCCCGTGCCATCGTGCAGATTAAGAACGCCATTGACGCAACCATTAAGCTGGGTGGTCAGAACTATGTCTTCTGGGGTGGCCGTGAGGGCTATATGAGTCTGCTGAACACCGACCAGAAGCGCGAGAAGGAGCACATGGCTCGTATGTTGACCATGGCTCGTGACTATGCTCGCAGCAAGGGCTTCAAGGGTAACTTCCTCATCGAGCCGAAGCCCATGGAGCCTTCGAAGCATCAGTACGATGTGGATACAGAGACTGTTTGCGGCTTCCTGCGCCAGCACGGTCTGGACAAGGACTTCAAGGTGAATATTGAGGTGAACCACGCCACGCTGGCCGGCCACACCTTCGAGCATGAGCTGGCTTGTGCCGTGGATGCCGGTATGCTGGGCTCTATCGATGCCAACCGCGGTGACTCTCAAAACGGCTGGGACACCGACCAGTTCCCCATCGACAACTACGAGCTGACCCAGGCCATGATGGAGATTATCCGTAATGGCGGTCTGGGCTTGGGCGGTACCAATTTCGACGCCAAGATCCGTCGTAACTCTACCGACTTGGAAGACCTCTTCATTGCTCATATCAGCGGTATGGATGCGATGGCTCGTGCCTTACTGAATGCTGCTGACATTCTGGAGCACAGCGAGTTGCCCAAGATGAAGAAGGAGCGCTATGCTTCGTTCGACAAGGGCACTGGCAAGGACTTCGAGGATGGCAAACTGACATTTGAGCAGGTTTACGAGTATGGTAAGAAAGTCGAGGAGCCCAAGCAGACCAGTGGCAAGCAGGAGAAGTATGAGACCATTGTAGCGCTCTATGCTAAGTAAGAGGAATCGACATATATATTGCATAATCGCTGTCCTGACGGTAAGTCTGCAAGGCTTTGCCCAAGGCAGCGATTTGCCTTTATTGCCACCGATGCCTGAAGTGCCCGTTTCGAAGGCTGTCAATAGTGTCCCAATGGACGACGCCACTTCGTTCCAGGAGGTACTGCTTGACCACTAGCAAGTTTTTACTAAGAATTTTCTGTTAAGCAACAAAAAAATCGCTAAG
>Ga0256870_1001268_pt1 | contig 10497 bp, 8 predicted proteins | sample RumenRJG_06RNA_FD_186079 | JGI IMG/M metagenome (GOLD analysis project Ga0256870, IMG submission 186079) | Metatranscriptome of bovine rumen microbial communities from Lethbridge, Alberta, Canada - Rumen RJG_06 (Metagenome Metatranscriptome) | ecosystem: Host-associated > Mammals > Digestive...
CTTACTTAGCAATTGCTGACATCTATTTCGATAAAAACGATTACATCAATTCGGGTAAATTTTATGATTCTACAATGCAATATATGCCGACCACTTATTCCGGTTACGGCGAAATAAGTGCAAAAGCCAAGAATTTAACCGAATTGATTTCTTTTATCAACGAGGCTCAGAATCAGGACAGTTTGCAACGTGTAGCGAATATGCCGGTTCAAGAGAGAAAGAAATTTATTGCAAAAATTATTGACGATGTAATTGTAAAAGAAGAAGCTGAAAAAATTGCTCAAACCAATCCTTATTATCAGTCGAATGATAATAATTACGGTGTAGAATTTACCGGTACTGACGGAAATCCGAACTTTTCCGGCAAATGGTATTTGTACAATGTTACGGCATTGAATTATGGTCGTCAGGAATTTTTGAAAAAATGGGGTAACCGTCCTCTTGAAGACAATTGGCGTAGAAAAAACAAAACTACAAGTGCCGTTATCCCTGAAGATGAGGAAGTTGAAGAAGATAAATCGGATTCTACAATTACCAATAAGAATCCCGAATTTTATACACGTAATTTACCGTTGACAGATTCTGCAATGAAAGCCTGTATCAACAAGGAAGCTGATGCATGGTTTGCCGTTGCTACAATTTATTACGACAAAATCGGCGATGTTGACAAAGCCGTTGAGACTCTTTTGTTTATCAATCAGCAACATCCCGACCATTATCTGAAAGCGCAATGTTATTATCAGCTTTACAAACTTTATGTTAGTAAAGGCGAATTTCAGATGGCAAATTATGTAAAAAGTCAGTTGGAAAGCGAATTTCCCGAATCAGGATATTCCAAAATTCTCAACGATCCGAAATATCTTGAACATATCGCAAACCGTAAGAATCAAGCTAATCAGATGTATGAGAATGTTATTACAGAATTTAATAACGGTAACTATTCGCAGGCTCTAAATATCTGTCAACAAGGACAAAACGATTTTGCTGACTTGGAAATCGCCGAAAACTTTATTTACATGGAAGCGCGTTGCTACGGTAACCTTCAGAATACCGAAAAAATGAAACATCGCTTAACATTTTTGATAGAGAATTACCCCGGCAGCAAACTTATTCCGTATGCGAAAAACAAACTTTCGGCTTTGGAAACCGGAAATTTCGAGACCATGAAATTTAAGTCTGACACCGATAACGAGCCGCATTATCTTTGTATTTGTGTCAATACCGAAAATCCTAAAGCTAAAGAAGTTAACTTCATACTTTTGGATTTCTGTGCAAATTCAGGATTGAGTCAGGCAGATGTTGAACAGAAAAAAATCAGTAGCAGTAAAACTGTTTATTACGCATATCCGTTGCAAAACAAAATTACTGCGATAGATTATATACAAAAATTCACGAGTAAAAACCGTTCACAATTGATTCCGGAAAAAGATTTCGTGATTTTCTGTATTAGTGAATCCAACTTTGCGCTTATTAACGAAGAATCAGATATTGAATCATATACCAATTTTTACTTGACACGTTACACTAACTAAATAAAAGATTTATTATGAAACGAATTATACTTTTACTTTTGACATCGATTTTGATTGTATCATGTGGTGACAATCAGAAACCAATCAGCAATGCAGAGAGCAAAGATACAGTAGTGAAACATCAGGTTCAAACTACTAAAGTTCCTGAATATCAAGCTGATTATTTCTACGTCGTGGATGAGAATTCCGATATTTTTGTAGGAAATTCGCCGGATGATCTTCAGATTACAGAGGTAAATGGTTTTGATGCCGTAATTTCTCCAAATGGTAAATATTTGGTTTATACCGCATTGATTGCAAATCGTAGAAGTATTTACAGTTATAATATCGACAAAAAAGAAAGTCGTTTGCTCAATTTGCCGCCTGACAATGAGGCCTATATGGGTAGTTATTCTCCGGACAGTTGTTATATTGCGGCTAATTTTTTTACAAATAATTATCATTGGAATATCGCACTTTATGATTTGAAAAAAGATACTTTCAAGTTGATAGGAAAAGAAAAAAAATGCGATTATTTTAGTCCGACATTTTCTCCTGATTGTAAATATTTGGTTTTTCATGATATGGAAAAACTTTATGTTTATGATTTCAAAGGATTTGCATCAAAATTCAATAAAACAATTGCTTGTGAAAATTTCTGTACACAAAATGATATGGGAATATCCTCAAACAACAAATTTCAGATAATGAGCGGTGAACAATATATCGTGTTTACTTATGATTATTTTTCACAAGAACGTTTGGAAACCACGGTGTTGGCATATTATGATGTAGAGACCGGAGAAATTACAGAATTGTCAAACAAAAAGACAAATACATGTCTTGATTTTGCCGTTTCTCACGACGGATTAATCTATTTCTTGTTGTCAAACAACGATAATCCCGACGAAGCACAGCTTTATGTAGCAAAAACTGACGGTGAGAAACCTGCAAAAGTTTCTTCACATATTTTCCAAACTCCGTGTAGTTTTTCTATTGCGAATTGATTTACGAGACTTCATATTGAAAAAAACGAAAAAAAATTGTGCTATTCCCAAAAAAGTATTTATTTTTACAAAAGTTTTAAATACAAGTTATTCGAGTATATAATTATTTAAATTTTAACACATTATGTCTAAAATAAAATTATTAGGATTAGCATTTTTGTCCTTGGCAATGATTACTTTGGTAGATTGCAAAGGCAATAAGGGCGGTGATAATTCCGCAGAAAATGATACTGCGCTTTCATTGCCGGATGATGGTTATGGTGATTTAACTAATGTTGATATCAACGATAACGGTCAAGTTGATTCTTCTGTACTTAACGAACAAGTACTTACAGAAGATCAAAACGGAAATTTGATTCCGGAAGAAACCGAAACTAACAATGATTCTGACAGATTTTATATAATTGCGGGTAGTTTTCAGTTGTATAGCAACGCCCAGAAACAAAATCAGAAACTCAAAAACATGGGTTTTGATTCTAAAATTCTTGAACCATACGGTCAGTACAATCGTGTTACAGTAAAAGAATTTGCAACACGCGACCAAGCAAGAGCTGCTCTTCCCGGTTTGAGAACTCAAATTAAAGATCAAACTCTTTGGTTGCTCAAGAGATAATTTTGTCTTGCTTAACAAAATAGTATTTCATATAATACCTGCGATTTCATTACGTTATTAGTTAGAAAAAATGTCATCGCAGGTTTTTATTTTAAGATATGGAACAAAAGAAGCCTACCAATTACGAACTTGTTTATCGCACTTCGGCTCTCATGAAAGAAGTAACCGACCTAAAACTTCTCAATAGGTCGCTTACTGAGCAGTTGGCAAAGTCGCAGGCTGAGATTTTACGCCTTGAGAATATTCTCGCAATGGTTGCGCCTGAATCTCTGCCAAAAGGTGTTAAATTCAACATCGGCTCCAACACATTGAGATTCAAGATGGCTACGGTTTTGTTCGTTGATATACGTGGCTTCAAAAATATATCTTCGGAATCTCCCGGCTCCAATTTTATTGATGAGTTGGATCAAATTTTTATTCATTTCGACGAAATCGCCAATGATTTTAATCTTCAGACAGTTAAGACAATTGGCGATGCCTACATGTGCGTTGGCGGCATTCCTAAAAAAAATATTACAAACCCTATTGATGTGGTGCTCGCCGCAATGGAAATGAAACGTTATCTGAAAGACCTCAAAGACGAATACACTAAAAAACATAACAGTTTTTGGGAATTACGAATCGGTATTCATACCGGTCCTGTAATTGCTACGCCTCAAGGGAAAAAGAAAATCTCTTACGATATAAAAGGTGAGACCGTTAACATCGCATCTCGAATGGCATCTGCTGCCGATGTTGAGAAAATTAATGTTTCGGTTTATACTTACGAATTGGTAAAAGATTATTTCCAAACAGAATATAACGGTTTAACACCTGTAAAATATCAAGGTGATTTGGAGATGTATTATATTAAGCGTCTGAAACCGGCTTATTCTGTTGACAGACAACTTGGTGAACATCCTAATGAGAATTTTACAATAAAGTATTTGCTTAGACAATTCACTGATCTTCAAGAAGAAATACTTGATAAATTAGAGAAAGAATTACCTAAGTATTTACATTATCATAATTTCAAGCATACAATTGATGTTGTAAATCAAGCCGAACTTATCGGTTATGGCGAAGGTGTTGACGACGAAGACATCCTTTTGTTGAAAACTGCTGCACTTTTCCACGATACCGGCATGATTGTAGGGTGTGAAAATCATGAATATTACGGTACTCAGATTGCCCGTGAATATCTTCCGTCGTGGAAATATACTCAAGATCAGATTGATAAAATTTGTACTTTGATTATGGCAACACAATTGCCTCCTAATCCGCAAAACTTACTTGAAAAAATTATGTGTGACGCCGATTTGGATTATCTTGGTCGTACTGATTTTATTCCAATCAGCAATTCGCTTTACGATGAACTTATACAATCTGGGCAAAAGATTTCTATACTTGATTGGAACAAAAATCAAGTAAAATTCTTAACCGGACATCAGTATTTTACAAGTACAGCGTTGCGATTGAGAATGGTAGGCAAGGAGTATCAAATAGAACGTCTGTCAAAACTTATTGAAGAAGACGAGGCAAAACTTGCGGCTTCCGGAACTTTAGATTATGTTGAACATCGTACTGATGAACCGGATGTTGCAGCGCGTATCGAAAGTGATTCTTCAGATCATTAATATAACGCTTATTTGATTTATGAACGAAAAAATACTCACCTTTATATGGCTCAACCGCCTTTTTGATTCCTCAGAATTGTTTACTACCGAGGGTGAGATTGTTTCGATTATAAAAACCGGTTTGCTCAATACACAATCCGGACCGGATATTACTGATGCTCAAATTCGTATCGGATCTATACTTTGGGTTGGAAACGTGGAATTTCATGTAAAATCTTCTCATTGGAAACTACATCATCACGATGATGATCCGGCTTATTCAAATATTATTTTACATGTAGTTTTTGAAGATGATTTGCCGTTGATAGATAAATTTGGTAAACTTGTTTCTACGCTTGTTTTAAAATTTCGCAACGATTATTTGCAACGGTATGAGATGTTGATGTCTCAAAAAGACAACAAACTTTGTTCACAACAAATATCCCGTATGGATAGTTTTATAAGTTTGGAATTTCTTACGCGTCTTGCATTGGAACGTCTTGAATCCAAAAAGCAGCATTTCAAAGAGATACTAAGTTACAATCAGAACGATTGGTATCAGACTTTTTGGCAAGTTTTGGCTCGAAATTTCGGTTTCGGTAAAAATAATGATGGTTTTGAGTTGACAGCAAAAGCCTTACCTTATAAATTGATTCTCAAGAATTTTGAAAGTTTTCAAGATGTTTTGTCGATGTTGATGGGGCAGGCGGGATTTTTGGACTCTGCACATTATAAGGATGTTGACAAAGAGTTGTTGTTGAGCCGTTACCGTTACAATCAGATGCGTTATAATCTTGAACCGTTGAATACTTCGGTTTGGAAATTCAGTGGTTTCCGTCCTCAAAATTCTCCATTTGTTAGAATGCGTCAACTTGCAGCTTTTATTACCAAAAGTCAGTTTTTGATGTCGGAATTATTGGAATGCAAGTCATTGGAAGAGTTTATCGAATTTTTTAATTTTCAGTCAAATATTGAAATTCCGGCTTTGAGTATAAGTTGTCGTAGATTGTTGATTATCAATTTAGTTTGTCCGTTGCTTGTCTTATATTCGCAGCAACATGACCATAGTCAGCATGCAGATATCGCTGTCAGTTTGTTAGAAGAATTGCCGAGCGAAGAAAACAGTATTGTAAAACGTTGTCGGGAATCCGGCATGATAATAAACGATGCACTTGGTTCTCAAGCATGTTTACAACTTCATAATTCATATTGTCAACAACTTAGATGCATTGAATGTCAAATAGGACGAGTTTTTGTATCACGAGGATAAATCGGATAAAAAAACGACAATTGTAATTTTTTACAACTGTCGTAACAAGTAATTTTGAGGTTATATTTCTCCTTAGGTTTTCATCTTTTTTTTCTTGGCGGCGGGAAAGAGTACATTGTTGAGAATCAGTCTGTAGCCGGGAGAATTCGGATGAACATCCAAGTCTGTTTTGGGGTCGCCTACATAATGAACATAATCCTCAGGGTCGTGACCTGCATACCATGTCCATGTGCCTTTGCCGTATTCGCCGTGAATATATCTCGCTTCGTTTAACGATTTGTTTTCTCCGAGAATCAATACCGATGATTTTATCAACTCTTTGCGATATGCTGTGGTTTGTCCCATAAAACCGTTGATAACCGCTTCGTGATTTTGTACCAGCATCGTTGGAACCGGATCCCATTTCGCCGAGAAGTCAAACAAGGTAAATACATCATCATTTTGACCTACTTGTCGCGTACGTGTGGCATCGATGTTGGAATATTCGTAAATATTGGGATCTATTTCCAATTTGAAGTCCTTGAATGCAAATGTTTTGTTGAAGTCAAGCTTTTTCTGACAATCGGGATCTATGCCGTCGCCGTCAAACATCGGTTGACAAATATCCACTCCTTCAGCAGACAACGCAATATCAAAACTGTCTGTGGCTGAGCACATCGCAAACATAAAACCGCCTTCGCCAACAAAATCTTTCATCGTTTTGGCAACTGCCAATTTTAATTGCGAGACTTTAGAAAAGCCCATTTTCTGTGCTAATGCCGTAAATTCTTTTACTTGATTGATATACCATGGTGCATTTTTGTACATCGCATAAAATTTACCGAATTGACCCGTAAAATCTTCGTGGTGAACATGCAGCCAATCATATTTGGAAAGTTCTCCGGTGAGAATTTCCTCGTCGTAAACCACCGTGTAAGGTATTTCAGCGTAGGTGAGTACCAACATCACGGCATCGTCCCAAGGTTTGTATGTTTTGGGCGCGTAAACCGCTATTTTGGGGGCTTTCTCCAATTTTATTTGCTCCATGTTGACATCATTACGTGATATCTCGGTCAAAATCTGATTGGCAGCTCCGTCGGCTATTTGTTCAAATTTTACATTTCTTAGCCTGCACATCGTTGCTATATCTTGATTGTAATCCGATAAAAAGCTGCCTCCGCGATAGTTGAGAAGCCATTCTGCCGACATGCCTTTCTCCAATATTGCGTAGCATACACCGTAAGCTTTCAAATGGTTGGTTTGGGTTTCGTCCATCGGAATTAATATCTTTAGAGCGAAACTTTGTATCGTTATTAATATTAATGCAAATGTCAAAATAATCTTGTTCATGTTCTTAGTATTTAGGTATATAAAAAATGTTGGAAAACGACGGCAATTTCATATTTTGTTACGATATGATTTTAATTTTTTTACCATCATTTCCCAACATATTTTTTTTTAATATATGGTGATTATTAAAAATCCTTAGAATGGCGCATCTTCTTGAGGTGGGGGAGGAGCTCCCGGTGTTCCAAACGGATTGGGCGAACTAAACGGATCAAAACCGTCTGCACCACCGTTCATGTTGTTCATCGATGAGCCAAAGGTTTGTGTCATATTGCCCGAATCGTCCAACGCCGGTATGCCTGATGCCAAGCCCATAGAATCCCATTCTTCAAATCGCGCAAACTCGCCTCTAAATCTTAAGTTGACATCGCAAGTAGCACCATTTCTGTGTTTTGCGATGATTACTTGACCTAATCCTTGAGTTGACTGACCTTCCGCATCTTGTACCACACCGTAATATTCAGGACGGTGGATAAAACATACGATGTCGGCATCCTGCTCGATAGCTCCTGAGTCACGCAAGTCGTTCAATTGCGGTCGCATATCACCACCACGGGCTACAGTGCTACGGCTCAACTGTGACAATGCGATTATCGGAACGTTCAATTCCTTTGCCAACTGCTTGATACCACGGGAGATTGTTGATACTTCCTGCTCGCGGTTGCCTCTTACCTCAGGAGGTCCTGACATCAGCTGCAAGTAGTCGATCATCACCATACCGATATTGTGTTGCATCTTCAGACGGATACATTTACTTCTTAGCTCAAACAGCGATATTGCAGCTGTATCGTCGATATACAATGGCGCGTCTTGCAGATTCTTAATCTTACTGTCAAGTTGTACCCATTCGTGTTCCTCAAGTTTACCTGTACGGATTTTTTCTGAGGACAACTCTGTTTCTGAAACAATCAAACGGTTAACCAACTGAACAGCCGACATTTCCAGTGAGAATATCAGTACCGGTACTTTAAAATTTACCGTCATGTTTCTCGCCATGGAGAGAATAAACGCAGTTTTACCCATCGCCGGACGGGCTGCTACTACTATCATATCCGAATTCTGCCAACCTTGTGTAATACGGTCAAGAGATGTAAAACCCGAAGGTACACCTGAAAGACCGTCTGTACGTTTGGCAGCCTCTTCTATCATGTGGATTGATTCTTTGATAACATCATTCATCGATTTGGTTTGAGTCTTGATGTTACCGTTAGCAAGATCGAAAATAGATTTTTCCGAAAAACTTAATATATCATCCACATCAGTAGTCTGATCGTAAGCCTTTGATTCTATTTCGGTTGCGATTTTAATAAGTTCTCTTTGGATATATTTTTGCTGCAATATGCGTGCATGATACTCCAAATGCGCAGCCGAACCCACTTTCTCGGTGAGCGATGCGATATAATAAGCACCTCCCACATCCTCCAAAACACCATCTTTTTGAAGTTGCTCTACTACAGTATAAATATCAATAGGCAACTGTGCAGAAGATAGTCTGAGGATTGCTTGGTAAATTTTCTTGTGTGCCTCTGTGTAGAAACTGTCGGCGCTTAGGATATTGAAAACATCAATTTCCGCGCCCTGTTCTATCATGATAGCTCCCAAAACGACTTCCTCCAACTGCAAGTCATGTGGAGGTATACGGCCGTATTGGTCGTTAACATGCATTATCATAGAGGTCTCGTTACCTTTGCGGGATTTACCCAAAGCACGAGGTTGTTTGTCGTTAGAAGTTGGCATTATATTGTTTATCAGACTTTTTATTATTCATTGAAAACACCCATTGCGCAGAATTTATCTATTCTGTTCTTTACCAATTGGTCAATAGGAGTTTTACGCAGTTCTGCAATTGTATCAAGAATTGTTTTCTTAACAGTTGCATACATCTGAGCAGGGTCTGAGTGAGCACCGCCTACAGGTTCCGGAATAATACCGTCGATAAGTTTGTTGCTATACATATCTGTAGCAGTAAGTTTAAGAGCAGCAGCAGCTTCACGTTTGAAATCCCAACTGCGCCACAAAATACTTGAGCAAGATTCCGGAGCGATTACAGAATACCATGTATTTTCCAACATATAAACCTTGTCGCCAACGCCGATACCGATAGCACCGCCCGATGCACCTTCACCTATTACTATACAGATGATAGGAACTTTGATACGGAACATCTCATAGATATTGCGTGCAATAGCCTCAGCCTGACCTCTTTCTTCAGCTTCAGAACCGGGATATGCACCCGGGGTATCTATAAGAGTTACAATCGGTTTGTTGAACTTTTCAGCCAAACGCATAAGTCTGAGAGCCTTGCGGTATCCTTCCGGATTTGCCATACCAAAATTTCTGTATTGACGAAGTTTGGTATTTTCACCCTTTTGCTGACCGATAAACATGATTGACTCACCGTCAACTTTGCCCCAGCCGCCTACCATAGCGGTGTCGTCCTTGATGTTTCTATCGCCGTGAAGTTCAATAAACTCGTCACAGATATTTCTTACATAGCCGAGAGTATAAGGACGCTCCGGGTGTCTTGAAACTTGAACCCGTTGCCAAGGGGTGAGATTTTTGTAAATATCTTTTCTTGTATTTACAATTTTCTCTTTAAGTTCGTCTATAGTCTGATCGATGTCGACAGAGCCGGCTTTCTTGATTTCTTCAGCCTTTGCGAGCTGTTCCTCAAGGTCCTGTATAGGTTGTTCAAATTCAAGTAATTGCATATTGTTTTATATTTTTTTGTTTTGCGCATTTCGCGCCAATTAACATTCGGCACAAAATTATAAAATTTAATAATTAAAACGAATTAATTTTTTCTTATTATAATTATGTGAGTCTTTTAAATTTTATTTTTCGGTTTTGACTTCTTTTTTTTATAACATATCTTACTTATTGTAAATGAGAATTTTAACATCTCGTTATTATTTTGATTATTAACTCAGGTTTCGCAAATGAAATTTTTTAATTATCATCGAAGTGAACGAATTAATACTTTCGTTGTTTGCCGTGTGTGCAAATTCATGAAACCTAAAATGCAGAAAAAATATTCCGATTAAACCTAAATTATTAGTGTTATTTTGATTGAAATGATTTATAAAAATGGTTGGTAGTCAATATATAAAAACAAAAAGAGGTAGCAGTTTCACAACTACTACCTCATCAAAAAATAAACAACTAAAAAAAGAAG
>Ga0256870_1001279_pt1 | contig 10472 bp, 18 predicted proteins | sample RumenRJG_06RNA_FD_186079 | JGI IMG/M metagenome (GOLD analysis project Ga0256870, IMG submission 186079) | Metatranscriptome of bovine rumen microbial communities from Lethbridge, Alberta, Canada - Rumen RJG_06 (Metagenome Metatranscriptome) | ecosystem: Host-associated > Mammals > Digestive...
ATGGACTATAGCATTAGCTTATTTTAGCTCGTACTGAATGTGTATGGAGTATATTCCAGTCATCAATGTCTGTATTGAGACTTGTAATTATCTCCTTTATCTTCTTTATATCAAGATTCTTATTATCCTGGAGATTTGTTACAATATTCATACCTGCATCGAGGTAAGCGAAAATTGTATTATCATAACCAGGGTAATTTCCATACTTTCCACCTTTGTTATGGAGTACATTTATTACCTGTTTCCAAAGTGGAAGATATTTCATATTATCCTGAGTAAGAAGATACATTACATTCTTCATAATATAGTGTACCTGATCATGAGCATCTGGATCTGGAAGTCTGAAGGTTGATTCCTTTCCTACAAATGTAGTAAGATCCATTGAGAATACCTTATTTGATTTAAGGAATGGAATGAAAAGATTTGCAGCTTCTACTCCAACAAGACCTTCAACTACAGCTCTGATGAAATCATCATCATTTCCATCAAGGACTGCCAATGCATGTACTACATTAGTCCATGATCTGTAAGTTCCATACTGAAAGTCAGTTTTATCAATGAATTCCTCAGGCATATTGTAGAACAGTGCACGGTTAGCTTTCAGGAATTTGTTTCGAATGCGGATATACTGAATTTCTTTCTTCATGATGACTTCTGGATCTGTCTCAACTACAGCGTACTCATAGTTAGTCCAGTTTGATTCAGAACCATCAATAAAGAAATCAAGGTCAGGTTGAAGATGGAACATACAGAATCGATTCATTAATGCAGGTGACATTTGAGTCGTTCCAGTCATTCCAGTATAGTTACCTGCAGCTACACAGAATGTTGAGTCAGGAATTTTAAACTCATTGAAGTTTTTATCCTGAATGATTGTAAGGAGCATTGTCTGAATAGATATAGGAGCTGTAGTAATTTCATCGAAGAACAGAACTCCATTTGGATTTTTCTGTAATTCTTTGATATACTTAGGCAATGAGTAATTCAACTCCTTAACAAACTTCTTTACTCCATTTTCTTCAGATACTTCAACATCTGAAGTATATGGAATACCCATCAATTCAACATCAGTCAGCTTATTAGCTGACCTTACGAAGTAAGGAACTTTCTTAATCTTCGCAAGATACTCTACAGTTTTGGATTTACCTAAACCTGGATTTGAATAGATCATTACTGGGATTCCAGTATATGACATTCCATGAAGAAATTTAAACAATGGTACTGACATTTTTTTACTCCTTAGTTGCTACCTTATGATATGTAAATTCAAATCTACTAGCATTACGTCTATTATATCTCCATGGACGGTTAACTGTATAATATGAACCATCATGTCCATTGATCTTAGTAGGGACTCCCTCATCATTGCATTCAATAGATGCAATTACAATTGAAGGGTATTTATCTCCCCTACATTTCGTAGTTACAGTTAAAGGAAATTTCTTTCCTACCTTAAATTTCTTCAAAGTCTCTTCAGGATACATCGGAGTGTAGCTTGCTCTGTTCTCAGCTCTTATTTGCTCCAAGCAGCTCTCACAATATACATGATCACCTCTTGTATGAGATGTTTTACAACGGTAGCAAAGTCCACGTTCACGTAGACGTTCGTTGTAATTAGAGTCACATGAGGAACTCCTGTATCCAATGCGTTCATAATATGCAGGTCCCCTCCTAAGCCAATTTTCTCTGACTTCTTTATTATGTTGTCTACATGACTCACATAAATTAGAAGGTCTAGTTATTGTAGCAGGAAGGTATCTACCTATAGTCCACCTTGCATCTGATTGCGGATTTTTACCACACTGAATACAGAGTCCCTTAGCATTTCTACTTTCAATCAACTTTGTCCTTGAGTCAGTTCCAGTGATAATTGCTTTATGACGTTTTGATCGAGCCACATTTCTGCAATCACTACATGTGATATAATATGTACATCTCTGTTTATTCCTGATATCAGGTTCAAACTTCTTTCCACAGATAGTACAATAATTATTTTTAATCATGTATTTTTTGACTGAAATTCCAGCTTCTTCAGCTTCTTTCTTAAATCGATCCAGGAATTTTATTCCCATGATTTACTCCTCTTCAAATGAAAGTTTAGGAAGTATATCAGTTAAATATTTATCAATTTTAGCTTCTTTATCATCATTTTTACTATGGAAATAAGCTACTCTTATATAGCCTGTAGTATCATGATCACAATCTTCATGATATTTTGAAATCTCTTTTGAGAGATTCTCATCAATCTGATCAGGATCTAATAGATTTTCTGGATACATCACTACAGATGCAATTCTATATGCTGCATCAATTTGATTTTGAGACATTGAGTCAACATTACGTACATTGACTAATTCTAAATCATCTTCTTTAATTGCAGCTTTTACTTTCTCAACTACATCTGACCACATCATATAGATGTACCTCCGACTACTAAGGCATTAATGTATTTCTTATTCACTTCCTTAAATTCATTATCTGGAAGATTGAATACCTTCTCCATATGTCCGAATCTAAGTGGTGAGTCCTTAAGTGCATACATCATCATTCCTCCAGCTAAGTTACGATCAAACTGTCCAGCTGGTTTATTTAACTCAGCCATAGCCATTTCAGGTGTTACTTCTCCAATCATAATTACCTTCTATTTATGAATTTTATGATATTCTAGCAGGTTATATCAATTGAAGTATCTCCTACTTTAACATCTAATATAAAGTAGGAGATTTATTAGAATTTAAGCTGACTCTAATTCAAGCTCAACCTTAGATGCTGAGTCAAGTACAGTAACTCCGACATCGACTGAATCCGGAATCTTCAGTTCATCTTTGAAATATTCAGGAATTGAATATCCTGACTTCATTATCTTTGAAATCAGGTTAATATACTGATCATTTTTCTTGACCATGTCATTATACCGTGTGTTCGCACGGAATCTCCCATTCTGAAGATCATCACGAATACGGAACTGACATTCATCAATTTTAAGTGACTGATTGAACAGTACATACTGTACTTTGTCAAACCCAGATTGAATTGCCATCTGAGTGATCTTAAATCGATCAGAGTATCTCAAGTTGCATGCATTGAATGCAACAATGAGATTGGAATCTCCTGCTTCAGAAGCGTATTTAGATGCATCTTTCAACATTGCCTCAATTACCTGAGGTTCATGAGCATAGTCATTAAGCTCAAACATCTGTGAACGATATTTGGTGACATCAAGCTCAATGTATTTAACATCTAATACTGAGTTAGCTTCCTGTTTTGCAGCAGCATAAGCATTCTTTCCACAGCCTGGAATTCCAATAAAGATCTCCAATGATTTTGACATAGTAAAGTCCTCCCAATAAAGACTTTTTAATTAATTATTTTTAATATCAATGATACTTCAGTAACACTTATCACTGAAGGTCCAACACATGCCTCCAACTTTGTATCTATCATAAGAGGCATGTTGTCCTAATTCAGTTATTTAGTTCTTAGGTTCAAACTGAATTGTTACGGAGTAGTCAATTCCACCGATATTGATTACAGGTGAGAATGAACCTCTCTGCATCATACCGATCATTGACTCTACCATACTCCAGTCGAATGAAGTAGCTTTAGTTGGAGCTGGCTTAGGTGCTTCAGCAACTTTTACAGGCACTGATTCTTCTATAGCTTCAGCTTCAACTGACCCATCTGAGTGTTTAGTAAACTTTACTCCATCTTCGACATAGCTTTTTGTTGCTCCACCAAATGATGTACCTGCCTTACCTTCTTTCTTTCTCTGCTGATAGAAGGCTACGGCATCCTCTCTTAACGAGAGATTGTACTTCTGTGTAGCTGGATCAAGATCGACTACTGTAAATTCTCTCTGATCTCCTACGCTAAGTACCTCTGATACATCTTTCGTATATGTATCCTGTACCTGACTAATGTGAATATATCCATTCTGCCAGATGCCTACATTGACCCATGCTGCATATTCTCTTACTTCAACTACCTCGCCCATTACTTTCATTCCGAGCTTGAGGTCTGAGAATTCCGTGATTCCATTGAGCTTTGATAAATAGTTCTGAGGAGCACTCTCCTCAATAACTTTATTCATGTCGATGGTTTTCTCAACAGACTCTTCTTTATTTTTTGAATTTGAATTCGATGCATGGATCAACATTTTATCCTCCTTTGTTTTCTCCAACTCTTCTTTTTCTGCTTTTTCTCTAATCACTTCACCAATTGATTTAGCTGAAATAATCTTTACTGGAATAAGCTTCAAACCTTTATCGTAAGGTTTGTTATCATAATATCCCACAATAACTCCATTACGATTTACGTATACCTGACCTGTATAGTCATTGGTAACGTAAGCATCTGCTTCTGATGCTTCTGACTCCTCAATGTACTGGTACTTGATATTTTCATCAAATGTCGAGCATGTACAATGTTTTTGAAGCCATTCTCTTAGGTGAGCTACGGTATCAACTCCTACCTTAAAAGCAGGTGAAGCATTTGAATCTCTACCGTAAGGATTCATAGCTTTATCTGATAATCGTCCACGAACAGTCTCAAGTGACATGTCATAGACATTTACTCTACCTACTTTGTAGCTAACTTCAGAATTGATCCATCGCTTAGCAGATAGATCAGACGTTACTCCAAACAATTCCTTCGCGATTGGAATCGTCATACCATACAGTTCTTTCATTTTAAATCCTCCAATTCAAACTGTGTAAACTAAAACTCTAACAATTAAAAAAAAACTATAACAAATTAAATTTTATTTTATACTATCACCTCCTGTATTTTATAAAATTTATGATACTTCTTATCTACTATTGATTGTAAATAAATAAGTGCTTCATTATAAGATATAAATGAATCACAATATCCATTTAATATCTGACCATTTTTATTGTTAACAATTTCAAACATATGTTACTCCATGTATTACTTTAAGATGAAAATAGGTAGATTAAGAGATTCCTCCAACCTACCAACAGTAAGGGTTTAGCAAGTTATAAACCCCGTTAAGATTATCCTTTATATAGCTATAAACTCGCATCACTTAGTATAACTTGTATTGGTTTATTCATAGCTTTTATACGATCAATATTACATTTTACACCGTAGCTTACTCCGTTCCAAAATGCAATTGCTATATCACATAAATTACACATTTCTTTATCTTTTACTTGATAGAAATCTTCACCTTCTAAACCTTGTGCTTTATCCCAAGTAGAGACAAACTTAGTGTATTCTGTTCTATTTGGAGTAGGTGTTGAACAATATACCGTTACTTTCTCAAATCCATGAGCTTTTAGGTATTTTTGTGCTAGAATATCTACACCGTAACAATCTCCAACAATTACCTCAGCTGACTTGTCTTCTATGACTTTATCAAGACATTCCATCATTTGAATTGTTAACTTTTTAATTTTACTACTTCCAGATATAAAGTAAATCAATATAATTCCTCAGATTTAGAGCTTACTAACTTAACTATACTCTAAAGTACAATTAATGTAATGCATTGATATAGTCTGCATAGATTCTATTAAATTTAGATTCATATGCATTAGCTGCAGCTACCCATTTTAATGAAGCCTTACCTAACTGTACATTACGTAAATTAGCTGGACCTATATTATAAGCTTTATAAGCATCAACTTCATTGTTTATATGAATATACTTATCCATTAAGCAACGTAGATATCCAAGTGAAACCATAATATTATAGTCATAAGTTTTTCTAGAATTCATTTTATAGAATGGAACTGATTTACCATACCATGAATTAAATTCAGATAAACACATTCTTGTAACTTGACCTACACCTACAGCATTATAAGAAGAAGTACACTCATAAGTAAAACCAGATTCAATAGAAAGGATGGTTAAAATATAAGGTAGAGATAAATCATATTTTCTACAATAATATTTTACTGTACCTAACATTGCTAAATAATCAACAGTACCCTTTCCATATATTTTATGATACTTATCCATAACTGAAATTAATTTGTAACTTTCAGTTGACATTTGATATTTGGAATTAGAATTATTATTTCCAAATAAATTTAATTGTGAGATTACTACCAATATAGTAATAATCATAAACAACTTTTTCATTTTAATCTCCCACTACTTAATTTTATTAAATAATTTAATTTTGATTTACCTTTCGAAAGATATTCCTTAATATATTGCTTTAAGAAAACGGTTTCGAAAGGTTAATTTTCATTCATTTTATTCTCCTGTAAATAAAATCAAGTTACCTTGATCATTAGTATAGTATACACTATCTAATTCTGATAAAGCTAACTGATACATACATCTTATACAAGGTTTAGCTAATTTTAAATCCCCCTTAGCTCCTATTCTTGCAATAATCATGTACCTAGCAGTTACTCCTTTATTCCTAGCTTTTACTAATGCATCTACTTCAGCATGAAGGTAAATCTTATGACCGTCAAAATACCTATTAGTATACATTAGTGGATGCGATTTAGTATAGCTATTAAATCCTATAGATAATATTCTACCTTTATTATCTAAAGTCATAGCTCCTACTCTCATTCTATGAGGTTCAAATGGCATTTCTTCAAGTAAATCTTGCAATTTATTAAGTCTATTCTTAAGAATTCTAATACTCAAACTCATATTATGCCCCTGAACTCTCAAAGGGAAAGGCAAAATCCCTACATGGGATTCGCCTAACCAATCCATTACAAGAAATTAATAAAAAATTAAATTCAAAAGCTAGATCTACAATTACTGAACCCTCAGTAATTCCTTCATTACCATTTTTAACACTAGTATCCCCTAACCTAGTTTCCATCTATTTTTACCTCTTCCAATTTAAATTGGTTTATTTATAAAAACTCTATTGAATCCTTATAAGTAAACCAACTTGATAGGAGTTCAAGTTGGTAAAGTTCTGAAACCACCGTATACATTTAATGGATCAACTCTTCATTAATTAAGGTCATGACTCCCTAACCTTCCGATCCCCAAGAAATGCTTCATAGGATGAGAACTTCAAATCTTACCTATGCTTATAATCTAAGTAAATATATATGTCAAGATTAGCCAAGTACAATCACAGTGGTATATGTGATCCCTGATATTATATAGTATAACTTTAATACCTACCTAATAGGAAGGCTCCCTAGCTTGACCTATGAGAATTCTATGACCTATCAATAGCTGCTAGCCGTAGTTATAATAACTAAAGATTGAAATTCAGTCACTTTTATCTAGATGAAGGTTACTGCATATACATGTAGAACCTTTTATCTTTTGAATTTCTATGAATATTGAGATAATTACAAATATATAATTTTATCTCACCACTTTCAGGTACCTGCCAAACTTTATGTGTAACTATATCCCTTGGCACTTTATTTAGAATATTAGTTGGGATTCGAAGTTGCTTGTAAACAACCTCAATTTCATCACTAAAACAGGTACTGAAACAGTTCAGAATAAGGAATCCAGGAATAGTTACTTTATCAGCTGAAATTATGTTGAATTCAATGAATTCATTGATAGATCCAATCTTAACTCTGATTGACTCACCTGGTTTAGCTACATCAGTTAGTGTCTTCCTCATTATAGTTTATTCCTTATTTACTATATGAACTACAAATTGATATTTTCTGTACCAATCTTTGTAATCCATAAATCCACACAAGACTTTAGTTTCAAAGTCTTGAATTGCAGACTTAATGTTATTCTTTTCCTCTTGATCAATCAAGAGTTGAAAACGTCTCTCCTTACAGTAGCCATAAAGTTTTATGGCATTCTTTAATGAAGCGTAAAATTTCATTTATGCTACCTCCTCAGAAATCATAACCCATATATCTTCTGCCAAATCTTGATTTCCACCATTAATAATGAATTCCTGACATGCAACTTTTGTCATCTTGAGAATTTCACATTTAGCTGAGTTACTACTAATAAACTTGCTAATATGGAATTTCAAGTTACCCCATCTTTCAGTTAACTCAGTAATATCACCTTCTAAAAATTTTGAAGGTGGAATTGTATTGTTATTCGACTTATCTGAGATATCTGCAATCAAATCTTCAATTTCTCTATAAAGTTTCCTATAAATATGAAGATTTCTTAATCTAAATGATTTTAGCTTAACTTTAATTGCAAGTGGCAACTTCAAGTAAGCATAACATGTTACCATTACAATAAACATGTTTACTGTTACTGTAATTAGTAACTCCAATATTTCTTTCATGATTTACCTCCAACAATCGTAACCATTAAATGGATTTCATAACGATCTAAAAAGATTTAAAATAAGATTTTCTTTATTGTCCCAGTGAAGTCAGTCTAATATCTGGATAAAACTCTTGAAAGAGTAAATTCTGGTCAGGTCCCTCAACGCAATGGACCTTAAATAAACGAGCACTGAATGATACTATTCAGTGATTTTTAACGAGTTATTGATTGCAGTTATTGCAGCTTCTTTTGTTTTGAATGATGCAATAAATTTACCTGCATGAATGAAAGTGCAATCACCTTCACCTGCAACTGCAATTACAGGAGATGCTACAGAATCAACTGCAGTGACATTAAAGTTACCTGGAGTCTGTATGTCATTTCCAAGTACAAACTTTACAGTTGTACCTTTAAACAATGCAGCCTTGAAGTATTTACCTTCAGTGCAGTCGACCCATTCTTTACCTTCAGCGAGGTTAGCTGCAGTTTCACGTTCCTCAGCGTCAGCTACCTCTTTAGTTATGGCAGATTCAACGAATTGGTACATTGCTGAAACTAATTCATTGAATGTTTCATCTGAAGATGGATTTTCATGTGTATCCCTCAATGCATTGAACATGTATGTTAATGTATTTGGATACTTTACTGGACCTTCATTGTCAGTGTGATCCATAAAGGTTACAAAATGATCCATAAATCCTTTAGTAGCTTCTTCAGCTACTCGCTTGGACTTGCCTGCAAGTGTTAATGCCTCAACCATATAGGTAGATACAAGTCTACCAAGTGAAGCATATTTTACTCCATCTTCATATGTAGGTACTCCCCCAGCTTGATGATGGTCAAATTCAGTAAAATGAGTATCAAATGCTACTCCATCCTTAGGAATTTTGAATGATTTAGGCACTCGCTGAAGTTTATCAGGGTCAGCTCCCCATTCCTGGAGTACAATCCAACCAGCAGTTTCATCGAAGTGAGGAATTCCACAATGAGTGTAGAATCCATGTTCATTTCCACTTTTAATAAGTTCGATTAAAGTTTTCATAGCTATCTCCAATTCATCTTTATCTATCCAAGTCCTACATTAACAATGTAGATATTGACTCAACTTAGAATATATGAATTAAATAACTTCAACTAGATGCACTGAATCATCAATGCATCCATTCAAGTTACTACAGCTTATAATTAACAATACTTATAAAGGTAAATAGAATTTAGCCAGTATGCAAATGTAACTTTAATATTTTCCTGTTCATTAAATAGAGTTATTTCTTTTAATGATCCAGTATTTTTGTCAGTAACTTTGCAAATAATTTGAAATCCAATACCTTTAAAAGAATTAAGTTCTAATTTAGATGTATTCAAGTCTAAGATGCACTCTTTTATAGAACTATAATCCTTAATGAAGAAATTGATTTCAATAGGATGAAAATCCTTCCACTCAACCTTCTCAAGTATTTTATTAATTATCTCCATTATATTTTCCATGATTTCCTCCACAATATTCTATTTATTAGAATATCTACAAGTTTTATCCACTGTCACCTTCATCTCAATTAACAATTGAGTGGACTGCTTTGAATTTGTCCGATGCCAGTTTACAATGGATATTATGCCTGCCTATTTTACTAGACAGGCACTTCTGTTACTACCTATAAATGTCAGCTAGCCAACTTTCAGTACACTTATCGTATCTGAAGCTAACTCTATGACCATGAATATAGCCGTATCCGTTACCTTCATACACTTTATTGTAAGTGCTGAAATTATTAAGCATGTCTACATTTATACTGAATTCAAGTGGACCTCCACCTGGTTCAGAGTAGTATAATTTAGTACCGTCATCAGATAAGACTCCATCAATTAGAATCTTATTAGTGATTACAGTACCCTTACCTCTAGTTTCTACTCTAGGGTAATTGATATTCCACCAGTTAGAGTCAACTGGTATCCATTTCTCTCTTCTTTTAGAGTAGAGTTCTGGACCTGCATCAGTGAGCCTCACTGGTACGTTTGACTCCATTATTGGATTTTTCGTAAAGTAACTTGCTGGATTAAATCCCATAGTTTGTTCCTCCATAAATGTTTATTCAACATCTTTTCAAGGTAATTTATGTAGGGAGGCATTGACTTTACGAGTGTACCTTCCCTTACACAAATAAGGGTTAAGAGGTCTATTAACCTCGTTTTAAACTGCATGGGAAAGCCAAATTTATACAAGATGACAGTAACCTCACTCGCCTAGGCGAGTGAGG
>Ga0256870_1001283_pt1 | contig 10435 bp, 13 predicted proteins | sample RumenRJG_06RNA_FD_186079 | JGI IMG/M metagenome (GOLD analysis project Ga0256870, IMG submission 186079) | Metatranscriptome of bovine rumen microbial communities from Lethbridge, Alberta, Canada - Rumen RJG_06 (Metagenome Metatranscriptome) | ecosystem: Host-associated > Mammals > Digestive...
GGAAGTTACTGCCTTGATGAACAATATGTCCATATATGATTTTTCACCTGAGCTCGATACTGAGTAATCTTGCCACTCTGTACCTTTCAGATACGAAATCTTAATGTCAAGGTAGTCATTCCCTCGATAAACTCCATCGAAGATACTAAACTGAACAAAGTCATTACTCCAACTCTCACATAAAGTTTCTAAGATACTTCTGTAGATTGGACCTGACTTGCATACATACCAATTATAGGTACCAAGCTCATCAACCTTACTCTGGTAGTCATCCCTTTCTGACTGCTGTTTATCCCTGCTGGATCTAGCTTGTTCTAATTCCTCTTTTACTCTCAGATATTCAGCATACTTAGTAGCTTTATCCTTGACTTCGAGTAATTTATCCAAGTCAGCACTAGTGAACTCCACTTTCTCAGGGAGTTTCATAGCAGCTTTCTCAGCCTTTAATCTAGCCAGCTCAGAGTCACAGTGAGCCATTGAAGAATTACATGACGTGAGAGTAATAGTATAGTTGTCTATCTCAGACTTCAATGAAGATATCAAGTCAAATTGACCTTGCTGAAGTACCAAAATATCGTACTTAAGCTTCAGTTCATTTAACTTAGTTTGGTGATTATTTATTTCACCTTGTAACCTTTCTATCTCAGCCCTGGCTTCCTCAGTAACCCAAGTTTGATGGCACCTAGGACACTTACCAGACTGAAGTTTATTCAAATCTTTAATAAGTGCATCTAGTTGAGTAGACTCACTTGAGATATCCTTACTCAGATTATCAAACTCAGATTTAGCTTTAGTAAGTTCCTCGTATCTCTTGACTTTCTTCTCATGCTCAGCTTTATTAAGATTATTCAGAGTATCAATATTCTTAGATTGGAGGTTAGAAACTGCATCAATCTCAGCCTGAATCTTGTTAGCTTCCTTAGATGCATTTTGGTAACTCTGTGCATCTTGCTGACGTTTGATTAATTCATCATACTCAGCTTTCAATGCATAACCATCAAGTGAAGAGTACGCAGACATCTGAGATTCCTGAGTTGAGAGTTGATTCACCCTAGCTTCGAGATTCTTTAGATTATATCCAGCCTCATTTAACTTCTGGACATATTCTTTCTTGATTTTCTCACCGGTAGCATATAGTTGGTCGAGATACTCAAGATGATAAATCTTAGATACCAGACCTAACTTAGCATCCGAACTGATTCCCTCAAATAATGTTCCTACCTCAGGTCTCTGAAATAAGATACCCAATTCAGGCAAGAAAGGTAACTTCTCAGCTACAGTACCTCCAAAGTCATTCCTATTCTTGTATGGAACGTCCAAGTCATCGCACTTCAACCATTGTAATCCGGAACCTCTTCGTAAAGTATAGATATGTCCACCATATTGGAGCTTAATCTCAGTATATACTTCCTCATCGAACTTTCCTATATAGTGTGACCAAGTAATATTACCCGTCAAGGCTGCAAATAAGGAATTGAGGAAGGTTGACTTACCTGAACCATTAGCTCCAGTTAGTAAAACCTTATCTCCACTCTCGAAATTAGCTTCAAAGTCACGCAACTTCAAGAAATTATGTACCCTAAGGTAGAGAATGGTGAAGTCAGTAGAGAAATTGTGAGTATCCTCTATACGACTTGCTACCTCAGCGTTCATGAGTTCAAGATTCTTTTCAATCATGAAGTCACGAACTTTCTCTACTATCTTAAGATAGTTGTCGTCAGCGAACTTATCTACTGCAGGTTTAGCTTCAGTAGCTATTGGAGTACGCTTGAGTTCATACCATATTCCATCTACGAGACCTGAGTGAACTTCGGAATTCCTAAGTACCAAACCTCCACCTATATTCTCGTGACTGAACTCATGAGTATCGCAGTCATATACACATACATTATTCCACTCACTATCCTTGGAGATAGACTGCTGCTGGAATGAACCGATAGAGTGCATATTTCCTATATTCACTTTATGGTGTATATCTCCTGCTATCATATCTCCAAACTTAGATTGATCAATAGTCTGACCGAACCTATTTGAAATAGTGAAGTGGGTAATGTACAAATCTACGTACTCAGGCAATTTATATGCTGAGTTACGTGAGAAGTTAGCCATACCAATCTTAGTCTTACCTAAGGTTAGTATCTGACCATTAGCATAGTGTATGTTAGAATAGTCGAGTACAGTGACTATGGTATCTACCTCCCTAACCTCTCCTATCGGATTAGTCGATAAGTCGTGTTGTCCTAAAATATAGTAAACTCCAGTGAAATATGCACTAAACTTTCCAAATATGTAATTTAATGCATGAACTATCTCAGGCCTATCCACAGCCTTATCTACTATATCTCCAGCTATAAACAGATAATGTATATCCCTGGACTTACAATATTCAACTAACCGATCTGCTAATCTCTTGGATTGACTTACTATAGAGAGATCTCCTATCCACTTAGTAGAAATATGGTAATCTCCTATTATAGCTATTTTCATAAATACTTCTTATCTATAAAATTCAATATGTAGTCTAAGTCTGCTCCAAATAGTTTACAATTTTGTATAAATCTATTAATATCTCTAGGTTTAATCACTATTGACCTAACCTTAAGAGCTGACTTTATCCTACAGTATTCTGATTTAGGTATTGGTCCTCTACCAAATTCTTTCTCAAATTCCCTGCATATGTCACAAAATCCAGTATATGAAGTCCAAAACTTAGATTCTCTCGTTTTATATACTGACTTCTCAGTATTTATTGATAGAATCCCTCCGTGATTTATTCTATTTGTCCCTTGGGACTTCTTTACTGACTCAGGTTTATGGCACCCATACATTAAGTCTCCATTTCCATTGAATAACTTAGTACGTGAAGCCGCAACTTGATTCCCCACCTATTTCCATACCTAGACTCCTTAGTTGATAATACTCTACTCTGCACTTCCTCAGTTAACATCTGAACTGCACCTCCATTTCCTCCTGGAGTCATGTTGTATCCATATACTTCATGAGTGCCTAATTCAGAAATCCAATATTTCTCAGCTGCATCTAAATCTTCTAAATCAAAGTCAAGTAATACAACTTCAAAATTACTAGATCCATACTTACGAATAGCATTATATAGCCTTATATTATTACTTTCGTCATCGAGGTATTTCAAGAAACTTTCTTTATGACTAAAATTCCCACCTATAGTGAGCCGACCATATAATGACTTAGCTTGGCCTACATATCCCTCATTGGTTATCTTATTTCTTATGTAATAAATACAATTAGAGTAAAATATCCAATGAGGTAGGGTACTTTTATCTCTCAGCCAAACTAAATTTAAGTCAATATACGGATTCATGCCAAAATAAGTGCAGGATTTTATTCCTGCACTTTATCTGTTTCTTCTGATTCAGGTTCAGGCTTAGCTGGAGTCACCAAGCCATCAACATAATTCACGTATTTAATGAGTTCAGTTGAGTACGGGAACCTATGCATGTTCACTCTGTGAGCTGCTACCAATTTCTTGAATGCAGCCTTATTGTTGAGTATGGTAGTTTCCCAGTCATGTGCAATGTTACCTGTAGAATAGTCTCTATGGCAGATAACTAAGTCAGGATTAACAAAGCACTTATGGAATGGATTGAGATGGAACATCAAATCCTCAGGGAAATACTTACAGTCGGACTGATCTTCATACCATAGGAATCCGAACTTACGTAAATGAGCGAGTGCATAGTTCACTCTCCATACGTAGATAGACTCCTGGAGTGGAACGTAGGTAGCGAACTTACCGAGTTCAATCTCACCACTAATCTCCCTATTGATTGGGATAGTAGATACATCCACAGGTAGGAAGATGAAGTCATTAGGACAATGCCTAAGACTGGAGATAATCTCAACTGCCTTGATATCCCAGATGTCATCGGAGTCAAAATACATGATTAAGTCCTCCTTACTCTGTACCAATCCTCTCATGAAGATTGCTCGAGCTGCATAGTTCCGACTTCGAGTAGCTCCGAGATTCTCTACGTTATCGTGGATTGAGACCTTTAACTGCCTGTACTGCGTGAGCGGTTTAGTAATCTGACGAATCAGTTTACTAGTTCCAGGTTGGTCATTCACAAATACGAAGCGAAAGTTAAGATCATGCAGGGATTCCTCAGGTGCATCCATAAAAGACTTGAGGAATGAATCTATGTACTTATCCAACTTCCCTTCATAGTTGTAACAAGCTGTAATTACAAATACGGTCATACAATTGCTTATAATAGTTTATCCAAATGCCAGTACATAACTCATATATGAACTTGCCATTGAATGTTGATTTGTCTTCTAGGTTGTAGTTTATATGTTTGATATCGTTAACAACTTCATCGTAGTCAGGAAATTTCTTGATATCAAATGTACGAACTTGACGCTCAAATGTCTCAGCGTCAAATCCATAGAGATCTTTCAATCTTGATAAATCCTCCCACTCAGCCACAACCTCTCCAATAGTTACGGGTCTATCTGGACTCCAACATCTTCTCATGTCATTATGTCCAACTCCCATAGCTTCGAGTATCTGTAGATACCACTCAAGTCCCATATCTTCCAATCCATCATCTCTCATTAAGATGTAGTCAGGGTAGGACTTAACAGATTCAACATTATAAAAGTCTTTCTTATTATAATGCCTTACTCTGAGATAGTCTACATTTTCACCCACCATACCAACCCAGTCGGAGTCGATAGACACTAACAGAATTGAGTATTTATCGGAGTATGTTGAGGTTATTATCCTAGCCATGTCATCTGCTTCATATCCAGCATAGCTAAGAGTAGTGAGTCCGTATTTATCAAGATTACTGAGATAATCAATGGCAGTAGTTCGAATTCCTAACTGCTTACGCATCTCTATCATGTGATCTAGTAAAGCTTTACCTTTAACTAATTCCTCACCTGACATTGACTTGATTTTATCTCTCTGGACTTCTACATCGAGTTCACTGAAATATTCACGTGAATCTTTGTATTTACCTTGGAGTATCTCAGTTCTATGATAAGGTTTCTTATCAAAAGCTAGGAACCCGACATCAAATGTGATGTCGGATTCTCTAACTATCTTGACCACAGTCTGGATAAAGGAACCTGCTAACTTATGAGCTGGCAGGTATCCTCTACCCATACTCTGATTACGATAAAGGAAGTAGCTGCCATCAAACAATATAATATTGTAATGGTCACGCATTTTACTTCAACAAGTTATTCACGTCTTCTACGGAGATACCGAGCGATGCAGCAATCTCCTCCGGAGTTTTACCTTCGGACTTCATAGCCTTAGCATCAGCTCGATTCAGGAAGAATTGAACTGCACTCTCGAGTCGAGTGAGAGTGTCTTCATTGTAGTAAACTCCATCGCCATCACCTACCTGATAGTTGTCAAGTATGTGACGGATCGGATCAGTTGTGGTCAGTAACTTCACTCTCTCATCCTCGTAGTTGAAGTCGACCGGTAAGATACCATTCGGCATTACGATCGGATTGATGATGTCAGTGGTAGCTGTCACCTTATATCCGAAGCCTTGGGTATCGTCAGCGAAATTGATACTCAGCCATCCCTTACGTTCAGCTAACGGGGTATCTGCATACACTCGCATAGCGTACGGAACTGGATCCGGCTTCATGTCCAAGTCAGTCTGGATTGCAGTCTTCACCTTGTTATTCGGGAAGATAATCAGTGCCGGTACGTTACGATGCTCTACGATGGTATCGCCACCGAAGAGTGTACTTGCGACTTGATCACCTTTCGTATTTCTGTGATTGATTACCAATCCGAGCATCAACGAGAAGTTCTGACGCTTGCACTCTTTCCATGTCAGCTTATTCGACTTAAGTGCAGGCTGCAGCTTAGCTCGAATAGCATGGATACGGTTACGGATAGGACCTTCCGGATAGAATTCCTCAGGTAAGATGCGGTACATAAAGCCACGGCTCCAATCATCGTTGATAGGACACCAGCATTTGTACACATTGTTGAGCTCGATAACACGCTCACCTTTAAATGGGATAGGCAAGAATGAGATCGTACCTTGGAATTCAGGGAATGTCTTACCATCAGCCTGACGGAACTTACGACTCATGTCGATGCGAGGTAAGCGAATAACTTCCTCCTTAGGTTCACCGCTACCTGAGCCACCTTCGCTACGTTTAGCTGCACGTTCCTGCTTAGCTTGGACGTCTTTCTTCAATGACGCTAACCAACTAGCCAATTGAGGATCTTGATTGAGATCCGTGAAATTTGTTTCTGCCATAATTTTGTTATTTAAAATTTGTACATTTACGTCTACTCGAGAATAGACTTCACTTATTGGCATTCCTCGAGCTTAAACCAAACGTTCACCTTAAAGGTTTTCAAGTCCCATAAACGCTCAATACCGAAACCAACCCTAATACGAGCAATATCAGTAATACTGAGATTCCAATCGCCACATAATCAGATGATTTGGTATTATTTACTCCAAATCTGAATTTATACCAACTCATAGTTATTAATTATCTATCAGTAGCTAGTATCAAACTCTTCAGTGCAAAGTCAAAGTTAGCTATCCGATAACCTGACTTAGCTGACATTAGATTAAGTGCCTCCCTCATTGTACGTATGATACGACCGCTAGGATTATCTGACTCGTGGTGAGTTACCGAAGTTTTAGCGTAATCATAATTCTTACCTAACTTAGGCACTACCTTGTCGAAAGTGACCCTGTAGACACTCTCCCATCCAGTCCTGACGAAATTTATTCGAACTACATTTACCTCGTAATTCGAGTCATCTATTGAATCTACACTAGCCTTCAATAGCATCTTAACTGCGTCAGGTTTATTGGTTATCTTGTATCCTGAGAATAGCTCGGCTCTGTTAATTACTAGCTCAGCATCCTCAATCTCCCACTTAGCTGGATTTGATAAGTCACTACAGTGAACGTCCCAATTCAGTCTGGTATCTCCAGCCTTGACTCCATCACCCTGTATCTGAAATACATAAACAGGTACGGACCCATCTCCTCGGATGAAATCTACTTTGGATATCTTAGCTTCCTTCATATCAGTCTACATGAATTCGAGTAGCGTCACATTTAGGGCAGTAATCAATCTGCTGCCTAACTAAGCCACTCCGAAGTGAATCAAATTGCCACTCGTGATTGCAGTTTGACTGAATCTCTTTCAATTCAGCTTCTGCATTACTTAAGCTAACACTATTAGTATGTTTTCTACTCGATAGCTCACTCGGAATATAGATATTCAAGTCATTAAGAGCTTCAATAGCCTTATCTATTGTAACTCTTTCATTCCTCAACTCTCCAATCTTAGCTACCAAGGAATCAACCTTAGTTTCCATATCAGTCTACGTGAGTTCCTGATAGAGAATGACGTGGAGTTTCAGCTAGCCAATCAATTACAGGTCCAAGTGAGGTAACTTTCTCCCATACTTTATTAGGTTCCATACCTGAGTACGGGAAATAATGAACTACAGCAGGGAATTCACTCTTCTCGCTCAAACTTTTGTCAGTAAGAATAGTTACATGCTGCTTATTCATGTACTCGTTACGTGCCATGTGGAGTGCAGCCAAATCTCTAACTGCATATACTCCATCACCAATCTCTAAATGGTTATTCATGATTTCTTTGATTTGAGTACCTCCGACATCAATCCAACTGCCTCATTCATGTTATCTACACGAATATGTTTAAGTGAATCAAGTTTATCCAATATCTTGCGAGACAACTCAGGAATATTGCTATCCTCAGGTTTTGTAGCCTCGCAGATATCGACAAACTTGACTGATTGACGTGGAGGAACTCGATTAAACCAGATACGATAAATAGTTCCAAACCTATCTTCCCTACCTATCGTAACTTTAGTCACATTTAACATGGTTAGTCAGCAAGTTGATCCAACTTTCCATCAACCCATGCCCACTTAGCTTTGTCACCTTCGATGACGATGTGGATATATTCTGTGACCTTACCATAGTCAGCGAACATCTCATTGACACTAGCTAACCATGCCTTACGTTGCTCAGCGTTAGCTTTATCCATCTTCTGATTGACTCCACTGAGTATCTCACAGAGTTGCTCATCTGACTCGAGCTTCTCAATTGCCTCAGCCTTAGTTTTGCACTTGCTGAGGTAGCCACGTAGACCATACACTATAGCCTTACCGATATTCTCATGCTTACGCTTGATATAGGTAGGACACAGTTGGTCACGAAGCGGTACGATGACGGATGCATAGAAATAATTCCACTGCTTCTCATCAATACCGTACGGAATCTTGTTAGATACCCCATCCCACTTCGAGCGGATTACCTTAACAGCTTGATGGAACTTACCGATGTCATCATTAACCTTGAACGATTCAATGACTTCAGTTGCTTCGCGCTTCATCTCTGACATGAGCGCAGTTACTTTAGCCTTCGTAAGCTTGCCTTTATCAAGTTCAAGCTTGGCTACCAAATCTTTTGGTTTCATTTCGATTTGTTTACTTAATTGTTAATTCTATATACGTATGGTCACTGCAACGAACTTCATGTTGTATCGTTGAGTCCACTACATTTTCGATTTTATTGGTGAGTGCATAATCTAACCGCCATCCTTTAGATAAAGGAACTTTAGGTGCACTCCAGGAGTACCGACGGAGCTCAGGATTGAAGTGACGGAATGTATCCACTAGGTTACAATCAGCCAGCAATTTGGTAAATCCGTCGATTTCGTACTGCATCAATCCAGGATAACAGTTCAGCTGATTATTCCAATCCCACATATCCAGCGAGGTATGGCAGACATTCAAGTCACCGAGGATATAGACATTCTTATCGCTGCTTATCAACTTCTGAATAAACTGCAAGAACATCTTATCCCATAACTTACGGAGCTCATCCTTACCGCCTGAGTTAAGTGTATATACACCTACGATGATATTATCCTCGACATCTTCATACATGATGATACGACCAGTGCCATAATACTTGAATGCATTACGAGTAGCCTCATCGACTGAGTCAGGGAGGTAATCATACAACTCAACTGCAGTAATTCTAAAGTCACCGCCATCAAACCAAGGAGTGGGTTTAACTACACATGTGGATTGGTGAGACTCGAGGAATGACTTCTTGATGCACATAGCTACTCCAGCATATCCAGCCTTACCCTTACTTTCAGACACAAACGGAATGTAATTGTATCCATCGAGCATAGGTCCAATAGCTGACTTAACCTTAGCTAGGTTACCTTTAGTCTCCTGAAGTAGTAAGATATCGGGTGCATACCACTCGAAGAATTCCCACGCTCCAGGCTTACGAGTATTGCCGAATGCATTTACTCCGTTAATATTTAAACTTCCTATTTTCATAATGTTCAGAATAATTTCCCACCTAGGCTACTCATCAACTTACCGCGATTGACTTTCACCTAAATGGTACTTACGATACAAATAAGAAATGAAATAGATTTATTCATGCCACCTCACGGCGGGATTTACTTGTTATTGTATCTCACCTTATCTTTAGATTCAGGTGACTCGATGTGGACTCCTACTCCGTACTTCCACTTGACATACTCACCAAGGGAATCCATCCAACATCTTAGGTATTGTCTGATTCTATCTAACATTTTATCACTAATTTTGATCCAAATGCGTCGAGTATCTTGTTCAGCTTATATACAGTATCACACTCAGCCAAAGTAATGTATCCTGCACCTCCAATTTGTTGATAAATAACAAGTACAAAATACCACCCAACTTCAGGTTCATATGTTACTGCGAAATTCTTTGACTCAGGTACCATAAATACCTCAGTCAAATCTGGATGCCGAATAAATCCTGCAGTCAGTAAAATATCAGTAGTTAGCTCAGCATCAATTTGATTAGCCTGCTTATCTAAGTGATTAATCAAACTTTCTACCTGCCGACTTTCTTTACTACCTTCATACCAATACATGTTACTGTCAGGCTTACGTACCCAAGGAGTACTACTGAGCCGTTTGTGATATAGGTCACGTAAAGCCATCTGGATTAAACTATAATCAAATCCACTCAGGTTTACTGATATTTTATCTGAATTCTGCATAACTTTCGAACTTAACTTTCACCTTAAAGGTTTTCAAGTCCCTTAAACGCTCGCTTTAACTCAGTATCTTCACTTCGTCAGCACTCACTTCCATGGGACCTCTGAACTCATGAACGTTATCCATACATAGAAGTGCCTCATCTGCGAAGTTTTCTGCATCGTAATCAGATTTAGCTTCAAATCTGATCTCTACCCTCCGACCTTTGAGTGTCATTGGTAATTTGTATTCCGCCATTTAATCTTTGACTAGTACGTAACACTTACCATTAGGACATGCTTCTGCTATCCTATTATATACATTAACCTCATCCGGAGTTAATGAACGGGTCGAATGTAACTCCGAC
>Ga0256870_1001287_pt1 | contig 10427 bp, 5 predicted proteins | sample RumenRJG_06RNA_FD_186079 | JGI IMG/M metagenome (GOLD analysis project Ga0256870, IMG submission 186079) | Metatranscriptome of bovine rumen microbial communities from Lethbridge, Alberta, Canada - Rumen RJG_06 (Metagenome Metatranscriptome) | ecosystem: Host-associated > Mammals > Digestive...
GTTGCTTTTGGAAAATGTGTATGCTATAATACCTGTGTAGTTTTGTTTAGGGATGGTGTTTTTTATGTTTAAAAAGAGTAAAAGTGCTCTCTTTCTTATGGGAAGCTTTTTGGGAGGTTTAGGGGCGAGCTTTGTAAGCTATGCAGCGACTGATGCTGGTTCCCTTCTTGATGACTTGGACCTGTTAGATGATTTTGATGGTGACGATTTAGGTAAACTTGTGCTTGATAATAAAGGAAAGGACGCGACACCCACAGGTTTAAATGTGAGGGAATTTCCCGAATCTGTTGAGAGTTTTAATAATCCAAATATTTCTGAACCCAGCACAACTGAAGCTTACGTGGACCCAACTACAGATTCTGGTGATTCTGGAAAAATAAGTAATCCTTCTTTAGAGGAAGAATTTGATAAAAATTTAGATACGAATGTTTTACCATCCCCAGAAGTAGTTGATACGAATGATTCGTTGTATTCTAACAACAATCTAAATGGTACACTCGGGCAGGACGCTAATAGTCAAGAGAATGTAGGCGCTTCAAACGTAAATAATGGGTCTGACGATAATTTAAATCCACCAGTTGAACTGGGTAAAGATGTAACTGATGACGATAATTTAAATCCGCCAGTTGAACTGGGTAAAGATGTAACTGATACGGGCAACTTGAGTGATTTATACCAAAAAGACAGTAATAGCAATAAATTAGACACACCAGTTTCCCCAATTAGTGACGTACTTAAACCCACGGAGCCAACAAAATTACCCAAGTACAATAACAATAATGGTAAAAACAAAAAAAATGTTAATGGTCAGAATAATGGATTAAAACTTTTAAGTGGACTGGCCGCGGGGATGGTTGGACCCTTAGCGCTTGTTAAATACAATAAAAATTTAAAATCTTCCGGTTTGGTAGACAAGTTGGGTGGATTAATTGATAAAGTTAGAAACAAATGGATACCAGCGGATACGGGGACCTCAGACGACAATAAAAATCAAGAGTTAAAAGAGCCTCAGCAGACTGATGAAAAAAAGTCTAAAGAAGAATCAAGCGGGTCTGTTACCCCAAATGCTTTGGACACGCCTGCACCAGATGAAACCACTACTGTTGTTCCTAACGAAAATATTGGAAAAAACCAATGCAGCAACAAAAACGAAGAGGCTAGCGCTTTTAGTATTTTATTTAGGATTCTTGGTGTTGGTACTGTTGTTGCAGTAGTGTTAATATATTGTCTTTCTACAAATAATAAATCAATAGCGGAAAAGAAAGAGGAAAATGGTTCCAAAGAAGGAGAAGAAAAATACGATCCTAAAACAGTAGCATTTTTACAGAAAAAAATTAGAGAGTTTTTGAAAAAGAGAGAAAGTGTTAATAATACCTCAGAAAAATTAAAGTCAGAAGAATCCACACCAAAAGTAAAGGAAGAGAAAATTGAAGCTGCCAAAGAAGCTATTAATAACGGCGTAACTAAAGATAATATTAAAAAAATTATAGAAAGGAAGTACATAAAAGAAAACAAAGTTGTAACTGCCGAAGGCCTTTTTACTGATGTCGGTATTGAAATTGAAGATTTAAAAAAACAAATTAGTCAAGGGGATATAGAAAAATTAGAAACAGAAAAAATAGCCAACGCCGTTCAAAACGAATTGGAAAAAGTTGTAGAAAAGCAATGTGGCGAAAATATAAGAGCTAAAATACAGGAAGCTTTGGGGAAGGAAGAAGAAAGACTCAAAAAAGAGGAGGAAGAAAAGCAAAGACTAGAAGAGGAGAAAAAATTGCAAGATGCTCAGAGGATTATTAATGAGGTTGTAGCTGTTGAAAACGTAAAGAAAATTATAGGGGATAAGTTCAAAACTAGCTTAGAAACCTACCACATAGAAGTAGATAAAATTTATGGAGATGAAGACGTTAGCCAGTTAAAGAGTAAGATTAAAGCAGAAGAAATAGTAAAGGGTGACCAAAAAGATTGGAAGCAAGCCGTAGAAAAAAAATTGGAAGAAATGGTAGAGAATAAGTACAAAGACACTGTAAAAAATAAAGTTAATGAAACGATACAATCAGCCCAAAGTTGCATTGACCAATGTGTAACTGCAGAGAACGTAAAGGAAGTTGCAAAAAGTGTACTTATAAAAAATGGAATTATAAAAGAAAAAATTGAAGAAAAAGAAAAAGAAAAAGAAAAAGAAAAAGAAAAAGAAAATGCCCTGCTTAGCATATTTGGTATAGACACCCTTTGTGCAAAAGAAAAGCTTTTAGAGTCAAAAGGAAAGATCACTGCCGACAAAATAGCAAAAGTTGAAAGGACGGCCTGGAAGAATACAATAAATGACGCTATAAAAGATACGATTATAGAAAAAGTCATCAGTAAAATAAAAAAAATACAGAAAAATGTGAAAATTTTTTTAGAAAAGAAGATTTTAGAAAAGAAGAAGAAAAAGTTGAAAGAAATATTGGAAAATAAGGACACAAAGTATAAACAGACTTTGCTCAAGACTTATTTAATAAAATATAAAGATAAGGCTTATAAATTGCCAAAACTATACAGCCGGTTAAAAAAAATCGTTGAAAAAATAGAAAAAAATAAAGAAGATTTTAAAAAAATAAAATTAGAAAAATGGAAAGACAACGTAAAAAAAATGCAAATAGCAGATGCCAAAGCGGCTATTGAGAAAGGTGTAACTAAAGAAAATGTTGCAAAAATTGTAAAAAAGGATTACATCAAAGAAAGCAAAGCTATAACAGCAGATGAAATTTATCCAAAACTTGTTATTGACATTGAGACTTTAAAGAAAAAAATTAAAGTAGAAGAAATAGCAAAACTAGATATTTCAAAAATGGCCAGCGCCGTTTTTGAAGAATTGAAAAAAGTTGTAAAAAAAGAATATGGTAAAAAAATAATAAGTGAAATACAGGAAGCGGAAAATAAAAAAACAGAAGAAGAAAACAAGAAAGCGTTAGCAAAAAAAAAAGAAGAAAAAATTAATGAAGGGCAACATAGTAGTAATAAAACTCCCTTAAAAAAAGTTAAAAGAGGAAATGGAGAATATAGCTCTACAGCTGGAGTATGCTCTACGACATGTAAAACATCAGATAATAAGAAGAAAGAAATAGATGCAAAAAAAACTGACCGTAGTCCTGAAAATCAAACATTAAAAAAATCTCTTTTTAATAAAAATAAAAATAAAGATAATAGTAAAGATAATAGTAAAGATTATAATAAAAATATCTTTTTTAAAGAAACGCGGTACAGTAAAGAAAATAATTTAAATATACCAAGTTCAAATGGAAAAAAATGTTCTAACAAAGCAAATGGAAACGAAACAGGAAATGGTAGAACTTTGAAAAAACAGATAAGTAATCAAGAAAACATTATTAAAAATCACTATAATAATTCTGCTAATAAAAATAGAATTATTATTAATGTTCCTATTAATACAAACAAAAAACCTAAAGAAGAGCGAAAAAAAGAGCAAAAAGAGGTAAAGTATAATACAGGGAAAATAAGAATCGATTTTAGTGATAGTGGTTATGGAAAAAAGGAAGAAACGGAGAGAGACAGGCTGATAAACTCTGATGAAAATAAAGAAAAAGAAAAAGTGTACTTTAGAGAGATTTATAACGGTTTAATTGCGACATATTTTAAGAATGTTAAGGGATATCACAATGTTAGATTTCAACTAAGTAATTTTAACATAACAGTAGAAATCAAAAAAGCTGATTATTATAATCTCATTGATAAATTGATAATAAAAAAGGAAGAGGGAAAGTGGTACATTGAATATTTTGATGCAAGCGAAAAAAAATCAAAATCTCTTATTAACCCATTTGATAATTTGGACGAAAAAAGTTTATCTTTCAAGGTTTTGCCCATTCTTACTGACTTTTATAATAAGAATAAGAAAAAAGGAGAAGCTGTTCATTTCGCGCTTGATGAAAAAAGTGGTAAAATAATAACATCTAAAACGTTAGATCCGAATAGTGAAAAAAAAGGCTTTGGTTCATTTTTTAGTATTTTGAATAGAGGTAGAATGAATAAGTATTAGAAAGAGAGTATTTAATTAGTGGACAATGCTTTAGTAAAAAAATTTTACGTTACAACTCCAATATATTACCCTTCTGGCGAACCTCATTTAGGTCACAGCTATTGCTCTGTTGCTGCAGACGTCCTAGCTAGGTACCATAGGCTTTTAGGGGAAGAAGTTTTTTTCTTAACAGGGACAGATGAACACGGGCAGAAAATCGAAAATAAAGCAAAGAATGAAGGCATAACCCCGAAAGAATATGTTGATTCTCTGAGCCAGAATTTTAAAGATTTGTGGAAAACTTTATGTATTTCTTACAATAAATTCATAAGAACGACTGACGACGACCATAAGCAATCTGTACAAAAAATATTTACAAAGCTTTACAATCAAGGCGATATATACAAAGGTTATTACAAAGGACTTTATTGTGAACCCTGCGAGGCATTTTTTACGAAGACTCAAGTAAAGGAAGGAAACTTATGCCCAGACTGTGGAAGGAAGGTAGAATATACAGAAGAAGAAGCATATTTTTTTAAACTTTCCAAATACGCCGCGAAAATTTTAGATTTATATAATAAAAATCCGGATTTTGTTAGACCTATCTCTTGCTTCAATGAGATGAAAAGGTTTGTTGAAATGGGCCTAGAGGATTTATGTGTAAGTAGAACAACTTTTAGCTGGGGAATAAAAGTGCCGTTCGACGAAAAACATGTAGTCTATGTGTGGTTGGACGCTTTAACTAATTACATAACGGCGTTGGGGTACGGCAGTACAAAAGATGAGGCTAATTCTTCAAATTTTAAAAAGTTTTGGCCGGCGGATGTTCACTTTGTTGGAAAAGAAATAATGCGTTTTCATGCGGTGATTTGGGTTGCAATATTGATGGCGCTGGACCTTCCTTTGCCAAAGTGCATTTTTGGCCACGGGTGGCTTTTATTCAAAGACGGTACGAAAATGTCTAAATCTAAGGGGAATGTTGTTTCTCCGCTTGATTTGATGAATAAATATTCCGTTTCCGCGGATGCTTTACGCTATTTTTTGCTAAGAGAGTTCCCGTTTGGCAACGATGGCATTTTTTCTTTTGAAACCTTTGTTACAAGAATAAATTCAGACCTTGCCAATGACCTAGGAAACCTGGTTTCTAGAACAATCTCTATGATTTTAAAGTTTACAGAGAGCGATATATTAAATCCGAGTGAACTTATTCTAGAACAAGAAGAAAAGAATATTATGGCTGCAATAGAATTGGTCTCAAAGAATTACAAAATTTTAATGAATGACTTTAAGTTTTCAGAGAATTTAGCTAACGTATGGGAATTAGTTAGCATGGCTAATAGATACATCGAAAAATCTATGCCTTGGAAATTAAACTCTGAAAAAAATACAAATAAGCTTTTTACAGTCCTTTATGTTCTTTGCGAAGTTATTAGGTGTGTCTCTATCTTGACCTTGCCTTTTATGCCACAAACATCTGAAAAAATATTTTCTCAGCTAGGGGTAGATTCAGAAAATTTAAAAAATTATTCTAGTGTTAAGTTCCATGGGGTTGATAAATTGATAAAATACAAAGCAAATAGAGATAAGGAAATTTTATTTCCAAGAATAGAAAAAGTTTAAAAGTGGGTATTTTGTAGTTAAGATTTTGTTAATTTATATTGTTTTGTTATAAATACACTGGCTTTTTTGCTCAATACGGAGTTTTAATTTATGAGTAATGTATTTTTAGGAAATACTGTCAATTCTAAACCCTCAAATGCTAGCATGCTCCCAGAGTAACTTTTTGCTAAATTATTCATAGGTCATATTTTTAAACAAATTTGATTGTTTCTTTATTGTATATTAGACAGGGCATTATCGGCAAGTACAATACTTTTTTATTTCGTACCGGAAGATGCTTTACTAGGGATATTATTTCGGTATATTGTAAATTCTAACCTCATACCTTAAAAAGTTTTGACTGTTTTTTTAATTTAATTATGCCCTCGACCATACTTCTAAACTAATTTGGTTGAGTCTATATTGTATATGACAGGGCTTTATTGCAAATACAATACTTTTTTATTTAGTGTTACGTGATTCTTTATAAATGATATCTTTTTATATATTGTAGATTTAAAATCTAAACATTTTTACCTACTCTTAACTTAATATAACTTTTTGTTAATTTATTCCCCTAAACTGTAATTTTGAATAAAGCAGAGTACCCTATTTATAAAATTTTTATCTAATTTTATCATCACTATTATTCGAAACCTAAATTTTATTTCTAAGGTTTAAGCTCCAGCCTGCAGTTTTAAAATAAAATTTTGGAAAATGTATGTAATAGTTTTTACTAAAATTTGCAATCAAATTTTTTAGTTGATTTTTTTGTTTTATTTGTTAAAATACAACAATAATATTTATTTATAAAATTTATTTTAGTTTAATTTTTATATTTTTCATAACAAACTAAAGACTAAAATTTATTTAAGTGTTTTGGGGGAGGTAAAGTGAAAAAGATAAATAGATTTTTAGAATGTATAAAAAGGGTACTTTTAAAATTTTTTGTTATAACTTTTTTTCTTAGCCAATTTAATGTGACAAGTGCAGTCGCAACAGACTATAGTGACAAAAAGTCAATACCTATTTTGATGTCTACAGACAATGGTTACGTTTACCCAACTTTAGTTTCTATGACTTCAATGGTAAAAAATAAAAAAAGAGATACATTTTTAAAATTTAACATAATGGTTTCTGGTGATACAAGCGGTGAAAATAGGAAAAAATTCAAAGAATTTGGAAACATTTACAGTAAGGATTGCTCTACCAAAATTATAGATATGGGTAATAGATTTAAAGGTGTCCGTGGGACGCATTTCCCACCTAGTGCTTTTTATAGATTATTAGCATCCAGCCATTTGAAACAATACAATAAAATTCTTTACATAGACGGTGACACTTTAGTGCGGCATGACCTTAGTGAGCTCTTTAACACCAACATTGATAACTACTATATTGCTGGCGTTAAAGACATGGGAATGGCGGATTGGGCTAATTCTTCCGCGGGAAAGGTTAATTATGCAAGAAAGTTAGGCATTAAGGACATGAGCCAATACATTAACTCTGGCGTTATTTTAATGAATTTAAAAAAGATGAAAAAAGATAGAATGGAAGAAAAATTTTTAAGTTATGTCAGGCAAGGAAGATTTTTACAATATCCAGACCAAGAAGTTTTTAACTCTGTTTGTTATGGAAAAATTAAGCTCTTAAGCCCAATTTATAACGATCTTGTGTTTGTTTTAGCTTGCTACAACTATAATAGAAGTTGGGCTTATTCAGATTGCTGTAGTGAAGAGGAATGGAAAAGGATATTTTACAATCCTGTTATTGTTCATTATGCTGGTGGTAGTAAGCCTTGGAGGAAATCGAACGTAAAATTTTACAACGAGTGGAACAAATTCAGAAAAGAAATAGATAATCGACTCTATAAAACTATAAGTGATGGAATTTACACAATAGAAAGTGCAGTAAAAAACAATATGGTTCTAGATATTTCTAATTCTTCAAGGAATAATGAGGCAAATTTACAACTTTGGGATTCTAACGGTACTAACGCGCAAAAATTTCATGTTTTTCATGTTGGAGCAGGACTTTATGAATTAGCACCTATGTGTTCAGGGAAAAGAGTAGATGTTGATCACTCTGGTAAATCAAATGGCACCAATATTTGGCAGTGGGAAGCCAACGGCACAGATGCTCAAAAGTGGTATATAAATCCTGTTGGCAATGGCTACTACAATATTGTCTCAAAGTGCAACGGCTTATGTTTAGATGTTCATGGGTCACAGACTGAAAAGGGTACAAATGTTTGGTGTTACAGCAAAAATGGCACTAATGCTCAAAAATTTAAGTTTAGGGCAGCGTAAATGTAAAAATTAATAAGTTAGTAAATTAAAAATTTAAGTTGTTTGAAGAAAATAATTTAGAAGTAAACTTTTCAAAGAATTAACTAGAGAGTAAGAAAGCAAAAGTAAAATATTTTAGGAGTAAATATGGTTAAAGACGATAAATTTATAAATTTTGTTAAAAAGTTTTTGGTGAATTTTTTTGCTATAACTTTTTTTCTTAGCTTGTTTAGTACATCAAACGCTGTAGCTATGGATTATAGCGACAAAAAAGTTATACCAATAGCTATGGCAACGGACGATGGGTACGTTCGCCCGACCCTGGTAGCAATGAACTCCATAATGGAAACTAAAAATGAAGATGTTTTTATAAAATTTTATGTAATGGTACCAGGAAATATGAGCTGGGAAAACAAAGAAAGGTTTAAAAATTTTAAAAATCTCTACAAAAACGGCTGCACCGTTGACATAGTAGATATGAAAGATAAATTTTCACAAGTTGAAAGAGGCGTTTATTACATAACATACCCTACTTGTTACAGGCTTTTGATATCTAGTTATTTACCACAATATGATAAAGTCCTTTATATAGATGGCGACACTTTAATAAGACATGATTTGTGGGATCTTTACAGCACAAATATAGATAGTTTTTATATAGCTGGTGTAAGAGAAACTGTTTTGTGGTCGAGCAAAAGCAAAAAAGAGCATGCTAGAAAAATGGGTATTAAAAACATGGATAATTATGTTAACGCCGGTGTATTGCTATTTAATACAAAGAAGATAAGAGAAACAGAAGGTTTAGAAAATAAATTTTTAGAGTATATTCCGTCTTTGAAAAGAAGAGGGTTACCTTATTTAGACCAAGATGTATTAAATGCTGTATGTTATGAAAAAATTAAGCGGATAAGCCCAGTTTACAATAGTATGGTTAATTTTTTTAACAGAGGTATGTTTTGGGCATTTTCGGATTGCTGTAAGAGGGAAAAATGGCATGAAGTTTTTGATGACCCAGTTATTGTTCATTACGCTGGGGGTAGTAAGCCTTGGAATATTTCAAAAGTAAAGTTTTGTAAAGAGTGGGAAAAACGTGGAAAAAAGATAGAAGATAATTTTTATAAAACTATAGAAAACGGAATCTACACAATAGAAAGCGCATTGAGTCATAATATGGTTCTAGATATCTCTAACTCTTCAAGAGATAATGAAACGAACTTACAGCTTTGGGATTCTAACGGTACTAACGCGCAAAAATTCCATGTTCTTTACGTAGGTGGAGGACTTTACGAACTAGCTCCAATGTGTTCAGGAAAAAGGGTAGATGTTGACCATTCTGGTAAATCAAATGGTACCAATATTTGGCAGTGGGAAGCTAACGGCACAGATGCTCAAAAGTGGTATATAAAACCCGTAGGAAATGGCTACTACAATATTATTTCAAAGTGCAATGGCTTATGTTTAGATGTTCATGGCTCACAAACCGAAAAAGGTACAAATATTTGGTGCTACGGAAAAAATGGCACTAATGCTCAAAAATTCAGGTTTAGAGCAGCTTAACTTCTTATAATAAATAACAAATAGAAAGCACCACTATTAATTCGTGGTGTTTCTTGCAGTATGTTAATTTTAATTGAACCCCTGCATTTTACAAAAATTAGATTTATAGTGAAAGAAACACTAGAAATCAGCTTTAATGGAAAAATAACAATGATCCGATGCTCGGATGCACATCAAAATCTTTTCACTATATATCTTTTCTGTTAAGTACTAATCCAAAACAAATTACTGTTTTTTAGCTAACTTTAATATGTCATATCTGAACTAAATAAAAATATATAAAAAGTAGCTAAAATAAGTTTATCTACTAAATGATTGTAACAAACTTAATACGCCTATTATTATTTCCAATTATCCCAGCGATGTTCTAACGCTTCACGATAAACCACCTCACCACCATTATTATCATACGTTTTACGCATAAATGTATCCGATAGCATTATATTATCAACAGTCTCTTTATCTATTTCTTTCGTCTCAAAGCTACCGTCGTTTTTTTTTCTAACGGTAACAAATTTTTTGTTATCATCTTTATCTATTACGGGAAAAATGCCATGCTCCAACAGGTTCCCATTTATTCCACCACTAGCTTTATCTAAATTAGAATCATTCAACGAAAAATTCTTGTTCATACGACTTTTACCTCCTATCAACCCATATTGTTATATGCATTCAATAAATCGTTGTTAATCGTATAACCTCTTTCACAAAGTACATCCGCCACTCTTCTATCTATATCATATTCTTTTGCTTCGTCTGAATTGGCTATTCCTTCTATGCTGTTTACATAGATCCTCACACTATCTGGGTTATCGTCATTCACAAAAAAACCTGCTGCTTCAAGTTGTTGCTTGCTTTTTCCTGTACCGCCACCTACTTTTTCCAAGTTGCCTAAATTCAAACTATTATTTTTTGTATTTGGCATGTTGTTAACCTCCTTTTTTAAATTATCTGTACAAAATAAA
>Ga0256870_1001290_pt1 | contig 10411 bp, 3 predicted proteins | sample RumenRJG_06RNA_FD_186079 | JGI IMG/M metagenome (GOLD analysis project Ga0256870, IMG submission 186079) | Metatranscriptome of bovine rumen microbial communities from Lethbridge, Alberta, Canada - Rumen RJG_06 (Metagenome Metatranscriptome) | ecosystem: Host-associated > Mammals > Digestive...
CAGCATAGCAAGTATTACAAGAAACAATAATACAGGGCACTTCTAAACTTCCCATATATGAAACAGAATATGGAAACAACGACTTCTGCGCTTCCGGAGCGCGTACTGTACCTCTGCACTTGCGTGGCATGGGCGGCAAAGGGCGACTTGGAGCACCTTGAAACGGCTATTCCGCAGGCTCTGAACCACGGCGTTACTATCAACGAACTGAAAGACGCGTTCGCGCAGTTGTACGCTTACGCAGGCTTCCCGCGTTCGCTCAATGCATTGGGCGTGCTGGAGAAAATCCTAAATGCCAAAATGGTAAATGGTACTTTGTCCCTTGGTACTTGGCAGTGGGGTAAGCCTTTTGTGCGTCCTGCCGTATGGGACGATGCCGGAGAGGCGTTGCGCACCGGTACCGCCATGCAGACACGCGACGAAGGAGGCACGCCGTGGGACTACACTTTCTGCCCGCAGGCGGACTACTACATGAAGTCGCATCTCTTCGGCGACATCTACGCCTCCGACCAACTCACGCCTGCCGAGCGCGAACTCGTCACCGTGGCAGCCTTGAGCGCCATGGATGGCGTCACGCCGCAGTTCGAGGGACACAAGGAGTGCGCCGTCTTCATGGGCAACACTCCGGAGCAAGTAGCAGAACTCTGCCGCTGGCTGGAAAGGCAGAAAGAAGTTGCTGCTTATTCATGATTATTCGATTTTATGATCTATTCCACTTTCCATGTGGGGGTGAAGGGTTCATTGACATTGCCGATGATGGCAGTGAGCTGCAAGGAGGAGAAAATATTTACTCCAATTTTTTACCCGTAACATCATACTTTTCTTTGTTTCGGATTATTATTACGTGGTTGTTTTCGATGATTTTATAGACGCCGGTCTCATCCGCCGGTTTAAGAATAATCGGTTCTTTCGGTGTACCGTGGTGCGCATCCGCAACGTAGCGAATCTGCTCACCGTTAACCGTTAACCGTTCCCCGTTACACTCGAACCGTAGCTCTCCTGCCTTATCAGATTGAATCGTGATGAAGTACAGCGAATCCATCGGTTCAGCCACACCGGCCAACTCATCCCCCACATAAACCGCTAACCGTTCACCGTTAACCGTTAACCCTTCCACTCTTGCAATCATCGTCATGTTCGTCGCGACCTTCGGATTGGAGAAGCGGCTCTCCCGCTTCGGTGCCGTTGCAGCGCTGCGGTTATAGAACGCGATCTCTACTGTTCCCGGAGCCAGACGGCGGAAGAGGTAACCCTCACCCGGACGCATGGTCGTCAGGTCGCCTTCCCATTTCTTATCTTCCGAGAAGTACGCAAAGTGGTCATGGCTCTTGAGCATATCGCCCGGTGTAGCACGATCGTAGTAGCCGGAGAGGGCTTCCGTCACCGGGGTCACTTGTTTGAGCAGACACGGCATCGGGCTCCATTGACCGTCACCACGCACTTTAATCTTCATCGAGTCAGCCGGAAGGTTTGTTCCGCTGATATGCATCGTGTTACCATCCTGGCTGCTGATCATGTAGATCTGCTTGTAATCGAAAGTACTGAGCGTACCGACAAACGCCTTTGTGGAGTCGTTGTAAGTCGTGAACTGACGTGTGTTCGGGTTCTTGATCTGGTCGCCTTCCTTCCATGCATCATTGGCAATCATACAATCTGCAATCGCGCCATTGGATGCCGGGATGAGGTTGAACGATGTCCAGTTCCACCCGGCCTGCAGTTGGATCGTCTGCCGTTCGTTACCGTTAGTTGTCATCACGAGCAGTTGACCGTCACCGCAACCATATACGAAACCGTGCGCAAAGAGCACATTGCGATCCACACGCAGGTCGTATACCTTACCGGTCGAAGCCTGCCATAACTGGAAGCGGATCTGCTTGCGGTTCATCGCATCGTTACCGTACACCGTCATGAACAGTTTGGACGTGTTCGATTCGGCCTCGAAGCTGATATGCGCCATGCCCACACACTCGTTTTTGTACATCGCATAAATGATATCATTCTCATCGGTGTCAAATACCACCTCTTTGGTTTTCGCGATCTTCACTACCGCACATACCGACATATTCAGCTGGTATTTGTTCCGATCTATCGATTCGTACGGCGGGTTCGCTTCCACGGTATATTCGATGATCAGCGGTTCTGCCAACCCCTCCTCGTCGGTCAGGTAGATCTGGTCGTTATAAACACCTACCGGCAGGTTCGCATCGAAGGTCAGACGAATCTGTTTCTCCTCCAGTGCGTTCATCGATCCGGAAGGCTCGTTTACGGTTAACCAATCCGGCAAGGACTCAATCGTATATTGATGTCTGCGACCGGACTGATTGATGATATCTACGTAGTACGAGAAATTATCGGGCATGTCGTAATTGGAGGATACACGCAGGGTCCGTTGGTTCCACTTGAGCGCGTTACGATCGACGAACGCTACCCAGCTCACAGGCGATGCCATCGGGTTGCCGTTCAGGTCCTCTACGTCACGCACGGTCACATAGATCGTTTGTTTATTGATCTCGCGGTCCGCCATATTGAGGTTGATCAACAACTCATCGCCGTTGAACGACCAATCGAAGTTCATCTTCGTCAACTGACCGTGATTCCGTGTCGGTGCATAGTTGGTCTTATCCGCAAAGTCCTCACTGTTGGCGGTCAGAACCAGCGGAACAATCTTGTTCACGATATTGCCGTCACCGTCCCGGAAGACACGCTGGTCGTTCGGACTATATACCAGTTCGATAATGCCGTTATCGTTTTCTTTCATCTCTTCGAAAGGCAGGTAACCGAACAGACCCATCTCATCGCCTGACGGCGAGAGGTTATCAAAACCCTCAACCATGTATTTGGGCAGTGCCTGCTCAAAGAAGCACAGGTCGTCTATATTACCCTCGAAGCCGTTACCTCCCAGGTACATCGCGCCGCTGATACTGCCGAATAAGGAAGCGGAGAAGGACTGCATCACTTTGCCGTCCACATACACCGCCGCGTTATTCATCGTGCGGTTGATAGCCAGTACCACATGGTGCCACTCGTTGTTCGCATAACCGTCGCCGATGAGCCATTGCGTCGAGTCGCTGTGCAGCATTAATCGACCGTTCTCAATCGCTAAGAGCGTTCCGTGTTGCTCGTCCGTTCTGCCGGCGCTGAAAATATCACCGTTCGCAGAGGTGGTCTTGAACCAAATCATGATGGACTCGTCATATACTTTCGAGCGACCTAAGAGGTTACCGTCCAGTTTCAACTGTTCGTCGGCCTTCAAAGCCACAGAGATACCTTTGCGGTGGTTCCAACTGGTTTGGGTGCAATAGAGGGTCGCTCCGTTTGCACGGTCGGTCAACTCATTACCGCGTCCTTCGTCCATACGATAGTACGCCATCAGGTCGCATTCGTAACCCGTCAGGTACTTCATGTGGGTAGCTGCTATCTCGTCTTGCGTCAAGGCCTTTGTCCAAACGCGTGCTTCCATCATATCGCCGTCGAACTCACTACCGAACTCCAACGGTGCGGAACCGCGGAGTACGAAATCCTTCGGTATGGTTTCCTGGCCGTCTGCTGCAAACGGTTTCTGCTCCGTTCCGACATAAAGTTTCACTTCCTTCTTGTCGTTGTCATAGACTGCGATCACACGGCTGAATACGCCGCCGGGCAGTACACCCGGATTGGTGCGGAAGGAATAGACATTCATCTCATCGGTCAAGAGGAAGAAGAAGAGGCTTCCTTCTGCGCATCCTAACTGAACGGCATAGTTATAGTTAGGCTTTGAGCTGAAGAAGAGCGAGCCTACCGTCTGGGCATCACGCGGGCGAACCATCATGTCGATGGTGAAAGACTTATTGGTCAGCGAGCGTTCCACTTTCGTCACGGCTCTGCTATCCGTCTCGTCCGCAAAATGCAGACTCGTTCCGGTCGTGATACCCGTGGCATTGGTCATGCCGATGATCTGGAAGTTATTGTCCTCATCGAGGTAGTTACCGGCTATCGGTTCGTTGAATCGGAGCTTGAGGTCATTACCCACACCTAAGATAGCATCGGCCGGTTGAGCTGCACCGAATACACGCGGAACACGTGTATCTTTGATACCGCTGCGTACCTCCGAAACACGGGAGATGAATCCGTTGCCGTGACGGCAGAACGATACGGCACGCAGGTCATACTCCTGCTCCATCGGGTCGCGCTCGCCGTAGAAACGGATGTTCTCGATACGTCCGCCGGTGATCATCGCCTTCGTACCCGAAGCCGCCTGATAGAGACTGTCGCTGTAGTAATACGAGCAGAGGTTCACCCATCCGTCGTCGGATTGTTTACTGAGTTTGTACTGCAGTTCGATATGATCAAAATTCTTATAGTTCACATCAAAGCCGTCAATCACCACCGGCAGGTAATAGCCGGAGGAGTCTTGCGGCGAGAGGGTGTTCATCGTCCATTTGTCGTGCGGTGCGGCGATATTCACTTCGCAGCTCACCGGCATGTAATGCACGCTGAAGGTACATCTCGATTTATTGAATCGGTCACAAGGCGAAGCCAACTCTAAGACGATATCCTCAAAGTCATAACCCTGACCGGCAGACACCTCCATCGTCTTTTGGATGATCTGACCGTGTTTCAACTTGATCGTACGTCCGTCACCGGAGAGCGGCAAGCCGTCAATCATGATCTTCGCGCCCTTCGGATTGGACCCTTCCGCTAACTTGAGTTGGAAACCAAGCGCTTCTTGTCCGCCGCCGTACTCATGTTCGCTTTCATTACTCATCGTCAGAGTGAAGATAGCGGGTTTATCTACAGGGACGTTACTTCGCTCATGCACGTCAATATCAATCCTCTGTTTCTCGAGGTTGAGTGTACCGTTACCGAGCGGGATCTTCGGCTCGTAGAAATGTGTCGAGTCAGCGGGTTCCCACGGACAGCGACTGGCACCGCCGTTGAGGTAATAAACGAACGAACCATACTTATAGTCCATGTTCTCTTTTCCGATGAAATCGATCGTCGAGCCGGCATCGTGGTTGAAACCGCCATCGTCGATGGCGCGATAAACGCTCACGTCCATATAGCCGAATTCGTCCGGACGCAAGGTGAAGCCTGCTTTGCGCGTATGACTCTCGCTGTTCGACGGGTCTTGATGGAAATCCAGATCCAGAAGCGGCGTTAACTCAAATACCCACTTGGCCTCCGGTGCTTCAGCGGCAAGAGCAAAAGGATCTCTTCTTTTTTCATATGTATTCCCGACATATTTTCCGATCATTTCCACGACGGTTTTACCGAAGGCATTCCCCAAGGACGAAATGACTCCTTGACCGAGATTAGCCGAAGCACCCGGATAGTCCACGTATTTCGAATAGGCATTGGAGTACTCGTAGTTCTCGCTGTAACTTACTTTACTTCCGCCGCTGACGGACCAGTTACCTACTACATTCCGTCCGTAACCGTGGATAGCGTTGATCTTCTCGTTCTCGTTCTGAATCATCACACCGATCCAGCCTGCAATCGCGCGGTTGTATCCGGCCACCTCATCCGCCTGCACCTTGATGACGCCGGCAGGACGAATCTGGCGGTAATAACCGTCGGAAGCGAAGTTCTCATCCTCCGGTGCTACTTTCGACCAGTAGAGGCATTTCTTCTGTGCGTTCGCCATCGATTGTACGGTCGCGCTATCGAGCGTGAGCAGCAAGGCGTCGCGGTCGCGTTTGAGTTTGGGCAGCAGGGTGTTCTCGATATAGTCGTGCGTATAGGCGAAGGTGGAGTTGATATAGGTGCCTACCTCGCGCTCAAGACCTATAACGAGGTACCATTTCTTGCCGTCCGCCGCACGGGCGCTGTCCACTACTTGCATTGCTCCGTTGGCGAACTGCGGTGCAAAGGCAGCATAGGTCAGCGAGTCGATCGGCTTGACGGCGTCCGTCAGACCGTAATACAGGTTCTGTACGGCGCCGATATAGATATCGTCCATCTCACCGGTATGACCATGGTCCACTTCGGTCTCTATCTTCTCGTTCACGCCGAAGGTATAGGTCGCGCTATGCTTGGAGTAATAGGTCGATTGGACAGGAATACTGATTTTGTTGACGGTGCTCATGTTCATCAGGTAGCCTGAGAAGATACCCAATCCAGTGCCGGAGTAGGTACCCATGGCCAAGTTAGCACTCGTTCCGTAACCGACCGTTACGTTCAGACCGAAATTAAACTTCACTTCGGACGAGTAACTGTACTTATACGTCGTTCCGGATTCTACATAGGCTGTACTATTCGATCCGGGCGGGTCACGCAGCACATCCAGCAGCACGATATTGGCCGTGGTCGAAGTAATGAAATCGCGTCCTTTCGCTTTGTTACCCATTACGTACGCCCGGAAAGCCTGATGCTCGATATAGTTACCTTGATACTCTACCGACAGATCCAGCGGACGCAACGCACTCTCGCCGGTCTTGATAAACGACACATAGTCTATAGGGATATTAAACAGCGCCTCGCCGTTCGCGTCCATCCGGATGGTCTGTATCTGCGTGTTCGCTCCGTCATGCAGGCCGTTATACACCTTCAGCACACCGTTCTTGATGCGCACCTCTTCGTGGCGCACGCTCAGGGGGTTGTTATTGTAGTAATAGTCCTCATGGGCGGTAGCACGGAAACTGTAGGTACCCGTATTGAAGACCGGCGCACCAAACAGATAGCTTACATCGTTGTTGCTCTCATCTATTTTCGCCAACGGCACTTTCACTTTGCTGTTATCAATCGACTGCCGCTCCATCGACTCCTCACCGTAGTACGGAACCTCCATACCGTATTTGAGTTGTATGCAACTAATCTCGATCGGACTGTGGTACGTAATGCTATATACCGCATTCGCTGTCACCTCATGGTTCTGATGCGTGAAACGCACCGTGTCTTCTGCGGCTTTCAGCATATCCAGTGTCTCGCCGGTCTTACCCTCTGCATACAGCGTTGAGTAGCCCTTGGCGGTCGCCTGGGTGATCTTGTACTTCACCGGCCAGAGGTCCGCACAGTACTCACCGGTCGTCTGATCCGGACGGATGATGATACGTTTCTTGGAGAGGATGACATTCGTCGTACCCGTCAGCACCGTGTCGTACGGTGCGATGGCATACTGCTTCACCGTGGTACGGATGGTGTCCAGCGTCGGGTCTTGCGGGTCATGGACGATCTGGGATATATTATCGCCTTCCAGTTCCAGTACCAGTTGCAGGTCGTCGCCCAGGTTGTTGGTACTCAAACCGAAGCCCAAGATCTTGTCCGCCTGGTTCTGTCCACCCACGATGCGACCCGTCAATCGTACTCTCGTCTGGTCATACACACGAACACCGTCCAAGGCTTTCTCCAGACGTAACAGACTGTCACCGTCGATGCGTACGAAACCGTCTCCGGCAAAGGTATGACCGGGTTTGATCACTTGGATGGAGAAAGGATGATTCAGCGGCACCTGGATGGAGAAATTACCCGAGCCGTCGGTCTTATAAGCCGTACTGCCGGTGCTTACCATCTTACCGTCCAGTAACAGGTTGGCGTCCCGAACCGGGATCGTCGTGTTCTCATACAACACACGGCCGCTAAAACGAACCGACGAGATGTTCTCGAACAGCAGTCCGTCCGCCACCGGGTTGTCTTCGCTCAGCGTCACGGTCGCCGAACCGATGGTTGTATTATTGAAATGGAAAGTCGCATAACTGCTCGTCGGCGTAACCGTATATTCCTTGTTATGCCCGTAGAGCAGGTTGTCGAATACGTACTCACCTGCCGAATTCGTCTTCACCGTTACCGGGTCCATTCCTTCACTCGTTAAACTGACATCGACGCCGGCGCATCCCATGCCGTCGGTATAATGCACCCGTCCCTCTATCTTGCCGTACGGCGAGCGCCAACCGGTGCAGGTCGCTGTGTCGGTGGTCGTCGTACCGTTGCAGGTGTAACGGGAGATGATGCGGTAGTCGTAGCGTTTGTCCGTCGCCGTATGGGTATCGCGGAAACCGATGGCATCTACCACGGTGAGCGAGTCATAGCTCTCTGCGCCTTGCTCGCGGCGCTCGATGAGGTAGTCGTCCACGCCGCCGGGACCCATAGACCAGGTCATCTGCACACCGTAACGGTCGGTGCCTTGTGTAGCCAGGATGTTCTCTATCTTGCCGGTGGAGTTGTAGTAGATGTCCGGACCGGACAAGCGTTTAGGCCTCAGGTCGCTGAGGTTCATCACTTTGAGCGAAGAGTTGGTCTGATCCATCCACACCTCGTATTGGTAATGCACGCAGGGACGGTTGGCGATATCGACGGCGTGGATGCTCCACGAGCCGTCCTCCGCTACCTTCACGCTGTCGGCGGGCACCGGTGTCTCGAGCACCTCGCCGGTCTCGACGAGCGTACGACGAACCCAGAGACGGGCGTTGTTATCCCAGTTGCAATACGCCTTGCCGGTCGGATACTGAGAGGCCAATTCCACTTGCATTTCGGTATAGAGCGCCGAGCGGATACTGTCGTCATTGAGGGGCGTTACCCATGCCTGCTTGATGGAGTCCGTCAATTCTTTACTACGCGACTGTTCTCGCACCAGGATCGCATCCCGATCACCATTTACCGAGACATAGTACGCGTTACCCTCTCGCGCAATAGGTACGGCTTTCGCGGCTGTCGTCCCGACATAATACCCATTATATTTGACCCGGAGCAGGAAGTACCTCGAATCCGTCGGGATGATATGTTGCTTGCGCTCGCCGAAATGATCGAATGTAAACTCATGGTATACCGCACGGTAATCTTCTCCGGGCGGCGTATAACTGAGTTCATATGTATAGTTCTGGATATCACTCTCCGGCGTGTCCGACCACCTGGGTTTGATTCGCAGTTCTACCAGCGTAGCATTGTTCGCCAGTTCGGTTTTGTATTCGCATTGCTCTATGGTTTCCGGAGCCACGGTGATTGGCTGATTCGACAGCTTGAAATAGAGATGCACCTTGCGGTTCGTGTCAAAATCCGGGTCGAGGGAATAGTCCGGCTGATCCAGCGCCAAGGGAGCGAGGTAGTTGTTCTTGAGCAAGCTGTCCACCTTGGCAAAATCATGTTTCCATCCCCATATAGAGGACGAAGCACGGCGTACGCGGTAGTACACGGAACGACCGGGTTTGAGCAACTTGTTACTCGTCAGCTTGCACAAATACGTGTTCACGCAGTAGCCCTCCTCGTTATAGGTATAGATAGTACACGATTTGCTATACGATTGATCCAGCGAATCCGGGTTTGCTTCCGCTTCGCGCATGGCCTGCAGCGGATTATCCGTATAGTGATAGACGGTGCTGTCTTCCGAATAGGGTATCACACCGATCGACTGTGCATCGCTGAAGTCCGATTGAAAAGCGCGCTGTATCTCAAAAACATCGCCTTCAATCAGTTCTTGCGCCGCCGGGTTATGGATCTCCCACGACAGATTGACCTTACCGGTGACGCGCTGATGGGCATCCAGATCCTCGGTAGCTCGCAGGTCGTGCACGCGGTGGTACGCCGGGATATGCACCTCGTTCGACTTGAGAGTCTGCTTCGTTTCGGCGGTCTTGTTGATATACGTCTGGAAAGTAGCCGAGACAAAACGCTGTACTGTATCCTTGGTCGGGATGACGATCGTACCCGAGCGGTCGGAGGTCTCACGCTCTCTCGGGTTCAGCGAGGTATGGTAACTGATCGGGTCTTGATAAACCACGTACTGCACCGCCGCGCAACCGTAGCCCGTTGTACCCTCCGCATCCAGCGTATAGAGATACGGCTCATAGAGCTGCGGGCTCTGCGGAATATCACCGCCGGTGTAGATATCCGGCCATCCCCAGTTGTAATAATACGATTCGTTACCGCTCGACTGTTTGTAGATCGCCGCACTCATACCCCATTTGAACTTTTTGTCTTTCAAGCCCGAAGGCGGGTACCAGTCGAACGTGATATACGTGATGTGCTTATGGTCATCGTCGTCCTTGCGTTTGAGGCGAATCGCATTCTTCTTCCAGTGCGATTCATCACCCTCGGTCAGAACCAACTGCTGACCGTCGTATGTACTGCGAATAATACCGCTACCGGAGTGGACACACATATAACCCTCGCCGATGTCATCCGTCGCCGTGTTCAGACCGCGCTGCACACCGGCGACAGACGCGATACGGTGGATACTCTGGTCAGAGCCTTCCGCCATCTGGTACCATACGTACGAGTCGTGACTTCCGTTGAAATTCGTCGATCCCCAGAGGTAATAATCGTTCGCACGACCATACACCCATACCGGGATATAAAAACGCAGCACACCTTCACCCATACTCATGACGGTGTAGTGTTTCTGTTGCTCCAGATAGTCATTCGCCTGCACAGTCATAGCCAACGACATAACACACAATAATGTGATTAAAAGTTTATTTTTCATTGTCTAAACAATTTTGCG
>Ga0256870_1001291_pt1 | contig 10410 bp, 21 predicted proteins | sample RumenRJG_06RNA_FD_186079 | JGI IMG/M metagenome (GOLD analysis project Ga0256870, IMG submission 186079) | Metatranscriptome of bovine rumen microbial communities from Lethbridge, Alberta, Canada - Rumen RJG_06 (Metagenome Metatranscriptome) | ecosystem: Host-associated > Mammals > Digestive...
GATTTCTGGTAGATTAGGTGGAGCTGAAATGGCTCGTGCTGAAGGTTATTCAGAAGGTACAGTTCCTCTACACACACTTCGTGCTGATGTAGATTATGCTTTAGCTGAAGCTAATACTACTTATGGTAAACTAGGAGTTAAAGTTTGGATTTGTAAAGGTGAAGTTTTACCTACAAAGAAGGAGGCTAAATAATTATGTTAATGCCTAAAAGAACAAAATTCCGTAGACCACATAGAGTAAGATACGATGGCAAAGCAAAAGGTGCTAAAAAGGTAGATTTTGGCGAATTTGGCTTAATGGCTGAACAAGGCACATGGCTAACTCAACAACAAATCGAAGCTGCACGTATTGCGATGACTCGTTATATGAACCGTGAAGGTAAGGTTTGGATTAGAATTTTCCCTCACATTCCACAAACTAAGAAACCTCTTGCAATGCGTCAAGGTGGTGGTAAAGGTAATGTTGAAGGATATGTAGCAGTAGTAAAGAAAGGTACTATCATGTTTGAAGTTGCTGGTGTTTCTAAAGAAGTAGCAAGAGAAGCATTCAGATTAGCTGCAAACAAGTTACCAATCACTGCTAAATTAGTAGCAAAGGAAAGTGAATAATTATGGCTAGAACTAAAAAAGAAGAAAAAATCGTTAAGAAGTCTGAAGCTCAAAAGATTAGAGAAATGGACGTTGCTACTATTGAAAAGACAATTGAAGAGTTGAAACAAGAATTATTTAACTTGCGTTTCCAAGCTGCTGTTGGTAAATTAGAAAACACAGCTCAAATTAGTAAGAATAAGAAGCAAATTGCACGTATGAAAACTATTTTAACTGAACGTGCTAATGCAGAAAATAAGTAGGAGGCTAGAATATGGAAAGAAATACTCGTAAAGTATTAATTGGTATCGTTACTTCTGATAAAGAAGACAAGACAATTAAAGTATCTATTACTACATATCGTAAGCACCCATTATATGGTAAACGTGTTGAATATACAAAGAAGTTTACAGCTCATGATGAAAACAACGAAGCTAAAGTAGGCGATAAAGTAATGATCATGGAAACAAGACCATTATCAAAGATGAAGAGATATCGTTTAGTTAAGATCGTTGAGAAAGCAATCATCTTATAGGAGGCCAATATGATCCAACAAGAATCAAGATTAAATGTAGCTGATAACTCTGGTGCTAGAGAAGTCTTAATCATTAAGGTTTTAGGCGGAACTAGTAGAAGATTTGCAGGCATTGGTGATATCGTTGTTGCAACTGTTAAAGATGCAATTCCTGGTGGCCAAGTTAAAAAAGGTGATGTTGTAAAATGTGTTATCGTAAGAACAAAGAGTGGCTTAAGAAGAGAAGATGGTTCTTATATTAAATTTGATGATAATGCAGTAGTTATCATTAAAGAAGATAAGACACCAAAAGGAACTCGTATTTTCGGCCCTGTTGCACGTGAATTACGTGATAAGGACTTTATGAAAATCATTTCTTTAGCTCCTGAGGTTCTTTAATTAGGAGGATAATGAAATGGTTGTTAAAAAAGGCGATACAGTTATTGTTATTAGTGGAAACTATAAAGGAAAACAAGGAACTGTTTTAAAAGTAAATACAAAAGATAACCGTGTGGTTGTTGAAGGTGTTAATGTTGTATCTCGTCATACAAGACCATCTCAAGCTAATCCAGACGGTGGAATTATTAAGAAAGAAGCTCCAATCGATGCATCTAACGTAATGCTTGTAGATCCAAAAACAAACAAACCTACAAGAATCCATTTTGAAGAAAAAGATGGTAAAAAGGTACGTGTTGCTAAGAGCGGTAGCGTTATTAAGTAAGGAGAAAGTATATGAATCGTGTTAAAGAAAAATATTTAAACGAAGTTAAACCAGCTTTAATTAAGAAATTCAATTACACATCTGTTATGCAAGCTCCTAAACTTGATAAGATCGTTGTAAATATGGGTGTTGGTGATGCAATGCAAAACTCTAAAGCTTTAGATGCTGCAGTTGAAGAATTAACACAAATCGTAGGTCAAAAGCCAATTATTACTAAAGCTAAGAAATCAATCGCTAACTTTAAATTACGTGAAGGCGTAGCTATTGGCTGTAAAGTAACTTTAAGAGGCGAAAGAATGTATGAATTCTATGATAAATTAGTATCTATTTCACTACCACGTGTACGTGACTTCAGAGGTTTATCTAAAAATTCATTCGATGGTCGTGGAAACTACACTATCGGTATCAAGGAACAATTAATTTTCCCAGAAATTAATTATGATAAAGTATTCAAAATCCGTGGTATGGATATTGTTATTGTTACTACAGCAAAAACTGATGAGGAAGGCCGTGAGCTTCTTGCTCAATTAGGCATGCCTTTCAAGAAGTAAGGAGTAAACTATGGCAAAGACATCATTAAAGATTAGAAATAAACGTAAACAAAAATTTGGAGTTAGAGAATATACACGTTGTGAACGTTGTGGAAGACCACATGCAGTATATCGTAAATTCAAATTATGCCGTGTATGCTTTAGAGAATTAGCCAATGAAGGAAAACTTCCTGGCGTTCGTAAGGCTAGCTGGTAGAAAGGAAGGTCCACAATGGGAATGTCTGATCCAATTGCTGATATGCTTACAAGAATTCGTAACGCTAATCAAAATAAAAGCGCCGAAGTATTGATACCAGCATCAAAAATTAAATTAGATATTTTAAACGTTTTAAAGAACGAAGGTTATATCAACGAAGTTGAATTCGTTGAAGATGGAAAACAAGGTAGCATTAAGGTTACTTTGAAATACACTGAAAAGAAAGAAAGAGTTATCAAAGGAATCAAACGTATTTCAAAACCAGGCTTAAGAGTATATGCAAGTGTTACTGATATGCCAAAAGTATTAAATGGTTTAGGAATTGCAGTTGTTTCAACTTCAAAGGGAGTTATGACTGACCGTGAAGCTCGTAAAGAGCACTTAGGCGGTGAAGTCTTAGCTTATGTTTGGTAGGAGGCTTCTATGTCACGTATAGGTAAAAAGGCAGTTAGCATTCCTGCAGGCGTTACTGTTACAGTTGATGAAAACAATTTTGTTGCTGTAAAAGGTCCTAAAGGTGAAATTAGTTTCGGCTTTGATAAGAACATTTCTATCGAAGTAAAAGATGGTGGAGTACATGTATCTCGTCCAAATGATGAAAAAGCAAATAGACAATTACATGGTACTACACGTGCTTTAATCAATAACATGGTTAAAGGTGTTACAGATGGATGGGCTAAAAAGTTATTAATCGAAGGTGTTGGTTACCGTGCATCACTTAAAGGTAATACTTTAGTTGTTGCTGCTGGTTACTCTCACTTAGTAGAACTTCCTATTCCTGCTGGTTTAAAGGTTGAATGCCCTTCTCAAACAGAAGTAAATATTAGTGGTATTGATAAACAATTAGTTGGTCAATTCGCTGCAGAAGTTAGAGAAGTACGTAAGCCTGAACCATACAAAGGAAAAGGTATTCGTTATGCTGATGAAGTTATCCGTCGTAAAGAAGGAAAGAAAGCTAAGTAGGAAGGAGGCAAGTAAATCATGGTTAGTAAAAAATCTAAAAATGAAACAAGACAAAAACGTCATTTACGTATTCGTAAGAATATTATTGGCTCTGCAACTTGCCCACGCTTAGTTGTATTTAAATCTAATGCAAACATCTATGCACAAGTTATCGATGATGAAAAAGCAGTTACATTAGTTGCTGCATCTTCAATTGATAAAGAATTAAAATTAGCAAATGGTTCTAATATTGAAGCAGCTAAACAAGTTGGTACACTTGTTGCTAAGAGAGCATTAGATGCTAAAATTGAAAATGTTGTTTTCGACCGTGGTGGTTATTTATATCATGGTAGAGTTAAAGCTTTAGCTGATGCTGCCCGCGAAGCTGGCTTAAAGTTCTAGGAGGTTAACAATTATGCGTCAAGAAAAAGATAATAAGAAAAAAGAAAACGTAGTTGTTGAACAAAAAGAATACGAAGAACGTGTAGTTAGTATCAACCATGTAACAAAGGTTGTTAAGGGTGGTCGTAGATATCGTTTCAGTGCAATCGTAGTTGTTGGAAACAAGAATGGTAAAGTTGGTTTAGGTACTGGTAAAGCTATCGAAGTTCCAGATGCAATTAAGAAAGCTACTGAAGATGCTAAGAAAAATATTATTGAAGTTCCAATTGTTAACACAACAATTCCACATGAAGTAACAGGTGTTTATGGTGCTGGTAGAGTATTCTTAAAGCCTGCTGTTGATGGTACTGGTGTTATCGCTGGTGGTCCAGTTCGTGCTGTTGTTGAAATGGCTGGAATTCAAAATATCTTATCTAAATCATTAGGTTCAAGCACTCCAATTAATATTGTACGTGCTACTATCGAATGCTTATCTTCTTTACGTACTGTTGAAGAAGTTAGTGAACTTCGTGGTAAACAACCTGAGGAAATTCTATAATAGGTGGTTAACATGGCTGAAAAGACAATTAAAATTAAATTAGTTAAGAGTGCTTCAGGACATAAACCAAATCAAAAAGCAACTTTAAAAGCATTAGGTTTAAACAAATTACAACAAGTTGTTGAAAAACCAGCTAATGATGCTATTTTAGGTATGGTTGCAACTGTTAAACACTTAGTTGAAGTTGTTGAGGAATAGGAGGTACCATCATGAATTTAAGTGAATTAAAGCATAATGAAGGTGCTAAACATTATAAGAAAATCGTAGGACGTGGAACAAGTTCTGGTAATGGTAAGACTGCAGGACGTGGACATAAAGGACAAAACTCACGTAGTGGTGGTGGCGTTCGTCCAGCATTCGAAGGTGGTCAAACTCCATTATTCAAACGTCTTCCAAAACGTGGATTTACAAATGTAAATCGTAAAGATTATGCAATTGTTAATGTTGAAGATTTAAATGCATTTGCAGCTAATACTACAGTAACAATTGAATTATTACAAAAAGAAGGCTTAGTTAAAAAGGCATATGATGGCTTAAAAGTTTTAGGCAATGGCGAATTAACTGTTGCTTTAACTGTACAAGCTAGTAAATTTTCAGAGTCTGCTAAGAAAGCTATTGAAGCTGCTGGTGGTAAGGCAGAGGTGATTTAAGATGGCTAGTAAATTGTCAGCAAATGCAAAGAAGATCATTAAGATGCTATTATTTACAGCATTGTTTATGTTTATCTTCAGAATGGGATATTGGGTAACATTACCATTTGTTAATTACAAAATTCTAGTAGATACTAATATAACCCTTGCTGATTTTGGCTTCTTAAATGCTATTGGTGGTGGATCACTTAGCCACTTCTCTGTTCTTTGCTTAGGTATTAGCCCATATATCACTTCTTCAATCGTTGTACAACTTTTAGAGATGGACATTGTTCCTACTTTAAAAGAGTGGAGCGAAGAAGGCGAAACTGGAAAACAAAAATTGAATCAATTAATTAAATACATAGCATTAGGACTTGCCTTTGTTCAAGCATTGACTTTAACAATAGGTATCTCTGCATCATATTCTGATGTATATTTTAGTGGTTCTTATATTGATGTTGCAAAACCTGTATTATATATCTATTTAGCACTAGTTGCTACTGCAGGTACTGCATTCACTATGTGGTTAGCATCATTAATCTCTAAATATGGCGTTGGAAATGGTACTTCAATGATTATCTGTGCTGGTATTTTAGCTTCATTCCCAGGAATGATTAAGGACTTAGTTACAAACTATGTTACAGCTGAACAACCTAAAGTATGGTTATTCATTTTAGCCCTTGTATTGTTATTATTGATTATTGTATTTATCGTTTTCATGGAAGCTGCTACAAGAAAGATTCCAATTCAATATGCGAATCGTCCAGCTACAAGCTCATTTAGAGGAAAGAATGATAGTAACATTCCAATTAAGTTAAACTCTGCATCAGTTATTCCAGTAATTTTTGCATCAACATTAATGAGTTTACCTACAACTATTGTAAGTGTATTAGGAGATAAGGTTCCAGAAAATACAAGATACTGGTTAACACAAATCTTCTCTACTACATATACATCAAATGGTGATGTTACATTAACATTCATTGGCTTCCCTCTATATATCATTTTGATTTTCTTATTCTCATTCTTCTATTCATTCTTACAAATGAATCCAGAAAAGATGAGTGATAATTTACAAAAACAAAATGCCTATGTTCCTGGTGTTCGTCCAGGAGAAGAAACTACAGCTTATATCTCAAGAGTATTGTTTAAGATCACAGTTGTTGGTGCTACATATTTAGCTATTATTGCAATACTTCCAGTATTGTTAACAGCAATATTTAATTTACCAGCATCTGTATCAATCGGTGGTACAAGTTTAATCATCGTTGTTGGTGTTGCTGTTGAAACTGCTAAGCAATTAAAGACAACTCAACAAGAAAAACAATACCGTGGATTTATGGAGTAATATTATATGAAATTAATAATTATGGGTCCTCCTGGTGCTGGAAAAGGTACACAGGCTGCCCTAATTAAAAAGGAATATAATATATCTCATATTTCCACTGGCGATATGTTTAGAGAAGCCATTAGTAATATGACTCCTCTAGGCGTAGAAGCTAAGAGATATATTGATAAAGGAATGCTTGTTCCTGATTCTGTAACTATTAATTTAGTAAGAGAAAGACTAGCAAAAGATGACTGTAAAAAAGGATTCTTACTTGATGGTTTTCCTCGTACACTTGAACAAGCATATGCTTTAAAAGAAATTTTAAAGGAATTAAACATTAAACTAGATGCAGTAATCAATATTGATGTTGATTTAGATGCTTTAGTAGATCGTATCATTGGACGTCGTGTATGTCCTAAATGTGGAGCAAGCTTCCATATCAAAAACCAACCTCCTAAAAAGGATGGAATTTGTGATGAATGCGGAACAGCACTAGTACAAAGAAAAGATGATACTAAAGAAACAGTTGTAACTCGTTTAAATGTTTATACTAGTCAAACAAAACCATTACTTTCTTATTATGAAGCTGAAGGCTTACTTAAGAATGTTGATGGTATGGGAGATATTGATGCGATCTTTGAAAAAATTAAAAAGAGCCTTGGAGAGTGCTAATGACAGATTGTAAAAAATTAATATCATTAGAGGAAATATTTGCTTGGACACATAGCAAGTTTAAACAAGTATTAAACGCTAAGATCTACTTAATTTGGAAGAAGATGATTAGGGTTTCTATGGACATGTGCCATAGAGTCCCTAATATAGACATCAATGAATGTTGTGGTGATAATATTAGTCACGAATTTAGAAGTATTAATTAAATCATTATAAACTGAGGAGTATAAATAATGTCAAAAAGTGACGTAATTGAATTAAAAGGAACAGTTAAAGAAGCTCTTCCTAATGCACAATTCAAAGTTGAATTAGAGAATGGGCATCAAATATTGGCACACGTTTCTGGTAAAATCCGAATGAATTTCATTACTATTTTACCAGGTGATAAAGTAACTGTTGAATTATCACCATATGATTTAACACGTGGCCGAATTACTTATAGACATAAGTAAAATTTATGGAGGAAAAGAAAAATGAAGGTTAGACCATCGGTAAAACCAATTTGCGATCAATGTAAAGTTATTAAAAGAAAAGGTCGTGTTATGGTAATTTGTAAAAATCCAAAACACAAACAAAGACAAGGATAAGAGGTGTTAATATATGGCACGTATAGCAGGTGTTGATATTCCACGTGATAAATGTGTAGGTATTTCATTAACTTACATTTATGGTATCGGAAGACCAACAGCACAACAAATTTTAAAAGACGCTGGTGTTGATCCACAAAAGCGCGTAAAAGATTTAACAGAAGATGAATTCACAAACATACGTAAGGAAGTTGCAAAACACACTACAGAAGGTGACTTACGTAGAGAAGTTGCAATGAATATTAAACGTTTAATGGAAGTTGGATGCTACAGAGGAATCCGTCATAGAAAAGGACTTCCTTGTAGAGGACAAAATACAAGATGTAATGCACGTACTTGTAAAGGCCCTTCTAAGACTGTAGCTAATAAGAAGAAGTAGGAGGAATAGAACATGGCAAATGTAGCAAAAAAACGTAAAGTTAAAAAGAATGTTCCAGTTGGTGTAGCTCATATTCACTCTACTTTCAATAACACAATCGTAACAATCTGCGATCCTCAAGGAAATGCTCTTTCTTGGAGTACTGCAGGTGCATTAGGATTTAAAGGTAGCAAAAAGTCTACTCCATTTGCAGCTGGTATGGCTGCTGAAGCTGCTGGTAAAGCTGCTTTAGACCTTGGAGTACAAAAAGTTGATGTTGAAGTTAAAGGACCAGGTCCTGGTCGTGAATCAGCAATTAGATCATTAGCAGTAGCAGGTCTTGAAATTATATCTATCAAAGATGTAACTCCAATTCCTCATAATGGATGTCGTCCACCTAAGAAACCTCGTGGATAGTAATTTAAATTTATAAAGGAGGGTTAAATGCGTAAATTTGAATTTATTAAACCTCAAACAATAGTTGATGTAGATACAGAAGACTATGGAAAATTTACTATCACTCCATTAGACCGTGGTTATGGTATTACACTTGGAAATGCATTAAGAAGAGTATTACTTTCTTCTATGCCTGGTGTAGCAATCGTAGCTATGGAAATTGAAGGTGTTAGCCATGAATTCATGGGTATGCCTGGAGTTGTTGAAGATGTTACAGAAATTATTCTAAACTTAAAGAATATTATCTTCTCAATTGATGAAGAAGAATTATTTAAGCCTATGACTCAAAAGAATGATGATTTATATGAAATCTCTATCATTGCTGAAGGTCCAAGAGTAATTACTGCCGGAGATTTAAATGTTAGCAGTGAACTAAAAGTTGTTAACCCTGATGCAGTTGTTGCAAACCTTGTAGAAGGTGGCAAATTTAAGGCTCGTTTCTTTGCTCGTCGTGGCATTGGCTACGTTGGCGCTAAAGAAAATGAAATTTTCTGTAAAGACAAGAATGGTAATAAGATCGTTGATAGAATCGCAATTGATGCTATCTATACACCAGTTACTAAATGTGTATATGAAGTAGAAAAAACAAGAGTTGAAGATAATTTTGATTATGATAAATTAACAATTGAAGTTAGAACTAATAATAGTATCAAACCTTCAAATGCTGTTAGTTTAGCATCTAAATTCTTAATTGATCATTTCACTGTTGTATCTGCTTTAAATGAAGTTATTGCAAGTCAAAATTATATGTATGAACCAGAAGAAAAGATTGCTAATAAGAAGTTAGAAAAGAAGATTGAAGAACTTGATTTATCAGTTCGTTCTTATAACTGCTTAAAGAGAGCTGGTATTAATACAGTTGGCGAATTAACACAAAAAACATCTGAAGAAATGATGCGAGTTCGTAACTTAGGTCGTAAATCACTTAAGGAAGTTATCCAAAAATTACATGAAATTGGCTTAGAATTACGCCATTCATTTGATGGAGATTACTTAGATGATGAAGATGAAGAAGATATTGAACATGATGATGCTATTTTAGAAGTTGATGAAAACTACGAAGATAGCGAAAAAGAAACATTCGGTTCTATGATTTTAGACATGGACGAAGAAGAAGACAAATAAGGAGGACCTAAAAATGGGATACAGTAAATTAGGCCGTAACTCTGATCAAAGAAAAGCTTTAATTAGAGATTTAATCACAGACTTAATTATCAATGAAAGTATTGAAACTACTTTATCTAGAGCTAAAGAATTAAGAAAATTAGCTGACAAAATGATCACTTTAGGTAAAAAAGGTGATTTAGCTGCAAGAAGAAAAGCTGCTGAATTAATTCGTTTTGAAAAAGCTGTTGAATTAAATGAAGATGGCGAAGTAGTAAAAGAACAATACGCAATTAAAAAACTATTTGAAGAACTTGCTCCTAAATATGCTAATAGAAATGGTGGATACACTAGAGTACTAAAGACTGGACCTAGAAGAGGCGATAGTGCTCCTATGGCTTTAATTGCATTTGTAGAAGAATAGTTTTATATCGAAAGACACAAAAAATTATATATGTGTCTTTCTTTTTTAAAATAATAGTGGTATAATTAGATATCTATAATTTTAAGGAGGCTAAAAAAGTGAAAAAAATTATTAGAAGTTTTTTATTTGTTTTCATTTTATTTTTAGCTATCGCTCTTGTTGGTTGTAAGAAGAACGAAGAAGAAAATAATGGTGGAGACAATAAACCAGAAGAACACGTTCATTCTTATACTTCATATTTCCATAAAGAAGTATGTGAAGGATGTGGTAAAAAAGGCACTTTAGAAAGTGAAAGACTATACGATGAAGAAGTTGTTTATAAGTATAGTGATGCAGATTATCAAAAATTCCAAAGTGATTATCAAAAAGTATTAGATGAAGTAAATAAAGTCGGC
>Ga0256870_1001303_pt1 | contig 10364 bp, 9 predicted proteins | sample RumenRJG_06RNA_FD_186079 | JGI IMG/M metagenome (GOLD analysis project Ga0256870, IMG submission 186079) | Metatranscriptome of bovine rumen microbial communities from Lethbridge, Alberta, Canada - Rumen RJG_06 (Metagenome Metatranscriptome) | ecosystem: Host-associated > Mammals > Digestive...
AAAAAAAAAAAAAAAAAACAAGTAAGGCCGTGATTATGATTGATATGAAACCCTTGCCCGTGATCGGCATCCCGAGGGCGTTGCTGTACTATCGTTCCGGTACGCTCTGGAAGGCTTTTTTTGAAGCGATGGGTGTTCCTGTGGTTCTCAGTCCGCCCACCAGCCGGGAGATTCTGGACATCGGCTCCTCTCTTGCCGTGGATGAGACCTGTCTGAGTGCGAAAATATTTATCGGTCATGTGAGGTCGCTTCTCGGAACATGTGACCGGATTTTTGTCCCCCGGTACAGCAGCTTTCAGCGCAGCGAGCTCTTCTGTACCCGTTTTGAAGGTCTGTATGATCAGATGCGAAATGTCTTCCGGGCGGATCAGCACCGCTTTCTCTGCTGCAACGTCGACGCGTTGAACGGGAGCCCGGAAGAAAGCGCTTTCACCGAGCTGGGAAAAGAGCTCGGTTTTTCCGCTCAGCAGAGCCGTGATGCCTGGCGCCGGGCAAAAAAGGCCGAAACCGATGAGCGGAAGCGGCTCTGCCGACTGCAGGAGGAAGCTCTCAGAGCTCCCGGCATGAAAATACTTCTTACCGGACATCCGTATATTCTCTCCGACCCGTATCTGGGAAAGCCGATTCTCGACTATCTCCGGTCAAACGGCGCTGTCCCGATCCGCGCCGATGAGACAGACCGGGAAGCCGCCAAAAAGGCCTGCGCGCGCTTTTCTCCCACCTGCCGCTGGGTCATGAATGAAGAGCTGATCGGCGGAACGCTTCTCAGGAAGGACCGGGCGGACGGACTGATTCTGCTCAGCGCCTTTCCATGCGGGCCGGATTCCATGACGAATGAGCTGCTCACCCGGAGACTTCACGACATTCCGATTCTGAATCTGGTACTGGACGCCCAGACCGGTACCGCGGGCATCGAGACCCGTCTGGAGAGTTTTCTGGACATCATACAGTTCAAACAGGGGGCCGAACAATGATTCAGCAGAGAAAGATTGCTCTGCCGCGCTACGCGGAGTACAACTGTGCCATGAAATACGTCGTGGAGCAGGGATTTGAAAGCAAATGCATCCTTCCGCCCCCGCTCACTCGCCGCACCGAGGAGCTGGGGGCCAAAAACAGCCCGGATTTTGTCTGTACGCCTTTCAAGACGACGCTGGGCAGCATGATCGAAGCACTTGAAGCAGGCGCCGATACCATCCTCATGGTATACGGAATCTGCCGTCTGAACTATTACGGTGAGCTTCAGGAGCAGATCCTGCGGGATCTGGGCTACCGCTTCGACTTTATCAATCTCTCCGAATACAACACCGGGAAAAAGAAGGACCTGGTCCGTGCCGCCAAAGCCGTCAACCCGAAAGTCAATGCGGCCAGACTCACCAGAGCCTTTGCCGAAGCCGTCATCATGGTGGAGCATCTGGATGATATCACGGCCCAGTATTATCAGAACTGTGGTTTCGATCCCTCGCACCGCTATTCGCGGATTTATAAGCGGTTTCTCTCCGACCTGTATGCCGCGGCAAGTCTTTCGGATATTGAGCGGGCTTATCATTCCGCCCGCCGCGCCTTCGGCGGGATCGAGCTGAACAAGCCCGAGAATCCGCTTCGCGTCGGCATCATCGGTGAGTTTTACACCGCAATGGACGCCTTTTCCAATCTCGAGGTGGAGCAGAAGCTCGCAGACATGGGGGTAGAGGTACACCGCTGGATGAATGTCACGAACAGCATGCTTCGCCCGGGGATCAAAAACCATCAGATCACGGTCCGGGATCGCAGTCAGTATTCCATGGGGGCCAATTCCACCACGGACATCTGGCAGGCCCAGACTTTTGCGGAAAAAGGATTTGACGGTCTGATTCATATCAAGTCCGCCAACTGCACCCCGGAGGTGGACATCATGCCGGTGCTGGCAAACCTGTCGCAGGACTATAAGATTCCCGTCCTGTATCTCACATATGACTCCCAGTCCAGTGACGTCGGCCTGATGACCAGACTGGAAGCGTTCTATGATATGATTGAAATGAGAAAGAAGGTCGCCGCATGACAAAGGAAAAGGCATTTCTCGGAATTGACGTCGGGTCCATTTCCACCAAGGGCGTCATCATTGACGGGAAAAACAGCATTCTTTCCAGCGAGTACATCTGGACAGAGGGAAACCCCATTGCGGCGGTGAAGAATCTCGTCTCGCTGCTGGAAGCGAAATTTGACCGGGAGCGGTATCAGATTGTCGGAACGGGTGCAACCGGCAGCGCCCGTCGCCTGGTCGGAACCATTCTCGGCGCTACGGTTGTCAAGAACGAAATCACCGCACACGCCGTCGGTACCACCACCTTCTATCCGGATGTGCGGACCATTCTGGAGATCGGCGGGCAGGATTCCAAGATCATCCTGGTGGAAAACGGAGTGGCCGTGGATTATGCCATGAATACGCTCTGTGCTGCCGGGACCGGAGCCTTTCTCTCCAGTCAGGCCCGCCGCCTGGGAATTGAAGTGGAAGAAATGGGGGATTACGCCCTTCGTTCCGAGCACCCCACGGCAATCGCCGCCCGCTGCACCGTGTTCGCCGAGTCGGACCTGGTCCATAAGATTCAGATGGGTCATCCGCGGGAAGACATCATCGCGGGCGTCTGCCATGCGGTGGCTTCCAATTATCTCAACAACGTCGGCAAGGGCAAAAAAATTGTCTCCCCGGTTGTGTTCCAGGGAGGCGTCAGTAAGAACATCGGTGTTGTCCGCGCTTTTGAGGACCTGCTGCAATGTCCGGTGACCGTGGATGAAAACGGGCACCTGATGGGCGCGATGGGTTCCGCGATTCTTGCAAAGAGGAGCCTGAGGCGTGAGGTCTTTGACTTTTCCATGGAGAACATGGAGTTTGTCACCCGGGAGGCAGGCTGCGGCCGCTGCTCCAACAACTGCGAGATTATCTGTGTCTATCGGGACGGAGTCCTGATTGACTCCTGGGGCAACCGCTGTGAACGCGGCGCCATTCAGCCTGCCAAGGCAGGATAAGCCGTCAGGGAACAGGCCTCACCGGCCTGGGATCCATCCCGAAAGCAGAGCACAGGTGGGTGCTTTTTCACAGAAAGTCGGAGATTTGTTTTATCATCCTTACATCTCGCGGTACTTTGCCATTGTGACTTTGAACAGCTCCTGCGTTGTCGGCGGTGTCCAGGTGACTGCGTTTGCGCCCGCCTGTATCGTTTTGCAGATGCTGTCCTCGGTTTTCCCGCCCGAGGCAATGATCGGCACCTCCGGGAAGCGCTGACGGATTGAATGGACGATTTCCGGTGTCTGCATTCCTCCTGCCACATTCAGAATAGACGCTCCGCTCAGAAGCCGTCTCTCGATATCGGTCTCCTGGTTTACGACGGTAATGATAACCGGGATATCCACCGTTTTTGCTACTGCAGCAAGGTTGAGATCCGTAATAGGCGCATTGAGCACAACACCCATCGCTCCCTGACTCTCCACATCCTTGGCAAGTCCGATGGTGCGCAGGCCCTTTGTCGTGCCGCCGCCGACGCCGCAGAACACCGGAATATAGGATGCTTTGATAATGGCATCGCTGATCGCCTGCTGCGGCGTAAACGGGTATACCGCAAAAACCGCATCCGCATCACAGTTTCGAATAATCGCGAGATCCGTTGTAAACACGAGGGATTTGATCCGCCTGCCGTTGATGACAATCCCGCTCGCTTCATAGATTGCCTTCGGCATTTCCAGTATTCCGTGGCGAAGATTGCTTTGCACCCGGGGGATAAACGGCTGTGTTGTGAGGTTTCCAAGATCTGCCATCATCTGTGTCCTTTTCAGCTCTTTGCCTGCATCTCATACCGGCACTTCGGGCAGCGGATCCGGATGTTTCCTTTCCCTTTCGGGACACGAAGCGGTGCCTTGCATTCCCTGCAACGATAATATCGGTACTCTTTTCTGTCTTTCCATCTGCTCTTCTGGAGGCGGAACCATGATCTGACTCCGCCCGTCAGCTTCAGATAGTTCTCCCTTTCCTTCCAGCGCCTCTCAAAATTCTTTGAATAACAGCGGATGCAGGACCAGAGCATGAGAAGAATCGCCGGAATACTGAAAAATCTGATAGGATGGAAAAGGGAGAGGATAAAAAATGCAAGACTGAGTATGTAGAGCGCTTTTGTCAGCTCATCTGTCCCATACCGGCCCTGCATCCACTGCTGCGTTTTATATGCAAGGTTTTCAAACCACTTTTTCATACTTCTTTGGCCTCTCTTTGCTGTTTTCTGATTTCCATCATATCGACACACAATAAACCGAAAATAAACAAAACGGTCATAAGAATGAACTTTTTTAAAACAGTGACGATATGCCTGATCCGCCGAGCCGCCCTTGCTGCATAGCTGCGGGGGCTTTTCCTCAAAGAGAAAACAGTCTCTCTGAAGTCTGACAGCACAGCAGAGAGACTGTATCTCTATGAGCCGGAGAAAGCTATCTTACGGCATTTACTTTCTTTTTATTTTCTTACTTTCTTGATCCAGATGACAACCAGGAGGATTGTGGCTCCGATAATGGAGATCATACGCGGGGCTTCCGAGGTATATTCCCCGGTAATAATCTGGCGAAGCATATTCATAACAGCTCGACCATATCGGTCCGCTCCCAGGGCATATTGGTCGCATTGCTGCCGAAATGGCCGTAACAGGCGACCTGGGAAAAGACCGGAGCCGTCAGATCAAACAGCTCAATAATGGCAGCCGGCCGAAGGTCAGTTTTTTCCGTCAGTCTCCGGCGAATCTCATCATCCTCGACGCGTCCCGTTCCGAACGTGTCGACGCGGACCGACATGGGATCCGATAGTCCGATCGCATAACTCAGCTGAACTTCACATTGGTCGGCAAGACCCTGTGCTACGATGTTCTTTGCAAGATACCTTGCCATATACGCGCCGCTTCGGTCAACCTTGGAGGCGTCTTTTCCGGAAAAGGCGCCGCCTCCATGTCTGGCATACCCTCCGTAGGTATCCACAATCAGCTTCCGGCCGGTGAGTCCCGAGTCGGCCGCCGGTCCTCCTTCGACAAATCGGCCGGTCGGATTGATAAAGAACTGGGTTTCGTCGTCCAGCAGCGAAGCTGGCAGCGCAGGAAGGATGACGCGGGAAATGATCGCATCTCTCAGTTCCCCGATCTCGATTTCTTCGCTGTGCTGCGCCGCGATCACAACCGACGATATTCTTGCGGGCAAACCGTCTTCGAATTCGACGGAAACCTGGGATTTTCCGTCCGGGAGCAGAAACGGCAGTTCTTCGTTTCGGCGCACAAGTTCCAAACGCTTCGTCAGCAGGTGTGCAAGTTCAATCGGCATCGGCATCAGGATATCCGTCTGGCGGCAGGCATAACCGAACATCATGCCCTGATCTCCGGCCCCGGCGTTCAGCTGGTCTTCCTTTGCGCCGTGCCGTCTGATTCCCCTGGAAATATCCGGCGACTGGCGATGAAGATCCACGATGACCCAGCAGTTTTCCGCATCAAAGCCCTTTCCCGGATGTATATAGCCGATCTCCCGGATGACCTGTCGGGCCGTGTCCTCGTAATCGACTTGGGCATCCGTTGTGACCTCTCCGAAGATATGTACCAGATCGGTGCAGGCCGTAACCTCACAGGCGACATGCGCTTCCGGATCCTGCTGCAGAATACAGTCCAGGATCCGGTCCGCGATCTGGTCGCAGACCTTGTCAGGGTGGCCTCGTGTTACGGATTCAGAGGTAAAAATACTCCTTTCCATCGCATCTTCTCCTTGTTGTCATGTTTTCCCGGAAGCCTTCTGTGCTTTTCTTGCCTCCCACAATTCGTCTGCTTTCGGCTTCCAGCATGCTGCATAGCTGTCGCACTTTGAGCAGAGATGATCCGCCGTCTCAGGAGACTGCATATCGGTGGATTTCGCGCCGGATTTCTCCACCATCTCACGAAGTTTCTCCGGATTCTCCAGCATCGGGCAGGGCTGCATCATGTTCTCGTTGAAGGGCTGCCCGTCATGATAAGCCATAAACAGAGGAGAGCGCATGATGTCGAGCAGGCTCTTCTCGCGGATGTTGGAATCTGCATAGTGGATAAAGGCACAGGGTTCTGCATCACCGTTGGCATTGATATGCAGGTAGCGCCGACCGCCGGCCACGCATCCGTTGACAAACTCCCCGTCATTCTGGAAGTCAATGGCAAACAGCGGTTTTCTGCTTCGATACTCCCGGATCCGATGGTAGACAAATTCACGCTGTTCTGGGCTGAGAAGCAATTCCTGGCTTGCGTCAACCCCGACGGGCATGTAATGGAAGTACCAAACGAAGTAAGCGCCGTTTTCGATGATCATGTCCCAGTATTCTTCCGAAGTGATCGCCTCATAGTTTGCGCTGGTATAGCAGCAGGAAATCCCGTAGATGAGTTTTCGATCATGCAGGATTTTCATCGCCTGGAGCACTTTTTCATAGACACCCACTCCCCTTCTCGAGTCTGTGGCTTCGCCGAAGCCCTCGAGAGAAATCGCCGGTGCAAAATTCTTCACCCGCAGCATCTCGTCCGCGAACTCCTCATCGATCAGCGTTCCGTTTGTAAACGCCGTGAACATGCAGTCATTGTGCTTTTCACAGAGGCGGATGATGTCTTTTTTCCGCACCAGAGGCTCTCCGCCGGAAAACAGATAGAAGTATACTCCCATCTCTTTTCCCTGGCTGACAATGTCGTCGAGTTCTTCAAACGTCAGATTCAGTTTGTTTCCGTAGTCCGCCGCCCAGCAGCCTACACAGTGAAGATTGCAGGCCGACGTGGGATCCAGCAGAATGGCCCACGGGATATTGCAGTTGTACTTTGCACGCAGTTCCTCCTGAATCGGACCGGCGACCAGATTGGCGTTGATGAAGAAATTGACGGCTGCGGTTTTCATGACTTCCGGGTCAACGTCCCGAATAATGTGACGTACGTAAGGGTAATAGGCATTCTCCGGATCTTCGATCGCTTTTCGGATTGCAGCCCGCTGCCCCTGGAACTGTCCCTTGGCAAATTTGTCTGCCCAGTCCATTAACTGAGGCAGATTGTTCTCCGGATCCTTGTAGAGATGGTCGAATGCTTTTGTCAGGCCTAATCTGGCAATTGTGGTTGAAACGCTCATACGGAACCTCCTGATTGTTGATAATTCAAGAATAAACCGGTCTGCTGCGAATGTCAAGGAAAATTTTACAAGGTATGGTAAGCAGTCCTTGACACTGTTCGGTAAGCAGTTTTTTACATCGTTTGGTAAGGACAATTTTACATTGCCTGGTAAGGAGTTTTTTCATCTCCTATGGGTAGCCGGCAGGCAACCGTCAGGTAAACATATCCGGGTGCTTCAGCCTGTAGGACTCACCGCGGAATGAGTAACAGTTCGCATGATGGAGGATTCGGTCAAGAAGTGCTGTTGTCAGAACAGGATCGCCCATCATCTCCGCCCAATCCATAATCTCCTTATTGGTTGTGAAGATAATAGATGAGGTCTCGTAAGTATCGCTGATGAAGGTAAAGAAACGGTTAGCCTGGCTCCTGGTGATCGGCGTGTATCCAATCTCGTCAATTATGAGTAGTTGTGCCTTCTTCAGGTTCTTCAGTCGAAAACCGGCGGTCCGTTCTATCTCCGCTGTGTCCAGAATCTTCACCAGATTCACCATTTTTTCAAAACAGACAGTATATCCGCTGTTGATCGCGTGGAGGCCTAATCCAGTAGCTACCATTGTTTTTCCAAGGCCCGGAGGACCGGCAAAAAGAAGATTTCCTCCGTTATCCAGCCAGGACAGGTCCTTTAACTTGTCCAGCTGTGCCTGTGTGATGCCTGACTCCAGTTCCTCCGGATTAAATTCTTCCAGTGGCCTGATGTTTGGTGGGAAGTGGGCGGCAGAGTAGTTTCTTTTCCTGCGGCGTTCATTCCGTCCCTTCACTTCAGTTTCCAGGACAGCAAGAAGAAACTGTCTATTGGAAGCATTTTGTAGATCAGCAGTTTCCAAAAGATCCGGCAATGCTTTGGCAGCGTGCTTCAGGGCAAAAGTCTGGAGAAGGGAGAGTAATCTTTCTACCGGGATCCGATCGATGTCCATGGTCTTAAGAACTTCACGGTTCACATCGACACCCCCTGCTCCGCACGCGCAACGCGCGCCTCAAAGGCCTTGCTGTATACATCCATCTGCTTGTAGTCCACAGGTGGATTCCCAAGCGCAGCGGTTATACCTTCGGTCCCAACCAGACTGCGGCCTGCCTTTGTATATTCAAAGACGACCTTGAATTGCGAGAACTGGTAACGGAAATTCTTGCAGCATATCTTCAAAACTTCCGCAACCAGAGACCGTTCCGGATTTTCAGCATCAAGAAACTGTTCAATAGCGCCAAGCTGTTTGGCAATATGCCTTGGATTCTCTTTCTTGACACCATTAATGAAGTGCTGGAAATCATAACAGTTCCATTTCGCTCGCATGCGTTCCGCAATTTCCATCCAGCTCTCTGCTTCTCCTTTTCTGTGCTCGGGAAGCTGGTTGTAACTGCCTTTCCTCTCGCTGAGAAGGTGTGTACAAATGAAATTCAGATTCTCGTCGTAAATATGGATTTTCCCTGTTGTGGTCTTGTACTTCAATACAGAATATGCGTATTCCCGCGGAACTGAGTAGCGGCAGGATTTGTACAGTACGTAAGGCATCCCCTGTAGTTTTACACTCGTGAAACTGTTTGGAGATGATTCATAAACAGAAGGCAGCAACGGTTTGAGAGCCTTTTGCTCAATGTCACGAAATACGGAAGCAGGAATATGCAAAGTGGCACGGTGGATTCTCTTATTCTTGCGATTTAGCCACCCCGGCAGTGAACGCCAAACGTCGTCTATGCATGTAATGTTTCTGGCACTGAAGAAGTTCTTCTTTACAAAGCCGACGCTGTTTTCAATAGGACCTTTACTTTCAGGATCAGCCTTGTTGCAAACCCAGAGCTTCAATTCCTGCTCAGTACAGAAATCCTCGAATATGCGTGTCTTAATGACCTCACCATATGTCTCACTCGCAACGAATACGGCATCCTGGTCTATTACCAGCACAGTCGGCCGACCGCTCAGCTTGCAGAAACTGCGATAAATTGCCTGGCAAGCTTCTGTAGCGTTAAATTTATGATCTTGTGCATATACACAGAGAAGACGGCTGTAGCGCAAAAGAAGGCAGATAAAATGGATGGAAGCTTTCTTGCCAAGTGTAACCTCACCAAAGTCAATGAGCATCTGCTCACCGGGAGGAGTGTCAAATACGTGATCATAGACACGACGATGCTCTTCTCCGACTTCAATCTGTCCGCTTTCTTCCAAATAATGCACATAGTTCCGAAGTGTTTGCTCATTGCCAGGAAGAATCTCAAATTCGCCGCTTTCTATGAATTTCTCTTCCAAAACATCATATACGGATGAAATACAAAAATCCTTCCTGCTGTTTGCCTCAAGTATGGCTATGATTGCTTCTTTGAAGGGGCTTAAGTCAAAAGCCTTATCCTTTGCTAGCTTGGCTCCCGGATCCTCCGGCACAACGTCCATGTCATAATATTTCGAGATAGTTGGACGGCTTGGTGGCTTTAATCCTTGCTCGATATAATAGTTTTGGATTTCTGTCTTTGTATAACCACGCAGCTTTAAGTCCTGGATTTCCTGCATTTGTTTCTTATCCAGCATCATTCTCTCCTCCTGTATACTTGCTAATAAAAGTATACAACAGCAGAATCGCTGGCGCCTCCTTTTCTTTACTCACCACATGCAGGAGAACCAAATTCAGATTGTAAAAATCTGCTTACTATACCATGTAAAATACTCCTTACCATTTCATGTAAAATACTTCTTACCGCTGTGCGTAAAAAACTCCTTACCATGTGGTGGCAAAATCATCTTACCACCCACAGATGTGCTGTCCGTCTATGCCAGGCCATATGATGAAGATTTTCCAGTAATCTGCATGGATGAGAAGCCAGTACAGTTATTTGCAAACGCCAGGAAGAGTCTTCGATCAGCGGATGGGCGTATTGAATATGAGGACAATGAATACATTCGGAATGGCACTGCAAGTATCTTTATGTTTACAGAACCACTCAGTGGATGGCGTATTGCAGATGCACAGGAACATCGTACCCGGGAAGATTGGGCGAAGCAGATAAAGTGGCTCTTAGATGAGAAATATCCTGATGCGACAAAGGTTGTTTTGGTAATGGACAATCTGAATACCCACAGTATCGCATCGCTTTACCAGACCTTCCCTCCGGAAGAAGCCTTCCATCTGGCAGACCGACTTGAGGTCCACTATACGCCGAAGCATGGGAGCTGGTTGAATATTGCGGAGCTTGAGCTGTCTGCTTTGGCCAGACAAT
>Ga0256870_1001313_pt1 | contig 10324 bp, 6 predicted proteins | sample RumenRJG_06RNA_FD_186079 | JGI IMG/M metagenome (GOLD analysis project Ga0256870, IMG submission 186079) | Metatranscriptome of bovine rumen microbial communities from Lethbridge, Alberta, Canada - Rumen RJG_06 (Metagenome Metatranscriptome) | ecosystem: Host-associated > Mammals > Digestive...
CATTGTTTCTCTTCTCATTTCTTCTCTTATTTTTAGTGTTTTTTCACAGTCTGCTGCCAATGGAAACGTTGATCAATCTTTCTTAAACGACTTTGTTCACCGGACATGGACTACAGCAGACGGTCTTCCCGGCATGACAATCACAGCCTTAATGCAAGACAAGAAAGGCTACATCTATATAGGCACCTACGACGGTCTCGTTCGTTTTGACGGAATTGAATTCGTCAACTTCACACGTAACTTTGATCCAAAATACGACTTTGTCGCTGTACGCTCAATTTTTCAGGATTCAAAAGAAAATATCTGGGTCGGACACAACGACGAAGGTGTAAGCCGCATAGCTCCAAGCGGCGAAATCATAAGATTTTCCACCGGAAACGGTCTACCGCACAACTCAGTCCGTGCAATCTGTGAGGACTACGATGGAAATATCTGGCTCGGAACAGCTTCAGGCTTGTGTTATCTCACTTCAGAATCTCAAGTTATAATTCCAGATGGGCTCAAAGAACTTGGACAGGAAACTATTCAGGTTTCAAAACTTTATTGCGACACAGCAGGAAGAATCTGGATTTCAACAGCAAATGCAAACGAGCTTTTCGTTTATTCAAACAAAAAAGTCGAGCTTTTCACAGGAATTACGAAAATCAAAAATCCATCTGTAAATGAAGTCACTCAGGATAAAAGCGGCGCATTCTGGTTCGGAGTTGCCCCACACTATTCTGTCAGAATCAAGGATACAGAAGAAACAGTCTTCGACATCGGCCATGACCACACGGAAGGCACTGTCGTAAACTCAATAATTCAAGATAAAGCCGGAGATTACTGGTTCGCATCGGACAGCGGAATCACAGTCCTTCACAACGGAATGTACACTTATTATGACAAGCGCAACGGAATTCCCGACGATTATATCAATGAAATTTTTGAAGACCGGGAAGGCAATATCTGGGTAGCTTACAATCGCGGCGGAATCGAAAAAATGAGCCATGGAAAATTCCGCACAATATCAATGCCAATTGCAATCAATGCAATCTGCGAGGATAAAATCCGCAATGTCACCTGGCTCGGAGCTGATGACGGTCTTTACTGCTACAAAGACAATAAATTTATTGAAAATAAAATCACAGACAAATGCAAAGGTTCACGAATCCGGCATGTAGGAATGACTTACGACAACGAGCTTTTGATTTCAGCATATTCCGATTTGAGCCAAATTCGAATTCTTCCAAATGATGAAATAAAAGTCTGGTCAACAAAAGACGGTCTTGCAGGTCTAAAAAACCGGGTCGCTATCAAAACAATGAACGGTGACTATTATTTTGGAACAACACAAGGCCTGAGTATCCTAAATCACGAAGACTCAAAAATCATAAATATCACGCGTGAATCTGGATTCGAAAATGAATTCATCATGGCCCTTTACGAAGATGAAGCCGGACAGGTTTGGGTCGGAACGGATGGTGGCGGAATTTACATTCTCAAAGACAAAGAAATCGTAAAGCACTATAAAACAGAGGACGGACTTGCAGGAAACGTAATTTTCAAGATTTCGAAAATCGGTGACGGTCTTTGGATTACGACAGGAACAGGCATCTCCAAATTTATAGAAGAAAGAAACACGTTCTTCAATTTCAACTCACGAAACGGCTTGGGAACAGACAGTATTTTCCAGATTATCTGCGATTACACTCACACAATCTGGATGACAAGCAACAAGGGCGTTCTTTCAGTAAATCTTTCAGAAATCGAAGATGTACTCGACAGCAAGAAAGACAAGATTTCCGTAAAATTCTATGGAAATTCCGACGGTCTCATCACTGGCGGTATCACTTCAACATCAGTCTCAACGCAAGATTCACTAGGCCGAATTTGGTTCACTCTGATTGATGGATTCGCTATTTACGACCCGGTAAAATCAGGCAAAAATCAAATTGCTCCTAAAATTGAGATCCAGGAATACTCCATCGACAACACGAAATCCGTTTATCACGGCGAAAAAATCATTCTCCAGCCGTCAGCAAAACGCCTAAGCATCAAATTCACAGGTTTAAGTTTCATTTCTTCGGACCAGATGCGTTTCCGATACAAACTCAGCGGTTTTGAGCAGGATTATTCAGACTGGTCAAATTTACGAAATGTATCTTACACAAACTTAAAGCCTGGCACTTATGAATTTACTGTAATCTCACAAAACAGTGATGAAATTGAAAGCGAACCGACAGAACCAATCATCATTATCAAAAAACCGTATATCTGGCAGCAGATTTGGTTCTGGCCGCTGATAATTCTCATAGCAATTGCGGTTTCTGCACTCATGGTCCTTCATAAGATCCGTAAAATGCGTCGCTATCAAATTGAGCTTGAGCAAAAAGTCGAAGAAAGAACACATGATCTCAAACTTGAAAAAGAAAAATCGGAAAGTCTCTTGCTCAATATTCTTCCAAAAGAAGTTGCAAAAGAACTTACGGAACATCCAAACCAGACAATCGCTAAAAAATTCCCGAATATCACCGTATTGTTCACGGATATTGTCGGCTTTACAAAAATGAGTGACGGAATGAGCGCAGAAGCAGTCGTAACGATGCTGAACAAAATGGTCTCTCTTTTTGACGAACGCGCAAAACGTGAAGGAATCGAAAAAATCAAGACAATTGGTGACGCTTACATGGCAGCCACAGGTTTTACAGATGAAATTGATCACGATGGAGCACACCGCATGGTCAAGTTTGCACAAGGACTCATGGAAGATGTCAGAAGTTTCAATGAAACATCCCCTGTCAAAGTGCAGATTCGTCTTGGAATCAACACTGGAAACCTTGTTGCGGGCGTAATCGGAAAGTCAAAATTCATCTATGATATCTGGGGTGATACAGTAAACGTTGCAAGCCGAATGGAAAGCACCGGCGAAGCAATGAAAATCCACGTCACAGAAACAACCCATGCTCAAACAAAGGACAGCTTTAAGTACAGCGAGGGCGTTGAGATCGAAGTCAAAGGCAAAGGAAAGATGAAAACCTACTTCCTTTAAATACTTTTTAAGTGATGATTAAACTTCTCTAATATGATATAATTTTTCTCTATGGAAAATCGAGAAAACTTTAAATCACGAATTGGATTTATCATGACTTCAGCGGGGTGTGCAATCGGACTTGGAAATGTCTGGCGCTTCCCCTTTATCACCGGCCAATATGGTGGGGCGGCTTTCGTTCTATTTTACCTGCTCTTTTTGGTGCTCTTGGGCGCGCCGATCATGGTTATGGAATTTGCCGTTGGCAGGGCTAGCGGCAAAAGTGCAGTACGCTCATTTCACGAGCTTGAGCCAAAAGGCAGCAAGTGGCATGTTTTCGGATATTTTGCGGCAGCAGGCAATTATCTTCTTATGATGTTCTACACAACTGTCGCCGGGTGGATGTTTGCTTACATTTTTAAAAGTGCACGCGGAACATTCTCTGGTCTCAACGCAGAGCAAATTGGCGGTGTATTCGGAACAATGCTTGCAAATCCAGTTGAGCAGCTCTGCTGGATGACCGCTGTAATCATAATCGGATTCTTAATCTGTATGGGTGGCCTTAAAAACGGCGTCGAAAAGGCTTCAACCATCATCATGACAAGCCTTCTCTTTCTCATGCTTATTCTTGTCGTGCGTGCAGTCACTCTTCCAGGTGCAGGAAAGGGTCTCGCATTCTACCTCAAACCAGATTTTTCTAAAATGGCTCAAAACGGCTGGGGAGAAGTGATTTTTGCGGCAATGGGTCAGGCATTCTTTACACTTTCGCTCGGAATCGGTGCTCTCGCAATCTTCGGAAGCTACATCGGCAAAGAAAAAGCTCTCACCGGCGAGGCCTTGCACATTATAACTCTCGACACATTCGTTGCTCTCATGGCAGGATTTATAATTTTTCCGGCTTGCTTTGCTTTCGGTGTAAATCCAGGTCAGGGTCCGGGGCTTATTTTCGTCACATTACCTAATATTTTCAATTCAATGTTACTCGGTCGTCTCTGGGGCACACTGTTCTTCATATTCATGTCGTTCGCCGCTCTCTCAACTGTCATCGCAGTTTTTGAAAATATCATCGCCTTTGCAATGGACAGGAACGGATGGAGCCGAAAAAAAGCAGTAATCGTAAACATCGTGCTTGTGCTCGTACTTTCAATTCCTTGTACACTCGGTTTCAACATCTGGAGCAACATCGTAATTCCAAAAATCGGAAATATTCAGGATATTGAGGACTTCATCGTATCAAACAATCTTCTTCCACTAGGATCGCTTGTTTATCTCGTATTCTGTACTTCACGTTATGGCTGGGGATTTGACAACTTCATTCAAGAAGCAAACACAGGAAGCGGTATAAAATTCCCGCATGCACTTAAATTCTATGTAAGCTGCATTCTTCCAATGATTGCAATTGTAATTTGGGCTGTCGGTTACTTGCAGAAATTCATTCTCAAATAGAAACTGAGGCTTTATGGAAAAACTTGACGTGAAACTCGTCGCCCTTGATTTGGACGACACGCTTTTGAATGATGACCGCCAGATTTCTGACGGAAACGTGGCGGCTTTACGCGAATGTGCCGAAAAGGGAATCTATGTAGTCCTCTGTTCAGGACGTGCGGAAGATGCGATTCTTCCGTTTGTAAAAAGGCTTGAAATTGCAGGCAAAGAAGCCGGGAAATTTCTCATCGCAATCAATGGCTGCTCGATTTTCGACATGCACAAACGCCAGCAAATTTTTTGTCAGAAGGTAAAGCCGGAAATTCTTTTACGGACAAATGAAATTGCCGAAAGCTACGGTCTCAAAACCGAAGTCTACACACCCGACACAATTTATTATGAGCAGGCTACTAAGTGGACAAAGCTCGATGTTGATTTGTGTGGTCTCAAAGGCAAGTCTGTTGAAAATTATACGGATTTTTTAAAGCAGGGATTCACAAAAATGCTTGTCCCTGGAGAACCAGAGGAATTGCAGAAACTCCAAAAGATTCTCAGGGCAGAATTCGGAGACAAAGCCGTAATTTTCACAAGCAAGCCCTACTTTCTTGAAGTTCTTCCACCAAATTGTGGCAAGGGAGAGGCTGTCGAATGGCTTTCAAATAATCTCGGATTTGGTATCGAAAAAGCGATGGGCTTTGGTGACAGCATGAACGACGAGAGCCTTATACGTATGGTCGGCTACGGTGTCGCAATGTGCAACGGCTTACCCGAAATCAAAAAAATCGCCCGCTTTGTGACAAATTTGGACAACAATCACGACGGCGTAGGCGATTTCTTGAAAAAACACGTTCTTTAACCGTTCATCATTTTAAGGAATTCCTCTTCGTTTATGATTGGAATTCCGAATTTGGCGGCTTTCTGGTTCTTTGAGGAGCCAGAAGAAGTGTCGTTCGTGACAAGGTAGCTCAAATCCTTTGTAACGCTTGACTTGCAGCTTCCGCCAGCCTTTTTGACCAGGGCTTCAGCATCAGCTCTCTTCATTGTTTTAAGCTCTCCCGTAAAGCAGAAAGACTTTCCAGCCAAAGCTCCGCCACCAATTTCTTCAAGTTGGATGGTTCCGCTCTGGGTGAGAGAAATCATTTCTTCTTTATTTTCAGCCAAGCCTTCAACAAAAATCTTTGCGGTGATTTCGGCAAAGCCATAAACGCCCGCAATCTGCTCTTCGTTTGCAGAAAGAAGCTTTTCGAGCGAATTGAATCCTGCGTCAATCAGCTTTTGAACCATAGTTTCGCCTATTCCTTCGATGTCGAATCCGCCGATAAAGACCGAAAGACTCATTCTTCGGTGATTCTGGATGCTCTCATAAACTTTTTTTGCGCCCAGAGAATCTTTCTGGCTTTCGATTGACTCTTCGTTCAAGAAATATGGGACAAGCTTTTCACCAGTGAGTTTGTAAATATCAGAAATTGAAGTGACTTCTTTGTTTTTGAAAAGCTCCCGAAGCAAAGTGTCACCAAAATCACGGATGTCAACAACACTAATCCATTTTTGCAGCTGATGAAGAACACGTTTTGAGCAGGATTTGTTCGGACAATAAAGACGGCTTCCCTCATCACAAAGTTCAGATCCGCAAGTCTCACATTTTTTTGGAAAAACAATCGCGCTTGTTACCTGACCAGGCTCTTCATTCAGAACGCTTTCAATCTTCGGGATTATCTCGCCGCGCTTTACAACGACGACCCGGCTTCCGATTTTGACTCCTAGAGAGCGCATTGTGTCTGGATTTGCAAGAGATGCCCTCTGCACTGTAGTTCCATTGAGCTGAACTTCGTCAAAAATTGCTACCGGCGTATAAGTGGCTCCAGATTCACTCCATTCAACCTCGCGCAAAGTAGAAACAGCCTCTTCGAGCGAGAATTTGAATGCAATCTGTCGGTCTGGCCTTGCACGGCTTGCGTCCGCCAAGTCAATCCGCCTTTCTTTTATTACAAGGCCGTCGATGTCATAATCCAGAGATTTTCGGATTTCCATGACTTCGGCACGGTATTCAATCACTTCATCCGCACTTTTACAGATTTTTAACGGAGATGTGTTGAACCCGCATTTTTTAAGCCAGTTGATTTTTTCTTCTTCATCCTTGAAAGGGTTTTCGCCAGTGGTTGCAAGGGCATCGTAAGTCATGAGGCATAGATTTTCACTTCCGCTTCCGTCTTTTCGCTTCATGAGGCCGTTGGCTGCGTTCCGGCAGTTGGCTTTGTCGGAATAAAATTTTTTGTGAACAGTGTGAGTCATGATGACTTCACCACGAACCGCCCCTGTAAAATCAATTTTATTGTTTTCGGAATCAAAAAGAGCGATTTTGACGCCCTGCATTTTTCGCGCATTGGCCGTGATGTCATCGCCGATTGTTCCGTCTCCGCGAGTGACAGCCCGCACAAGCTCGCCTTTTGAATACTGAAGCTCCAAAGAAGCACCATCAAGCTTGTACTCAACAAGATATTCGTCGTAAGCGTGAGTTTTTGCCCAGGCTAAAAATTGCTCCGGGTTGGCGGCCTTTTCCTGGCTTCCCATGGGCATGATATGGCGGATTTTTGCAAAATTGCCAGAATCCGCACCGACACGCTGTAAGACAGGATTCTGAGGATCAAGAGATTTTAATTCGTCCCAAAGTTTGTCAAATTCGGCATCGGAAATTTCTCCTTCGCCATTATAATAAGAGTCCTGATATTTTTTAATCAAAGAAGCAAGCTCATCAATGCGTGCCATATCGAATAAATCTGACATTATAAAATCCTATTTTATTAGACGCAGATATACGCAGATACACACAGATTTTGTTTTGCCATCTGCGTTCATCTGCGTCAAATTCTTTCAAACATCATTTCGTTGATTACACGGTTGGCGTCAATGCCTTTTTGCTCAAATCTTGTCTCTGGTCGCCACTCTTGATGCGGAGCATAACCTTCGTATTTATTTTTGAGCCCCGGTGTTGCGCAAAGCTGCTCCATGCCGAATTCTGCATACGGAAGCCAGTCAGTCACAAAGTACAAATATCCGCCTTTCACAAGTTTTTGGACCATCAAATCTGTTCGCGGGCGCTGAACAAGACGGCGCTTGAAGTGACGCTTTTTCTGCCACGGATCCGGGAAAAAGATATGGAATGCTGAAACTGAGCCGTCTGCAAGCTGATTTTTGAGGACTTCCATCGCATCATGCTCAATTATACGGAGATTTTTTAAGCCACGGTCACGGATTTCGCCCAGCAATTTGCCAACACCAGGCTTGTGAACTTCGATTCCGATGTAATTGATTTCTGGATTGTTTGCGGCGATGATAGCCGTGGCCTTTCCCATACCAAAGCCAATCTCAACGACTACAGGATTTGAGTTTCCGAAGATTTTTTCGAAATCAAGAATGCTTTCGGTATAAGGAACACAGAATTCTTCGTGCATTTCCTCATAAGCCTTTCGCTCGCTTGCGGTAAAATGCCCCTGGCGGAGCACAAAAGTGTGAATTTCACGGTGAATTCCGTCTGACTTGCGAGTTATCTCATTATTTTTATTATCGTTATTCATTTTAATACCTTATTTTTGGAGCGATGGGGATAGGGAGCCGACGCCAACGGCGAAAAAGTCGTGAGACGACTTTTTAGGCGAGTCTCGGTGAGAGCTATGCTCGAACCGCTTCCCCTTCTGTATTTTTAAGTGTTTCATTCTTCATTACTAATTTCCTTTAACTTTTCTTCTGGCATAAAACAAATAACTGTGTTTCCGGGCGTAACATAACAGATTCTTTTGGATTCGGCAAGCTTAAAATCCCTGAGAATGTCAGCGTTTGACTTCCATGAAGCTTTTGCACGCCCCATAAAAAGTAATTCACCAGATTCATCATAAATTGCAATATTTTCGTTTGGATTTGGCAAAAAATCCTTGAAATTCTCGGTGGTGGACTTTAAAAGCTCTTTGTTATAATAGACGGTAAATTTTGCTTCGTCTTTGCTTTCGGCGGCATCGTAATATTCGACCGTATAAATGCCGGTTGGAATTTCTTTGCCTTCCGGTGGATTTAAATTTACTGAATAAGTATAGCTTTTGTTCATTCCGGTGAAAATTCCAGGATTTGAGACAATCCATGCATAGCCGGAGTTATCATTTGTAACCGTAAAACTCTCGGTGCGCTGAGCCTGATTTGCAAGCTGGAAAAAAACCGCAAGACGCTGCGCAGGAACGGCTTCCTTTTCAGAGTAATCAAAAATTGCTGTAGCCGATACAGAAACAACATCAGCTTCACTGTCAGAGCATGAAAAAAACGAGAAAATAGAAAAAATGAGAAACAAACAAAAAATTTTGATTCGCATTTAGAAATTGAAAATCAAATTGATGACTGTCAAATCCTGATTAGCAAACTGATTGACGATAGACTCAAATTTGACGTTGAGCTTTTTACATGCATCATCGAGATAAGAAAGATAATACAAGCCTAAATCTGTGCTGCCCTGCCCGTCTGGAATTTCGCGGTAGAAATCGATGAGGGAACGCTTGTTTGTATCAGCGGCCATTTTGTCCTCGATGTTGGCCTTTGCTTCCTGATTCTCGTCACTTTTGTTGAGAACCATGATTTGAAGACGGCCCTGCTTACCGATTGCAGTTGAACCGCCGCCAAGCTTCCATGAAAGAGATACCAGTTCGTGCTTGCGTTTGAGCTCACCAATAATTTTGGTGCGGACTTCGGGGTCAAAAAGCAATGCGTCAAGATCCTCGACACCGTTATAAAGGACTTTTGCCTCTTTTTTGAGGTTGTTGTTCTCGGCATTGAGGGCAAGTTCCATGAGAAGAATGGAAATATACTCTGCAACACGAGATTTTTCCATGTAAATTTGAAGAAGATGACGGATTGCGATATTAATCTGAGAAAATCCTTCTTTATCCTTGAAGAATTTAAGGATGATATACCAGTTCATGAGAGACAGGCGGTTGAGGAACTTTTCGGTCATGAGAAGATAAATATTGCGCTCTTCAAGAGAATATTCCTTGTTCTCCATGATTGACTTCCATACCGGGTCAAGGATTTCTTTTTTGGCCTGGCGGATGATAACTTCCTTTTTGGAAATCATGGCCCGAAGCTGCTTGTCTTCGATTTTAGTGCGCTCGTCGATAAGTTCGCTTGGATTGGTGCGGTTGTGCTTGCGAACACAATCACACTTGATTACATCGGCGAAAACCTGACGATCAAACTGTTTGTAAAGGATTGAATAGACTACGACTTTTGCCAAATCCATGACTTCCTGACGGACAGAAACGAACTCCGACATAGAAATTTCGATTTTGGAAATGTAGTCTACCATAATCATGTTCTGGATAGACTGTGGGGAGAAAGGATTGAGCGAAATGCCATATTCTTCGAGATTATCAGCCAGACGGATACGCAACAACTTTTTTTTGTTGCTGATAAAATGTGACGTACCCTCCTCAGTCAGAATAACTTTTAAAGGCAAGTTCAAAATGAATTTTTTTTCTGCTGGCATAGAATCTCCCTAAAACCCAATACTATAATTGTACACTAAGGCACTTGAATTGTAAACTGACAAATAAGAGAACTGTCAAAGTTGCCGCTGATTTAATCTCGATTGAATAAATCAGTTTTTCCTTATATTCTTATTCAAATGCATTTTCGAAAAATTATAGTTTTAGCTTTTCTATTATTTTCGGCACATTTTTCAATTTTCTCGCAAAAAAATCTTAATATAAAAGAACTTTTTGGAAATAAACTTTCGCAGGCAGTGGAATCAAATCTTTCCGAAAATGGTTTTTCACCAATTCAGCAAGCTCTTTCTCCAACCGGCCAGGATAATTTTGCATATAATCTTCTATTGAATTTTGATGGAAATTCCAG
>Ga0256870_1001328_pt1 | contig 10270 bp, 9 predicted proteins | sample RumenRJG_06RNA_FD_186079 | JGI IMG/M metagenome (GOLD analysis project Ga0256870, IMG submission 186079) | Metatranscriptome of bovine rumen microbial communities from Lethbridge, Alberta, Canada - Rumen RJG_06 (Metagenome Metatranscriptome) | ecosystem: Host-associated > Mammals > Digestive...
AAGAAGCAACTCTTCGATTATTGGATTTATGCAAAACTGTCACGAGAATTGAAAAAGTTTCCAATAGTTCATAAAATCAATTCTGTTATCAACGAGTGTTAAAATCTCTGGAAGTTAACAATGATTATTTCGATACGCCAGAAAAATTGGTAAGAGCAATTAAGTTGTACCATGAAAAACACAAAACCAGAAGCAAATATACTTTATTGAACCTGCTGAAATAGGTATATGATATCGTGGCAGTCAGAGCGCTAAACTATAATACTTAGCATGTTGTATTTAGGTATTCGTCAGAATTAAGAAATAAATCTTCAGCCCTAATTGAAACACTTGCCATTCGCTCATGCAGTTTATCCGGACTTACTCATGCATCAGCCTCGATTGCCACTTAATCGTATATGTTTATAACAGCATAACAGAGAATATCTCAGGCCATAACCTGTATGATATTTTCCATGAACTTCTGAGCAGGAAAATCCAGCACTTCCCGTTTACAAAAATTTTGCTCAGTATATTGGATTGGATAGGACTTAAAGACTGATCGGACTGTCCAGCATATAAACCTGTCACTCATCATATTACCGAAACAGTGCGTTTAATCTGAATATAGTTATTGATTTTTAAGTTCAACGCGGTAAAGTATAGGATATTTTACATGAATGGAAAGAACCTCAGGCAGAGTAATTCGAATCATGTACACATTAAACGGACAGCAGAGGACATATTACAATGATGACGCCGGCAACAAAATTTCTGGACAAGAACGGTATCAGTTACAATACCTACAAATATGAATGCGATGCGAAATCAGATTTCGGGCACATGGCTGCAACCAAGCTTGGCAGGGCTCAGAATGAGGTTTTTAAGACCCTGCTGATCCATCATGAAAAAACCTATGTCACTGCGGTCATTCCGGTAAACTGCAATCTCAACCTCAAAAGAGCCGCAAAGCTTGCAGGTCTTAAAAATGCGGAAATGGTAAAACCTGCAGATGCCGAAAGACTGACAGGATATGTGTGCGGAGGCATAAGCCCGTTCGGACAGAAAAAAAGAACACTTACGCTTGTGTCAGACAGGGCGCTCAGTCTTGCTGAAATGCTGGTAAGCGGAGGACAGAGAGGATTTTCCGTGGGGTTACCTCCTGACGTGCTGATAAAAGCTCTTGAAGCCAAAACTGGAGACATAACTGACGATCAGTAATGTCCGTTCAGCGCATCCCGGACTTCTTATACCAAAAATCCTGCAGCGGATTTCCCGTTGCAGGATTTTCTGACTATGCATACGTGGTGCAGAAAGAAGTGCTCTCAAAGTCACGGCTGTTCAGTCAATCTGCCGGCTCATCGGGAACCTTTGGTTCTATCACGTTAAAGAAATCATAAATCTTCTTTGAATGTTCGTGAGTGGCATCCTCGTATCCGAAGCGGAGAACAAGCCTGCCGCAGTAGCGATCCTGAGACCACAGGGAGAAATGGAAATAACGTATCTGATACTGCCCGTCATCAATGACTTTATCCAGATCAACACGATCAAAGGACTGGGAAAAAGAAATGTCTTCCTTCCAGTATTCATTCATGTTACTGAGCGTAAAAAGATAGCAGCCTCCGAGGTTCTGCCTTACTATTGAATATCTGTTGTTGATTATAAGAGTATTGGCGTCCTTCAGAACAATCTTGTTGAATGATTTCAAATATTCGTTCTTTTCACCGGAATGATCCATAATATCCTCGTCTGCGCTTGCCGCATTATTCAAATAATTGTTTTTATACTTTTCACCGTCCATCGGCGTTCCCGTTCCGGAAAAACCTGCATTATCGCTGTCTCTGCTGAAGAAACTGAATCTGAATGCACGCCTGAAATTCATCTGTGTGAAATCCTTTTGTCCGTTGCTATTTGTCCAATAAAAATATAATAGAAAATGCCGGTTTAATCCGGATAAAAGCCGTTTATGGGCTTTTTTAAAACTCTATGCTTTATATTCTTATACGGCTACGAATCCGACCAGAGCCGTTACGTGCCTTTTTATTGCTCTTATATTTTTAGATTAGATTAGGTTAGGCTAGTCTTCCTTCCGGAAACAGACTATCGAATAAACATTTATTATTCTAATTTCAGATGCGCACTAATGACTGAATCAATATTTAAAATGTGACATCATACATACGTAAACTTGTTAAAAAGTGAGTTGTATCAAAGAAAAACCTGACACAAAGATAAATTATATACGGATAATTTAAAAATGTGCCTGTTCAGATAAGGTTGCAGGTAGGAATGGCATGATTTGGAGCTCCGGTGTTACAAAGAAGCGGCTTTTACAGTATAATCTGCGTAAATGTTCATAATCGCGGTCTGATGTTCTCAGAACGTTTCATGTCACTAGGGTACGGTTGGTTCAGAATGAGCAGCGAAAAAAAATACGACAGGACATTCAAAAAGCATTACCTCAAACCCAAATACTGGGGAGCATGGTTCGGGATCATACTTCTGGGAATACTTGCATACATTCCGGTACGTATAAGGGATTTTACTGCCGACGTGCTGTGCTTTCTGCTGTGGCGTATAAATCACAGAATGAAAAAGAATGTTCTTATCAATCTGACAATGGCTTTTCCGGACATGTCCGAGAAGGATAAGCTTGGAATCTACAGAGACTTCCTCAGAGTCGGCCTTAAGGTAATCCTCGGCTATGGCGAAAGCTTTTACAAAAGCCGTGATTACATCAGAAATCACTACATCTGCACCGGCAAGGAATACTTTGACGAGGCCGTGGCCACCGGTAAACCGGTGATTTTCATGGCGCCTCACGCCTGGGCAATAGACAGATGCGGTCTCTATCTTTCAGCCAACGGTCTTAAGATGTGTACCATGATGCATACTTCAAAGAATGAGGTTTATGACTGGTTCATGAACTCCATGAGACTAAAGTATGACGGTCAGGTATTTGAACGAGGTTCCGGAATCCGTACCATCATCAAGGCACTTAAGGAAGGCTACAGCTCTTTTTTCCTTCCCGATGAGGATCTCGGGGCCCGCGGTTCGGAATTTGTCAATCTCTTTGCCTCTCCGAAAGCCACGCTCGTCACCGTCTCCAAAATCGCCAGACTGGGCGATGCCTTAGTCGTTCCCATGTTCTCATGCTACAACGAGGCCAAACATTCATATGAAGTGGTCTTCGGAAAGTATTTTGAAAACTTTCCGTCAGGAGACGACAGGGCTGATGCAGAGCGTCTGAACAGATGCATTGAGGAACTGATTAGAGGACGAGAGAAGCAGTATATGTGGTTTCTCAGACTCTATAAAACAAGACCTGAAAGCGAGGAATTCCGCGACATCTACGGAAAGAGCCACTCCTACGAATTCGTCAGAAACGAAATTCAGAAGAGATTCGGTAAACGTTAAAACGATTACGGAAAAAGGAGGAGCCATCGAACCGGTACATCGTACAGCTTTCCGTGTGGCAACTCCTCCTTCTTTACTCCCGTCAGGCGGATCGGCCTGCTCAGGAAACGGTCAATTCGCCAATAATGAACACTCAGGTCACCATTTTTCATGAATTCCTTATGCAGTATCGGTAATTTGTTTTATGATCTGACAGATGATTTGTCCTTTTTATAAGGTTCAGAGAGATAAAACATAATGAATTACTGCAGAAAGATTTTAGCCTGCTGCGTTATGGCCGCAATAACTGCCGGATGCAGCATCAGTGGAGAAAAGAGCTCGGAACGCGGTTTCACGATAAGTGAAATGGAAAAAATGAGTGCCGTCTACCACAAGGAATATTCCGACAATCACAACATCACCAAAAGTGCCGTAAAGGAACTGCGCAACTCACAGTGCATCATGCGTGCAATCACGCGTTCGGTAAACGGAGCATTTGCGGGAATGAGAACCGAATGGGCTGTTGACGTAACCCGTGACTGTTCAATGAATACGGCCGTTCTTGCCCACGGCAGACTTCTCATAAGCAACTGCGTAGTCGGCAAGCTCCACAATCAGGACCAGGAAGCGTACATTATAGCTCACGCATTTGCTCACACGCTTCTCGAACATGACAATGAAAGAATTACCCCTTATCTGGCTGAAAAGAGCAAGGAAAAGGATTATTCCTTCAAGCAGTACCTTAGAAGTCAGGGTGGATATGACGTATTCACCAAGGCAGTAGGACTCCCGGACAGGGATGGAGACGTGATGCCTTACACCGCCGAACACGAAATGGCCGCTGACATACTGGCAATACAGGCCATGGCAGGTGCGGGCTTCAATCCTTCGGCTGCTCTTATTGTCTGGCAGAACATGACAAGGGATGATGACTTAAATGCCTCATCATACATCAGAACTCATCCTCACTCACCGCAATATCTGAATCAGCTGAGCGAACTGGTTGAACAGGCAATGCCGATATACAGAAAAGCCAGAACCGAATACGGCCGCACTCCGGTATGTCAATAGTACGAATCAGGATGCCAAAGGCATCCGACATATCCGGAATCGCAAGGATGCAGTACAGATCCATGCGCATGATTGAATACAGACATTATACGGAGAAGGAACTCTCCGTATATGCCATGGAAACGGATCAGATCATGTCCATGTGGAGCGAGAGGCTTGTCTACGCTGAATTCTGTAACGATGACGAACGCACTCTCATCCTTGTTGCAGCCGAAAGCGAGAATGAATCGCCGGATGCAGAAGAATCAGTTATAGGCGTTATTTTCGTAAGTGTGCTTGACGGATTTCTCTACATCAGATCACTGTACGTGGATCCGGACAGAGTCGGACACAAAGTCGGTACCGCCATGCTGACAAATGCAATACTTCTCATGCTCAAAAGACATTATGTCGGAGGACTGAGACTTGAGGTTTTTACTGATAATGATCAGGCCATAGGTCTCTACTCATCATTCGGCATGAAGCCCGCTGATTTTTCCTACCCGATCAAGTTCGGCGGTTCAGCCTCCAAAAGCGTACCTCTGAGACTGAAGATTATGTGCATGGAAGGCAGAACGACTTCAGAATGGGCCGATCTTCTGCTGAAAAAGACGGCAGAACCGGTAAAAAGCATGCTTTCTGATGAATGTATCGAATACCTGCAGTCAGAGTCATTTGCCAAAACTTCAGAATACATAAGAACGGGCAATTACATTCCGTCAAAATGCAGGGAGCTGGTACCGCCGTCAAAAAGAGTGGCAAGGCAAACTGATGAATATGATGACTGGGATAATTTCGAGGACTGGATGGAAACACTGTTTCCGAAAGACTGATTCAGCAACGGCCAGATATGAGGCACAAAAAAGTCCGGGTATCGTTCCAATCCGGGAAATACCCGTCACACACTGCCTGTTATCGCCGTTTCATCTGCTGTTAAGCGCCTTCTCCGCAAATTCAATATATTTTCCGCGTCGAATCTTCAATCCGGTATTCTCAATCTCAGGCATGTTCAGCCAGATCTTTGGGACATACACGTGTGACATCTCCGAAAGAGCCTGCTGTCTCAGGTCCTCCAGTGTTCCGTTAAATCCTGGTGCCGTCCGCACAAGTGCCACGGCCATCATTCCCCATTCATGATCCCTTACGGGAACAACCAGAACCTCGGCTATGTTCTGATTCTTAAGAAGCATGGCCTCCACCTGTTCCGGGTGAATGTTTTCACCGCCTGAAATAAACATGTTATCTCTGCGTCCGCTGACGGTAAGCCCGGAAGGCAGCATCCTGCCGATATCCCCGGTATGAAAATAACCGTCGTCACCTGTTACCTTTTCAATTAATCCGTTTCTGAAATATCCCATGCACAGGGTTTCTCCACGAACAAGTATTTCCCCGTCAGAGTTCAGAATAAGTTCACGATACGGAAGAGGAAAACCCGCAGTAATTTCCTTTCCCTTAAGAAGAACGTTCGTACAGATCTGCGAAGCCATTTCGGTTGAACCGTAACTGCCGTAAAGAGCAATTGACGGATACAGATCGTGCATGCGGGCAATCAGCATGTCATCAATCGGAGCTCCTCCCAGAAGTATTGCACGTACGCAGCTTTCAGCAAGAACCTCCGGATGATTTTCCATGATTCTGACAAGCTGGGTCGGAACAAGAGACAGCACAGTGATACGATCCTGAAGAATCTGTCCGGCAGGAGACATGTCTTTTCTTGGGGATACCATTACGGCACCGGTCAGTACGCATTTAAAGATCACGGCCTGTCCTCCAACATGATTAAGAGGAAGGGAAAGAAGATATCTGTCTCCACGTCTGATATCCAGCACCTTCTGTCCGCCAAGGGCACTTTTAAGATGAGCATTGAGATTATGAACCACAAGCTTTGGCATGGCCGTTGATCCTGAGGTCATCATCATATTACACGGCGCATACGGATCAACATGGTCATTTAAATGGAATTCTTCGTTCCGGAAGGCTTCCATGGCGTTTACGGATTCTGCAAATCTGCGCAGATCGTTTATGATGAACGCCCGGGCATCACGGGCCACTGTTCGTATTCTTTCCGGTGTTTCCCTTGAGGAGAAGGGAATATATGTAATTCCGTTTCTCATCATGGCAAAGATGGCTGCCACATGGTCGACGGAAGGGGGAGCCTTTATCATAACCTTTGGGAACAGCGCATCGGTAAAAAGATACTCCCCGAGGTCAGTTCCATCAAGCCCTGCTGAGAGCAGACCGGATACGCCGTTTTCCCTCATGAAGGCTTCATTTTTTACAAAAGAAAAAATCCTCTGATAATATTCGGTTAACTGTTCAAGTTCACCGTAGGTGTACTCTTTGCCGGCATCAGAGAATGCAGGCTCGGAGGAGTATAAAAGAGCTGCTTCAGACAGAGGGCATTTGCGTATATTCATCATTATAAAACACCGGATAATTTAAGCAGAAACGGATGGCAGCGAGTGTAGCTGTCAGATCCTGCCGATAATTATAGCGTTTAGATCACTCTTTAAAAAGAGCGAGGAGAAAATGTCGTGCATACAGACGGACATAAGTAATGTCACGTGAATTCGTAACATATAAAAAAGCATTATTGCCCGATGAGCAATAATGCTTTAAAAAGAAGTTTAATTCAACTCCGATTAGTCGGCATAACCGCCAATCATTACGTAGATACTGCTGTTAAGAGCATCAACATCGATAGGGCACTTACTCTTGAAGTTAACGGTAAATCTGCTCTTTGCCGATACCTTCTCGGTAAAGAATTCAGAAACATTTACCAGGAACGGATTGCTGTAATCACTGCTGCCCAGCGCCTTTCTTAACGCCTTGCCGTCGAAATCCCAGTTTGCATATACAGGCTTAAGAAGAGCCTTTGTGCCGTTAGGAGAGGTCATTTCAATCTGGAGAAGATTGTTGGCATAGGCAATACCCTGAGTAGAGCCGTTGTATGCGGAACTGCAGCTGCTGTTTGAACTGTCGTTCGCATAGGTAAATGATGCCAGGTTCAGAGTGGTAACCTCAATATCAACATTGGCATTGTTGTCGTATGAATTGTCAGTATTTACAAAATTGGTAAACTGACAGGTCACGGTCTTGCCGCCGTCGGATGAGGAACAAGGTTTTGAACCGGTACTGCGGTAATCATCAGGAAGTTCAGCTCTCTTTGCACATTTCACATCGCTGTCACATGCAAGTGCCTTGGTTACTGCCTTCTTTGCGTCAACCACGCCGAAACCGTAGTAGTTGGAGAATCTCAGACCTGCAGCGGTATCATGCCAGCCTCTGTCGAAGGTAATCTGCTGACCGTATTCACTTACGTTTGAGGTCTGAGGACCATACTTGAGCGAACTCCAGCCCTCTGCAGTATCATTGTTGGCAGTGGTTGCCAGAATGTAACGAAGCTGAGGCACGGTAATGTCAGGCTTTGCCTGTATTACCAGTGAGGAAACACCGGTAACAGAAGGAGTGGCGGAAGAGGTACCGTTCATGATGTGAGTGTAGTACTTTCTGATGTCATACTTGGATGTGTCCTTTCTCCATGGAGAGGTTCCGTCAAGACCATCATCGTAGGATGAAGGATCGTAGCTGTACTTTGTGGTTACGATTGCAGCGGAAGAATCATATCCTCCGGTATAACCAAATTCACCGCCGGTACCGGAAACCCAGAGATGGGCACCTGCGGTTGAATAGGATGACTTCTTACCGAGAGAGTTTATGGCTGCAACATTAATCAGATAACGACCTCTGTTAAATGATGAGGACTGGTTGAACTGACAGCTGATACCGAGTGTTGAACACTGGTTAGGATAATAGCTGCTGTTATTAAAGGTTACGCTGTAAAATTCATTACCTGCAGCCTTGATAAGAGGTACGTTGTTTTCAAACATACCCTGGTATATTGCTTCAAGGCTAGGCTGGTAAGCATAGCTGTTATCAAGACCAAGGCTGGCGTTTACAATATCCAGATCGTTCTTTCTGGCAAGATAGTAGATATTGGTCTTGTTTGCATCGTATGATGAAAGTCTTGCATCATAGGCGATACCTCTTACACCTTTACCATTGTTGGCTTCAGCACCGATAATGCCTGCCACCATGGTTCCATGGAGTATACCGCTGTCCTGTCTTACCTGATTGAGACTGAGGTTGCCGTTGATAAATGATGCAGTGGATGAAGGGCTGTATTTCTTGGAAGCCAGATCCTCATGCTTGAAATCAACGGTTGTATCCCATACGCCGACCTTAACGTTCTTACCGGAAATAAGTTCATTGTTGGCGTCTGTTAAGTGCCACGCGGGGATAACATTAAGATCCACACCGGCAACAGGAGCCTTTCTTACCTTAAATGGATTCTGGCCCAGGTTTTTGATATGCCACTGATCCGTGAATACAGGATCGCCGTTAGAAGCGTCAGCTCCCATCTTAAAGCTGAATGTCTCTGTTGCATTGCTTGAGTTTGCAATGGTGATTGTCTCATTGAATGAATAGTAGTTATCGGTAGTACCGAGTACGGTTTCAGGAACGTAATAGAAAATCTGACCGCTTGACGCAGCCTTGCCGGTCTGAGGATGATTCTTTGAGAATTTGCCGTATCTGGCCCTGATGGTGAACTGCTGCCCTGATGAGGTTCTGCCGTTTGCAGGCTTAATGCTGTAACTGAACACATAAGGCTTTCCGGTAAATATATCGCCTGCTTCAGCAACGGTAAGCGAAATAACGCTGTCGGTTATTGCTCTGGTCCCGCCGGTAAAAGGTTCAGCTCCGTCACCGTCATTCGGATCTATGTCCACATCAGCATAACTATCGGAAGCGTTGCCCCCGGTTACGTCTTCTCCGGAATCAGCTCCGTCAGCAGGTTCACTGACACTGCTGTCACTGCCGTCGCTGTCGCTCACTACGGAACTGATGTCGTTTCCGCCGCTCCCACTGCCGCCACATGCGGTAAGCGCTGTCAGAGAGGAAATAAGAAGTGCGTTGAAAATAGGTAAATAAAGATTCTGTTTAATGTTAGTCATAATAATAAGTCTCAGTAACGGCTTCCCATTTTTAGGGCAGGGGGATAACACGGGATGAATACGCATGAACAGTACTCGTCCAAAGGATCCCTATGCGGAAACAGGAAAACCGTCAGTAATTATCTTGAATGATATATCCTAAATTTTACGGACGGACATGTCCGTGAAACGATTTCAGTTACTTTAAGTCAGGTTCAATACCGTGATCGTAGGATACGGAAACACTGCGTACCCCCTCGGTATTACCGAGCTCATCCTTAAGAGACTGCCACTGGTCGTAATCATGAACGGTGATTTCGTAAATGTTCTTACTGATCTGTTCAACTTCAAGACCTGCAGGGATGCAGTACTGATCCTTGGCACACTGAACAAGAATCTTATTGGTGATGATGTAATTGTGATTGTCTGCAGTTTTGACGAAGGCGAGATGCTTAGGATCCTTCTCACCGGCAACAACGACCTTGTCACCGAGAGAACCGATCTCGTTCTGATCTCTCACGATAAGAAGAGATTTTCCGTCGGCTGATTCTCCGGACTTCTTAACGTCTTCCACCTTAAAATTCTCGGTTATGACGGTTATTCCGGCATCCTCAAATTCTTCGGCCTGGGCAGCGACACATGAAAGTGCCATTACTGCTGACAATACAGATATGATAGTCTTATCCATAATTATTCTCTTGCTATTTATTTTTCACTTTAATTATTGATTAAGCCGCATGGAATACCAATGACAGGAAGCATTCAGATTCCTTAAAATATGCATACCATACGGTACAAATTGTTGCTTAACGAACAAAATGTGAGCTAAGTATAAAAAATCATGAATCGAT
>Ga0256870_1001329_pt1 | contig 10269 bp, 10 predicted proteins | sample RumenRJG_06RNA_FD_186079 | JGI IMG/M metagenome (GOLD analysis project Ga0256870, IMG submission 186079) | Metatranscriptome of bovine rumen microbial communities from Lethbridge, Alberta, Canada - Rumen RJG_06 (Metagenome Metatranscriptome) | ecosystem: Host-associated > Mammals > Digestive...
AATCGAGTAGGGGGAAATTGCTTCCCCCTCTCACACCACCGTACGTGCCGTTCGGCATACGGCGGTTCAACTCAATTTCAAAGCATGTCTTTCAAGATAATAATCCAAGGGACTGACGAGACCTCGTCTTGTCAGTCTTTCTTTCGAGATTGCTCTTTTGATTTGGGGAAGGCGTGCCGCTTTCATATATCCTCGGATATAGGACACTTCATGCGCCAGCCATGGCTTGACCCCGAGCTTTTTGAGCCCCCATTCCCTTTTCTTCGGTACCTTCCATTGCTTCCAGATGATGACTCTCATCATGACGCGCAAATGTTCGTCTATTCGGGCCATATTCGTCTTCATATCTGAGACAGCAAAGTAGTTAACCCATCCTCTCGTGACCTCGTTTATCTTCTGGATGCGCGTGGTCAGGTCGATGCTCCAGCTTCTTTTGCAAAGGGCCTTAAGCTTTTTCTTGTACTTCTGCACCGATGCCTCATGCGGCCTTGCTCTCCATTTTTCCGAGTCTTTCCAGAAACTGAATCCGAGATATTTCAATTTTGTCGGTTTCGTAATATGGGTTTTCGTCGCGTTGACTTTCAGACCCAGCTTTCTCTCAATCCAGTCCGTTATGGTTCGCATGACTCGTTTGGCACTGGCTTCACTCCCTACTACAATCACACAGTCATCTGCGTATCTTGTGAAGCGTAAGCCCCGTGCTTCCAGTTCTTTGTCCAGCTCATTCAGCATAATATTGCTCAGAAGTGGGGACAGATTTCCACCCTGCGGCGTACCGATTTCTGTTTCTTCGTACTTGCCGTTCACCATGACTCCTGCCTTGAGGTACTTCCTTATCAGGCTTTCTGTATCTCCGTCGTGAATCACACGGTTGACAAGACTCATTAAACGGTCTTGAGGTACGTTGTCGAAGAATTTTTCCAGGTCTATGTCTACTATCCAGGTATATCCGTCGTTGAAATATTCCAGCAACTGTAAGATCGCCTGTTCGCAACGCCTTCCTGGCCGGAAACCATAACTGTGATCATTGAATAATGGTTCCCAGATCGGGCTAAGCACCTGTGTTATCGCCTGTTCTATTACTCTGTCGACAACGCTCGGAATTCCGAGTTTTCGCATTCCTCCGCTTTCCTTCGGTATTTCTACCCTCAGTGCAGGCTGAGGTCTGTATTTCCTTTCTCGGATTTCCTCTCTGATACGTGTCCAGTTCTCCTGCATGAATTCTGCAAGTTCCTGGACTGTGACTCCATCCACTCCACTTGCTCCCTTGTTTTGGTATACTCTTTTCTGGGCAAGCCGAATGTTCTCATCACATAGTATCTTCTCAAGCAGCTCTGACATGCCTCCGTCTTCCTCCTTTCCGCTTCCCTGCGCATTGCCCTAAGTTCTGCCGCTTCTGCCTCATTTACGTTTTGGCTCCCCGGCTCGTCGGGTTTGCACTGGGAACATACATTCCAGTTGACGTCTTAAGTTGTTCGGCCCTTCCCGGTCTCCCGGTACTACGGCCTCGGCTGACTCCTTGCAGTTCGTTATTACTACAGTCCGGTTACCATCTGCTCATCGCTCTATCCGGTTTCGGCCTCTCCGCCGTCCGTCCTGTCTGCAAGGCCTCGCGGGATAAGCCCCGAGCCTTTCCTCGTTTACCCGTCCAATTTACGCATCAGGGTTACGGTTGCCTTTTGGATTTTACTGCCGTTAGCCAGCTTGTCCGCCTAGTGCGCCTGATTGGCCGTCGTGCTTCAGCCTGCACGACTTCCTGTTCGTCGGGCCACGATTTCGCTATCCCTTCTTCTCGCCTAAGCGTCACCGCTTAAACCTTGGGAGTCGCTATCGGGTTCGTTGGCAACTACGCCCCTTGGGACTTTCACCCAAGGCTCGGGTCATGCCCGTCATACAAAATGACACCTGCCGCCCGTTCGGGCGGCAGGTGCTTTTCTATGGGATTTGCGAAAAGGAGTACGAACGCGAATTAACGCCAGATGCGCGGATAGATCGTCAGCTTGGTATCAGAGTAGATCAGGTCGACATTCTTGATCGCGGACGGGTTCCAGTCCTTGATGTTCTGGACCGTGACGCCGAAACGCGCGGCAATGCCGGAGAGGACGTCGCCGGGAGCGACGGTATAAACGATGTAGCTGCCGTAGTTGACGAAGCTGCCGTGGGAGTACTGCTGCCAGCTGCCGGCGCCGCCGGAGACGGATTCTACTTCTGCATCGGTGATCGGGGTTTTCAGTTCTTCTGCCATGGTTCTATCCTCCTGAAAAATATGTTCCACAAAAGCCCGCAGGCTTTCTTGTGTACGGGTTTGGTTCCGCGTGTTTTTCGTCCGGCGGTTCAGACGTTTTCGTCCTCCGCGCCCATCAGGCGGCGCAGGAGCGTGACGAACCAGGAATAGCGGTTGATCTCCCGGTCGGCCAGGAGCGCGGGGTCGAGCCCGCCGGCGACATGGTCGAGCTCATCGTCGGAGAGCGCCTCCTTTTCGGGCGCAGGCGCGAGACGATAGCCCCGCTCCGCGGCGAGACGCCCGGCCGTTTCCCAGGCGGTCTTCGGATCGGGACAGGCGCGCAGTGCGTCGAGCAGCGCGGCGTCATGCCGTACAAGCTCTTCAAATTCTTCCCGGCTGATCGTCGTCATGGTCTCCTCCCGTCCTTTTTGCGTATGTATCTCAGCCTCCCAGCATGCTGCGCAGCTTTTTCAGCAGTGCCTGGTGTCTGCGCTTGAGCACACTGTAAGGGAGGTCCATCTTATTGGCAATCTCCATAAGAGAGTTGTTTGCATAGTAATGCAGCACCAGGATATCCCGGTCCTGTTCGTCCAGCTGCCGCAGCGCGGCGGCCAGCCGTTCAAGCGAATCATTGCTGAGGATCGCGTCCTCCATGCTCTCGCCCTGGGGGATGTCCTCGGTCAGAGGCGCGTGTACACGGTGCGTGCGATAATAATCGACGACCGTGTTTCGCGTAATGGTATAGATGTAAGAAGACATACCCGTCCCGCGCTGGGTTTTCATGTTCTCCATGGCTTTGCGAAAAACTTCGCTGCACAGATCCTCTGCGTCCTCCGGACTGTTCACGCGGTTGCGGATATAGTCGTGAACCTTTTGCCGGTATTCGCGGTAGATCGCATCAAACCGTTCCGCGTCCGTCATACTTTCGGCTCCCGATCCTCTTCTTCCGCCAGCCCTCTCGTGCCGCCGGCCGCCAGGGCCAGACTGTCGTCGCTGAGGGCAAAAATCTGATTTTGGGCGTACCGATCCAGCACTTCGTCGATCACGCCCTGCAGGGCCGCGTTCTTTTCGAAGCGCTGATAATCAAACATGGTTTTCAAGGCTGCTTCCAGCATTCGATCTCCTCCTCCAGCCGGATCGCCGCTTCATAGGGCGACAGCGCGCCCTTGTCCGCCAGGAGCTCTTCAAAGCGGCACAGCGTCCTGTGGACCTTCTGTGCCAGCAGATCCAGACGCTCGCGTCTGTTCTCCTCCCCGGCGACATAGTTTTCAAGTCTCCCGCCGACATAGCCCGTCTCGTCCACGCCGAGGAAGAGCTCCTCCATGGCGCGGTCAAAGCGGCCGAAGGCCGCCCACAGGCCGACGGCGTCGGCCACCAGCTCATCCCAGACGGCGTCCTTCAGCTCCGGGAAAAGCCTGCGGCAGATAAAGTGTGTACATTCGTGCGCCTTGCGGATCACGTGCGAATGAGTCAGCCATTCCTCCTCGGAAAAGCCGGCCTTTTCGGCGCTGACGGCGCTGTACGGTCCGACGCTGAGCACGATCAGCGCGTCCTTGTAGTTTGCCCTGTCGGCGGTAAAGCGCGCAAATTCCTCGCTCCAGCTCTCGCTTGTGCCGCCCGACGCCAGATAAGCCGCTTCGTGCTCGCGGATCTTCGTCCAGTTGACGACGCCGTCGAGGATCGCGGCGCCCTGGGTCTGCGGGATTGGCGCGCAGGTGCAGCGGTGGGCCATGATCTGCAAAAACAGCTCAAAGTCCGCCCGCTCGCCGAGCGTGATCACCGGCACCGTGCCGGCAGGGGTCTCCTCCCGGACGCTCTCGTCGCGCGCATGGCCGCGGAAATGCTTAAGGCTGCGGCATGACGGCTGCTGTCCCGAACGGACGACCGCGGCATATTCCGCCGCGCCTTCCTCTCCCGGGGTCAGGTAGAGCTGCGGATAGATCTCCGCGAGCGCCGCCATCACGTCCCTTCCCTGTAAAGCTCTCTCTCCCGCTTCCATAAGCTCTCCTTGCTGCGCCGGTATGGAGTTCCCCTCCGCCCGTAAGGGGCGGAGGGGATGTTTGCTGTCAGGCTCTTTGCCCGTTAAGGGAAAGAAGGATTACAGCAGCAGGTTGTTGACCAGGTTCTGGACGGTCTCGGGCGGGTAGCCGGCCTTGCGGAGTCTGGCGACACGGTCAGCACCGTTGCCGTACTTGCCGTTGATGACGTCGCGGGCGACATCGCCGTACTTGAGGTAGTCGTTGACCAGGCCCTGAACGACCTCGTAGTCATAGCCGGCGCGGGTCAGACGAGCCACGCGATCCTGGCCGTTGCCGTAGTCGCCGCGGATGCAGGCGAGGGCAGCTCTCATGTTTCTGGTAACGCCGCCGGAGACTTCCTCCAGGGCCTCGTCGGCCAGAACTTCAACTTTCTTTTCTTCGCTCATGTTCGTATCTCCTTTTTTAATATTTCTCCTCCCGGCAGCACCGATCCGGCACGGCGGGAAGGGTTTTACAATGATGGTGGGTCGCCGGACTTACAGCTTTTCCGGCGTCCGGGCATTGTGCAGATCTTTGCACTCCAGGGTTCTTTTTTCATCCGCGCGGCGCGCCTTTTCGGTGCTGTCGGCGATCATCAGACCGCGCACCAGCGAGCCGATCCAGGCGTTGAGGTCGAACGCACGCCCCGTGTTGACGCTCCGGCCGCCGGAGACGGCCTCGATCTCGTCATCGTCGACGGGCTGCATCTGCGCCGCCGTCTCAAAAGCACTTGCGGACAGGTTATAGCCGATCTGCTCGGCGGCCAGGGCCGCCAGCTCGGACAGGCGGAGAGCGCCGTTCTGCTTGGCCAGGTCCTCGACCTTTTTGCGGTAACGCTCGCGGAGGTCCTGATCCTCGCTCAGCGCGGTTTCGAGCTTTTTGATTTCTTCGTAAGCTTTCATGTCTGTCCCTTCCTGCGGCAGCGGCCGCTTGCTTATCGCTTTCTGTCTGTTTATACGAACGACTTTTCGTTCGGGACGCTTTCGGTCGAACATTTTTTCTTTTTTTCGTCCGGGCTGCGGCGTTCGTCATTCACCGGCAGATCGCGGCGGGCGGCTTGCCTGTCGCTTTCTGTCTGTTTATACGAACGACTTTTCCACCGGGACGCTTTTTTCGAAAAAATTATTCTTTTTCTTCCGGCTTGGTGTCGGTGTCCAGTCTCTGCCGCTCGACCAGCTCGGCGAAGAAGCCCTTCTTCGCGATCAGCTCGTCGTACGTGCCGTCCTCGATGATCCGGCCCTTGTCCAGCACCAGGATGCGGTCGCAGTTGCGGATCGTGGAGAGACGGTGCGCGATGACGATGCGGGTGCACTTGAGGCTGTCGAGCGCATCGGAGACCTGCTTTTGTGTCTTGTTGTCGAGCGCGGAGGTCGCCTCGTCGAACATCAGCACCTTCGGCTTCGGCGCGATGGCGCGCGCGATCATGAGCCGCTGCTTCTGTCCGCCGGAGATGCCGCCCTGGCCCTCGGAAATGATGGTCTGCATGCCCATCGGCATGGAGCGGATGCTCTCGGCGATGCCGGCCATTTCCGCGGCCTCCCACGCCTCGTCGAGCGTGAGCTGCGGCGCGGAGATGACGATATTGGAATAGATGTCGCCCTGGAAGAGGCTGCCGTCCTGGGTCACCGCGCCGATCCGGCGGCGCAGCGAGCGCAGATCGAGCTTGGACATATCCTTGCCGTCGTAATAGATCGCGCCCTTTTCCGGCGTTTCAAAGCCGAGCAGCAGACGCATCAGCGTCGATTTGCCGCAGCCCGTCGTGCCGACGATGGCGATATACTCGCCGGCCTTGATCTTCAGGCTCATTCCGTCGACGACATAGGGCATGTTGTCCGTATAGCGGAAGTAGACGTTCGACAGCTCGATGCCGCCCTTGAGGGAGGTGACCATCGTCTTGTTCTCGGTGGTCTCCGGCTCGGTCTTCAGGATGGGCTCGGCCATCTCAAGGATCGGGCGGATGCGCGCCACGGAGAGCGCCACGCCCGTCAGCGAGGCAAAGGCGCCGGCCACCAGGCCGTAGGCGGCGTTGAAGGCGATGTACTCCGAGGGGCTGACCTTCGTCTGCACCGCGATGTAGTACATCAGGATCGTGCCGGCCAGCGAGATCGCCATGGAGATCGCCGTGTTCGCCTTCAACAGGAGCGGCGGGTTATAGCTGAGCTCCGCGAGCTCCGTATAGGCGCCGGCCCAGCGGGCAAAGGCGCGTTTTTCCGCGCCGGCGAGCTTGATCTTCTGCACGCCGGAGATCAGCGCGTAGCTGATGCCGTTTTCCTTTGCGCCCTTTTCCATCATCTGGCGGCTGATCTTCATCTGGCGGAAGGCGGAAACCAGGCTGAACGCCAGGCTCACCGCGATGATCCCCAGCGCGGGCACCACCAGCGCCGGCGCGAAGTTGAAGATCTGGGGCACATACAGCAGCGACGAGAGCGACGTGAGACCCAGCGAGAAGACGCTGCCGAGAAGCAGGCTGCACAGCTGGTTGACCGCGTCGGCGCGGCTGGAGAGTTCACCGGAGGCATACTTGCGGAAGAAGTTTGCCGGCAGGTTCATCAGACGCATCATCATCGCAGCCTCCACGCTGAGGGAGGTTTTGATCTCGACACGGTTCATCATCAGCTCGCGCACCGTCCCGATCAGCTGGGATGAGACGATGGCGCAGACCATGAACACCGCCGTGCCGAGGAGCAGCCCGGTGCTGCCGCTGTCAAGCACAAAGCCCGTGAGCAGGCGGGTGATGCGCAGGATCGGGATGCCGAAGAGCGTGACGAGGAGCGTCAGCGCGATCAGCAGCACGAAGTCGCCCGTGCTCAGACAGTTTTTCATGTAAAGGATCAGATCCGGGATGCCCAGCTTTTTGAGCGGCAGCGGCCGGTAAAAGCAGATGGCGTCCGGGCGGAAGCGCTCCGCCGTCGCGGCGTTGACCCGGGTCTTTTCGCCGGTGACGGGGTCGCTGAACCAATAGCCCGCGAAGGGATTGGGCAGCAGGGCAACGGGCGTGCCGTCCTCCTTGAGGAAGCCCAGCATCGGCCCGAAGGCGTCCTTCTGCCAGCCCTTTTCCAGCTTGACGCTCCGGCGCATCAGACCGTGCGGGCGCAGACAGTATTCCAGCTGCTCGTCGATGTCGGTGATGCTGTCGGGGATCTCCTGGCTTTTATAATGGTAGTATTTCAGGATCTCGTCGATCGCGGCCTTCGTCACGATCCTGTCGTCGAGCGCGCCGATGCCCTGTTTGCCGAGCACCGTCGCGGCCATGCGCAGAATGGAGTCTTCAAAGAGTTCCTGATCGCTTGCTTTGCGCTGTCTTATCTGTTCATCAAACCAACCCATGACTCCACCCCCTTAATCGCTGGAAATGAGCTCTGTATAGAAGCCGCCTTTGGCATAGAGCTCTTCATGCGTGCCGCGCTCGACCACAACGCCCTTGTCGAGCACGATGATCTCGTCGCAGTCGCGGATGGTGGAAAGCCGGTGGGCGATCACGATGCAGGTGATGCCGCGATCCTTGACGGCCTTGACCAGCTCATACTCGGTCTTGGCGTCGAGCGCGCTTGTCGCCTCGTCCATGATGATGATCGAGGGATCCTGCGCGAGGACGCGCGCGATCTCGATGCGCTGGCGCTGGCCGCCGGAGAGGTCCTTGCCGCCCTCGGTGAGCCGGCTGTAAAAGCCGCCCTCGCGGGCCATGATGTCGTCATAGATCTGGGCGTCGCGCGCGGCGAGGATCATTTCAAAGTCCTCGATCGACTCGTCCCACATCTTGATATTGTTGGCGATGGTGTCCTCGAAGAGGACGATGTCCTGGTCCACAACGGCGACCGAGCCGGTGAACACGCTGTGGTCGATCTCGCTGATGGGCTTGCCGTCAAAGAGGATCTCGCCGCTCCAGGGCTGGTAGAGCCCGGAGATCAGCTTGCTCAGCGTGGATTTGCCGCAGCCGGAGGTGCCGACGAAGGCGACGCGGCTGCCGGGCTTCATGCTCATGGAGAAGTTCTGGATCAGGGGCTTGCCCAGACGGGAATAGCCGAAGCTGATGTCCTTGATGTCGATCTGGCCGGTGAGCTTGGAATAGTCCGCGTCCTCATCCAGCGGCAGCTCGGCAAAGGCCGAGTCGGTGGGGTATTCCATGACGTCCTCGACGCGCTCCATCTCGGTGCGCATCTCCTGGATCATCTGTCCCGCGGAGATCAGCGTCGAGGCGGGCGCCATGAACGAGGAGAGGAAGCCCTGGAAGAGCAAAACCTTACCGAGCGTGAACGAGCCCTGCATCGACAGCCACACGCCCAAAATCAGCACCGCGGCGTCCGCGAGCGTGGTGAGCAGCGCGGGGATCAGGCCGAGATACTGGTTGAGCTTGGCGTACTTGACGCTCTGCGCGTTGACGGAGGCCTGGTAACCGGACCACTTCTGGAAGTAGCCGTTCTCCGCGCCGCTGGCCTTGATGGTCTCGACCATCTGGATGCCGGAGACCGTGGCGGCGACGAGCTTGCCGCTGTCGCGCATCTGCACGCGCGTGATGTTCACGCGCTTGGCGGAGATGATCTGGCTCATCAAAAGGTTTAAGATGATGGTCACGATGCCGACCATCGTCAGCATGACGCTGTAGCGGAGCATGACGATCAGATAGAAGAACATCATGATCGTGTTGAGCAGCAGCGGGGCAAAGGTGTTGACCAGCGTCGCGGCGATCGAGGCGTTGGTGCCCTGGCGCTGCAGGATATCGCCGGCCATGCGCTGGGTGAAGAACTCCAGCGGCATCCGCAGGACCTTCCACATAAAGGTGCTGCTGCCGACGAGCGCCATCTTGCCGCTGATCTTCAGCTCATAGATGGCCTGGATCCAGGCGACGATCACCTGGGCGACGGCCATGACCGACATCAAAACGATGAACGGCATCAGCAGCTCGCGGTTTTCGCCCGTGAGCAGCCGGTCCATGAAAAAGCGGGAGAAGATGGGGTTGATGATGCCGAAGAGATAGCCGATGACGGACGAGAGCATCACAAAGGCCACGGCCGCCCCCGCGCCGACAAGGCGCTTGCGGGCAAAGGCCAGCGTGCTCTTGGGCTTGCCGCCCGGCTGGAAGTCCGGCCCCGGGGTGATCTGCAGGCAGATGCCGGTAAAGGACCGGTCGAACTCCTCCATCGAGACCTTTACCTCGCCCCGTGCGGGGTCGTTGAGGTAGGCCCAGTCGCCCTTGAAGCCGTCGAGCACCACAAAGTGGTTGAAGTTCCAGTGGATGATGCAGGGATAGGACATATCCTTTTTCAGCGCGCCGACCTCACAGCGGAAGCCCTGTGCCTCAAAGCCGTAGCTGCGCGCCGCGACGAGGACGTTCTTGGCGTTGGAGCCGTCGCGGGACACGCCGCAGTCGAGTCTTACCTGCTCAAGCGGGACCCACTTGCCGTAATAGGCCATGACCATGGCCAGCGAGGCGGCGCCGCATTCGAGCGTCTCCATCTGCATGACGACCGGTACCTTGGCTCTGCCTCTGCGCACCGGCTGCTTGACTGTCTTTTTCTCCATCTGCATCCGCCTCAGTTGAACAGCAGACGCAGCACCTGCGTCGTGCGGAATACGACACGGGCCTCATACAACCCGTCGGCCAGATTGGCGGAGCTGAGCGCAAAGACGTTGCCGTCCTCCATATAGCCGACGCCGGTGATCGGGTATTCGCCCTCACCGATGGTAAGCATCATGCCCGTCTCGACGTTTTTGCCGACCTGCGCGTCGTCGAAGATCACGACCACTTCACCGTTGCGCACGTCCGCGACGCCGGGAGCGAAGCTGTCGATCCTGGCGACGGCGCCCCACACCAGCATGCCGGCCAGCAGCACGATCACCGCGATCAGCACGACCCACACAGAGGGGTTCGTCACGCGCATATAATCGTTCAGCTGCTCCGGAGACTGGATGCTCTCGACGCTCTCTTTGCGAAACAGGGACGACTGTTCGTTATCCATTCTTTTCTCCTCCCGGCGGAGGATCTCCGCCCGTTTGCGGGGGAAAGGGCGTGCTGTGCGGAAAACAAAG
>Ga0256870_1001330_pt1 | contig 10269 bp, 19 predicted proteins | sample RumenRJG_06RNA_FD_186079 | JGI IMG/M metagenome (GOLD analysis project Ga0256870, IMG submission 186079) | Metatranscriptome of bovine rumen microbial communities from Lethbridge, Alberta, Canada - Rumen RJG_06 (Metagenome Metatranscriptome) | ecosystem: Host-associated > Mammals > Digestive...
AAACCAAAATAGCACAAATCGAGAAGGAAACCTTCTCGTAGTTAATGGATATGGCAAGGAAAGCCCTTACCATATCCAATCATTATTAATCTTTTAAGAATCCCTTATAATTACGAACTCTCATCTGTGATTCAATCTGATTTAATGTTTCTACTACTACACCAACAATAATGATCAAGCTTGTTCCACCAAAGGAAACATCCGCTTTAAATACACCATTGAAGAAAATAGGAATAACAGAAACAATTACAAGTCCAACAGCACCAATAAATACAATGTATTTTAAGATGTTTGTAAGATAATCACTGGTAGGTTTTCCAGGTCTGATACCAGGAATAAATCCACCCTGCTTCTTCATATTGTTAGCAACCTCAAGTGGGTTAAAACTAATCTGTGTATAGAAGTAAGCAAATGCGATAATCAGTAAAATGTATACCAGTAAACCAATGGAATAAATTGGTTTGTTTGGGTTACACCAGTTAGACTGTGTTAAACCATGTAAAATCTTATGTACAAGATCTGTTCCCTCTGATTTTCCCATTAAAGATGCGATAACAACCGGTGTAGTCAATAATGACTGAGCGAAGATAACCGGGATAACACCTGCGGTATTAACCTTTAAAGGAATACTTGAGCTCTGTCCACCTACCTGTTTGTTACCAACTACTTTTTTGGAATACTGAACAGGAATCACACGTTTTGCTTCCTGAAGAATAACTACAAGAACCATGGTTGCAATAATTACTGCAACGATGATAACAACTGCTACTGCAGCATTACCGATGTTCTTTCCTGCTACGAATGATGTCCATAAAGTAGCCATATCAGTAGGGATACGTGAGATGATATTGATAATAAGTACAATAGAAATACCGTTTCCAATACCCTTCTCTGTGATACGCTCACCAATCCACATAAGAACTGCAGATCCTGCGGTAAGTCCCACAACCATACCAATAAAGGTAATCGGTGAAGCGTCCACTACGTAACCGCTTCTGGAGAATCCGATGCTCATGGCAACAGATTCGATCAGTGCAAGCGCGATGGTTACATATCTTGTAATTGCCACCATTTTCTTTCTTCCTTCTTCACCATCCTGCTGCATCTCTCCAAGTGCAGGAATTGCAATGGTAAGAAGCTGGATGATAATGGAAGATGTGATGTATGGTGTAATACTAAGTGCAAACACGGACATTCTTTCAAAAGAACCTCCGGTGATTGCATTCATAAATCCGAAGGAATCACCTGTGTTGGTAGAAAACCACTGCTGGAACAACTCAGCGTTCATTCCAGGCAGCGGGATCTGTGATCCCAATCGGATTACTACTAACATAAGAAATGTAAACCAGAGTTTACTTCTTAATTCTTTAATTTTAAAAGCGCCGCGAAGTGTCTCTAACATTAGATCACCTCAGCATTTCCACCAGCAGCTTCGATTTTTGCTTTCGCACCCTCACTGAATGCGTTTGCCTTTACTGTAAGCTTCTTGGTTAATTCTCCATTTCCAAGAATTTTAACGCCGTCTCTTGGATTTTTAACGATTCCGCTCTCTACTAATGTCTCAACAGTAACCTCGGAACCATTTTCAAATCTTTCTAATGCAGAAACGTTGATTCCTACAATTGTTAAGCTGTTTCTATTCTTAAATCCTCTTTTTGGAAGACGTCTGAATAATGGCATCTGTCCACCTTCAAAACCAAGTCTAGGTGCTCCGGAACGAGCTTTCTGTCCCTTATGTCCTTTTCCGGCGGTCTTTCCGTTTCCAGATCCGTGTCCACGTCCGCGTCTGAAGTTATCACTATGTTTAGAACCTTCAGCAGGTCTTAAATTTGATAATTCCATTCTGACACCTCCTATCTATTTTCTAGTTCTCTTCTACTTTTACTAAATGTTTTACCTGATGAATCATACCACGAACCGCATCGTTGTCAGGTTTTTCAACTGTCTGATGCATTTTGTGAAGACCTAAAGCTTCAACAGTTTTTCTGTTCTTTGGTACTGCTCCGATTGGAGATTTCACAAGTGTAATTTTTAAAGTCTTTGCCATGTTTCATTCCCTCCTTAACCAAGTATCTCTTCTACAGATTTACCGCGGAGTTTTGCAACTTCTTCAGGAGATTTTAACTGGCTAAGCGCATCGATAGTAGCAAGTACTACGTTACGTTTATTGTTAGATCCCAAAGATTTGGTACGGATATTCTTAATGCCTGCTAATTCACAAACGGCACGTGCCGGACCTCCGGCGATAACTCCAGTACCTTGAGGTGCTTTCTTTAATAACACACTAGCTCCGGTATGTTTTCCGATAATGTCATGTGTAATACTGTTATTATCATCAAGCTTAACGAAGATGATGTTCTTTATTGCGTCTTCTTTACTTTTACGGATTGCTTCAGGAATTTCTTTTGCTTTTCCTAAGCCAACGCCTACATGTCCATTGTTGTCTCCAACAACGACTAAAGCTGTAAATCTCATGTTATTTCCGCCTTTTACAACTTTAGTAACACGTTTGATAGATACAACCTTATCTTCTAATTCAAGCTGATTTGTATCAATGATTGTACGTTTCATGTAATCGTTTCCTCCTTGTTTAGAATGTTAATCCGGCTTCTCTTGCAGCTTCTGCAAGTGCCTTAACTTTACCATCATATTTGAAGCCGCCTCTATCAAAAACAACAGTGTTAATACCTTTTTCTAAAGCTTTCTTTGCAACAGCTGTTCCAACTGCAGCAGCTGCCTCTACGTTATTAGTTTTCTCAAGCTTAATCTCTTTATCTAAAGTAGATGCTGAGCAAAGGGTATTTCCAACTGTGTCATCAATAATCTGAGCATACATATGATTATTACTTCTAAACACAGCTAAACGTGGTCTCTCAGGTGTTCCCTGAAAACGATTACGTACTCTTCTATGTTTATCTAAACGAACTAAAGTTCTAGATTTCTTATTAACCATTTCCTGTCCACTCCTTTAATTATTTCTTACCAGTCTTACCAACTTTACGTCTAATAACTTCATCAGCATATTTGATACCTTTTCCTTTGTAAGGTTCAGGTCTTCTCTTATCTCTGATTTCAGCTGCGTATTGGCCAACTTTTTCCTTATCGATACCTGTAATTACAATCTTGTTTCCTTCAACAGTGGACTCAAGACCTTCCGGATCTTCCATTTCTACAGGATGTGAGAATCCTAAGTGTAATTGTAATGTTTTTCCGGATTTCTGCGCTCTGTAACCTACACCGTTAACTTCAAGCTCTTTTTTATAACCATCTGTTACACCAACAACCATGTTGTTGATAAGAGTTCTTGTTAAACCATGTAAAGATTTCATTCTCTTTAAATCATTTGGTCTAGTAACAGTAACTTCTGCTCCATCAAGTTTGATTTCCATTTCTGATGGAAGGGTTCTCTCAAGAGTTCCCTTAGGACCTTTTACAGTCACATGATTATTTTCTGCAATATCAACTGTAACGCCAGCTGGAATTGCGATTGGCATTCTTCCTATACGTGACATGCCCGTACCTCCTATTTCTTGCTATGGTTTCTTACCATTTCTAATCTATATCTGAGTGGTGACCCTAAAAAGATTACCATACAAATGCTAATACTTCTCCACCGATCTGAAGTTTACGAGCCTCTTTATCAGTGATTACACCATGGTTAGTAGAAAGGATTGCAATTCCTAAACCACCAAGAACGCGAGGAAGCTCGTCTTTACCTGCATAGACACGAAGTCCAGGTTTAGAGATTCTCTTGATTCCTGTGATGATTTTTTCATTCTTATCACTTCCGTACTTTAAGGTGATGCGAATTGTTTTGAAGTTACCATCTTCTACAAGTTCATATTTCTCGATATAACCTTCGTTAACAAGGATATCTGCAATAGCAACTTTAATCTTGGAAGCTGGCACATCAACTGTATCATGTTTTGCAGTGTTTGCATTACGGATTCTTGTAAGCATATCTGCAATTGGATCACTTGTTGTAGTCATTTATTTTTCCTCCTAAAAACTTGTTACTGGTTCGAGCGGTAACTTACCAGCTCGCCTTTTTAACTCCTGGGATCTGACCTTTGTACGCTAATTCACGGAAGCAAATTCTGCAAATTCCGTATTTTCTTAAATATGCGTGTGGACGTCCACAAATTCTGCAACGGCTGTATTCTCTAGTAGAGAATTTTGGTTTACGCTGCTGTTTGATTTTCATACTTGTTTTAGCCATAATTTAAAATTCCCTCCTGAATTATTTTGAAAATGGCATGTTGAACTGTGCTAAAAGCTCACGTGCTTCTTCATCAGTGTTAGCAGTTGTAACGAAAATAACGTCCATACCTCTAACCTTGTCAACTTTATCATATTCGATTTCCGGGAAGATTAACTGCTCTTTGATTCCAAGTGCATAGTTTCCTCTTCCGTCGAATGCGTTAGGATTAACTCCTCTAAAGTCACGTACACGAGGAAGTGCAAGGTTGATTAAACGATCAACAAACTCATACATCTTTTCTCCTCTTAAAGTAACTTTACATCCGATTGGCATTCCTTCTCTTAACTTGAAGTTAGCGATGGAATTTTTTGCCTTAGTAGTTACAGGTTTCTGTCCTGAAATAATTTCAAGATCTCCCATAGCTGCCTCTAATAATTTAGCGTTTTCTTTTGCTTCACCTACACCCATATTAATAACAACTTTATCGAGCTTAGGTACCTGCATAATGTTTTTATATCCGAATTTGCTTTCCAATGCCGGAACAATTTCGTTCTGATATTTTTCTTTAAGTCTACTCAACTTATGTTTCCTCCTCTCAATAATTAGTCGATAATATCGCCTGTAGATTTAGCGAAACGAACTTTCTTATCTCCATCCATCTTGAAGCCTACTCTTGTAGTCTTTCCATCAACAACTAACATTACGTTAGAAATATCGATAGCTGCTTCCTGAGAGATGATTCCACCTTCCTGATTAGCAAGGCTTGGTTTTGTATGTTTCTTAACCATGTTAACGCCTTCAACTAATACAGTGTGGTTTTTCTGATTAACAGCGATTACCTTACCCTGTTTATCTCTATCTTTTCCTGTGATTACCTTAACGGTATCACCTTTCTTAATCTTTAACATGCCCGAATATCCTCCTATAATACTTCTGGAGCCAGGGAAACAATCTTCATGAACTGTTTTTCACGAAGCTCTCTAGCTACAGGTCCAAAAATACGAGTTCCTCTTGGGGTTTTGTCATCTTTAATGATAACTGCAGCGTTTTCATCAAACTTAATATAAGAACCGTCTTTACGACGAGCACCTTTTACTGTACGTACGACTACTGCCTTAACTACGTCACCTTTTTTAACAACTCCGCCTGGTGTTGCATCTTTGACCGTAGCAGTAATCACATCACCGATATTCGCATATCTTCTAGTTGATCCACCCATAACGCGGATGCAAAGGATTTCTTTTGCTCCGGTGTTATCGGCTACTTTCAATCTACTTTCCTGCTGAATCATACGGGTAGCCTCCTTTAATTATTTAACTCTTTCCATAACTTCAACAAGTCTCCATCTCTTATCTTTAGATAATGGTCTTGTTTCCATAACCTTTACAGTATCACCGATATTGCAAGTGTTTTCTTCGTCATGTGCTTTTAATTTATATGTCTTCTTTACGATCTTGCCGTATAAAGCGTGTTTTACGTTATCCTCAACGGCTACAACGATTGTCTTGTCCATTTTGTTGCTGACAACTTTACCAACACGTGTTTTTCTTAAATTTCTTTCTTCCACGATCTATAGCTCCTTTCTTAGGATAACATTATTTCTCAGCGTTAGCTTTTGCAGAAATTACAGTCTGAATTCTTGCAATGTTTCTTCTAACTTCTTTGATTCTTCCTGTATTATCAAGCTGGTTAGTAGCGTTCTGGAATCTCAAATTGAAAAGTTCCTTCTTTGCATTTGTTAATGCTTCTTCTAACTCAGCTGCATTCTTTGTATTTAAATCTTCTAAATATCTACTACTCTTCATTTGATTCACCGCCTTCTAAGTCTGCACGTGAAACTACTTTACATTTGCATGGTAATTTGTGTGTAGCAAGACGAAGTGCCTCACGAGCAACTTCCTCCGGAACACCGGCAAGCTCGAATAATACACGGCCCGGCTTAACTACTGCTACCCAATATTCCAAAGTTCCTTTTCCGGAACCCATACGAGTTTCAGCTGGTTTTGCAGTTACTGGTTTATCTGGGAAAATTTTAATCCAAACTTTACCACCACGTTTTACGTAACGGGTCATAGCAACACGGGCTGCTTCAATCTGGTTGGAACGAATCCAACATGGCTCTGTTGCAACAATACCATACTCACCATAAGTGATTTTATTTCCTCTTAACGCCTTACCAGTCATGGTACCACGGAACTGTTTACGACGTTTTACTCTTTTAGGCATTAACATTTATTTGTCGCTCCCTTCCTTACGATTTTTTGTTGGAAGGATTTCGCCCTTGTAGATCCATACCTTAACACCAACTTTTCCGTAGGTTGTATCTGCTTCAGCGAATCCATAATCAATGTCAGCTCGAAGTGTCTGAAGTGGAATAGTTCCATCTGTATAGAACTCTGTACGAGCCATATCAGCTCCACCAAGACGTCCGGAACAAGATGCTTTAATACCTAAAGCTCCTGCTTTTCTACTTCTTCCCATACAAGATTTCATTGCTCTACGGAAAGAAACACGGTTCTCTAACTGAAGTGCGATGTTCTCAGCTACTAACTGAGCATCTTTATCAGGTCTCTTAACTTCTTTGATATCAACAAGTAATTTCTTAGAAGTGAATTTCTGAACTTCTCCTTTAATCTTTTCGATTTCAGCTCCACCTTTTCCGATTACTACACCAGGTTTTGCTGTGTAAAGGATAACTTTAACTCTATCTGTTGTACGCTCGATTTCAATTTTAGAAACGCCTGCGTTGTATAACTTCTTTTTGAGATATGTTCTGATATTATAGTCTTCTACTAAATAGTCAGCAAACTCAGCATCAGCATACCATTTTGAGTCCCAGTCTTTGATAACTCCGACTCTTATACCATGAGGATTAACTTTCTGTCCCATGTTTGCCCTCCTTATCTTTCGTTCAACACTACAGTGATGTGGCTCATTCTCTTTTCGATTCTATAAGCTCTACCCTGTGCTCTTGGTTTTACTCTCTTCATAGTAGGTCCTTTATTTGCGTAGCACTCTTCTACATAAAGGTTTTCAAATTTCATACCATTGTTGTTCTCTGCGTTAGCAATGGCAGATTTTAATAATTTTTCTATAACACTTGAAGCATATCTTGGGTTGTAAGCTAAAATACCAAGTGCTGTTTCTACGTCTTTACCACGGATAGCATCTAAAACGAAGCATGCCTTCTGAGTAGGAATTCTTGCATAAGATAACTTAGCGCTAGGTCTAGTATCTTTATTCGCATTTCTTTCTCTCTTAATCTGGGCTCTATGTCCTCTTGCCATGGATAAAAACCTCCTTTCAAATAATCAACAATTACTTACGGCCTTTCTTTTCGTCTTTGCCGTGTCCTCTGTATGTTCTGGTTGCTACGAACTCTCCGAGTTTATGTCCAACCATATCTTCTGTTACATATACAGGTACATGTTTTCTTCCATCATGCACTGCGATTGTATGTCCAACCATCTGAGGAAAAATAGTAGAACGACGAGACCATGTCTTGATAACGGACTTGTCGCCAGATGCGTTCATAGCATCTACTTTTTTCAGTAAGCTCTGATCTGCAAATGGTCCTTTTTTTAATGAACGTGCCATAATCTTCCTCCTTATTATTTAGCGCCTTTACCGTTTCTACGACGAACGATAAGTTTATTAGACTGTTTGTTTTTCTTTCTTGTCTTGAGTCCGAGTGCCGGTTTACCCCAAGGAGTGCAAGGGCCTGAACGACCAATTGGTGCACGTCCTTCACCACCACCGTGTGGATGGTCATTAGGGTTCATAACAGAACCACGAACTGTTGGGCGGATACCCATGTGACGCTTACGACCAGCTTTACCAATCTTAACAAGGTTATGATCTCCGTTTCCGATAACTCCGATTGTTGCACGGCAGTTAAGAGGAACCATTCTCATTTCTCCCGAAGGAAGTCTAAGTGTTGCATATTTTCCTTCTTTTGCCATTAACTGAGCTGCGATACCTGCGGAACGAACTAACTGTCCACCTTTTCCTGCGTATAACTCAATGTTGTGTACCTGTGTACCTACCGGGATGTTTTCAAGTGGTAAGCAGTTACCAACTTTGATTTCAGCCTCGGCTCCGTTCATAAGCTTATCGCCAACACTAAGTCCGGATGGAGCAAGGATATAAGCCTTTTCACCATCAGCATAAGAAATTAATGCGATGTTTGCTGTTCTGTTTGGATCGTACTCGATACCGATTACTGTTGCTTCAATATTATCTTTTCTTCTCTTGAAGTCGATAATTCTATATTTTCTTCTGTTTCCACCACCGTGATGTCTTACAGTGATTTTACCCTGATTGTTACGTCCGGCATTCTTCTTTAAAGAAGTTGTAAGGGATTTCTCAGGAGCAGTTTTTGTAACTTCTGCGAAATCGGAACCGGTCATATTTCTTCTGGAAGGTGTATATGGGTTATATGTTTTGATTCCCATTGTAATTCTCCTTTCGATTCATGTTTTCCTTATCGCGTGTTGTCCTCACGCTTATTATCTCATTCTCCTACTGATTATAATCCGGAGAAGATTTCGATATCTTTGCTGTCAGCTGTTAACTGAACGATTGCTTTCTTAGTCTTAGCTGTTTTTCCAACAGTCATTCCACGTCTCTTTTTCTTTCCGTCAAGATTCATGGTGTTTACAGAAGCAACCTTTGTTCCTGCGAACAATTTTTCAACAGCTTCTTTAATCATAGTTTTGTTAGCTTCCGGATGAACAAGGAATGTGTATTTCTTCTCGCTCATAGCATTCATACTCTTTTCGGTAATAACCGGCTTAAGAATAACGTCATAATATCTAATTGATGCCATTATGCATACACCTCCTCAATCTTAGCTACAGCGTCTTTTGCAAGAACTACTGTCTTATATTTCATAACATCATATACATTTAATGTATTGATCTGTGTTGTCTTAACTGCAGGAATGTTCTGTGCAGATAATACTAAGTTCTGATCATTGTCAGCAAGTACTACTAAAGCACCTTCAACCTTTAAGTTGTTTAAAACTTCCTGGAATTTCTTTGTCTTGATTTCATCAAGTTTTAATTCATCAAGAACGATGAACTTGCTGTCATTTACTTTTGCTGTTAAAGCAGATTTTAATGCAGCTCTCTTTTCCTTCTTGTTAAGTTTGAAGGAGTAATCTCTTGGTGTTGGAGCAAATACAACTCCACCGCCTGTCCACTGCGGAGCTCTGATAGAACCCTGTCTAGCGTGTCCTGTTCCTTTCTGCTTCCATGGCTTTCTTCCACCACCGCTTACTTCGGAACGAGTTTTTGCTTTCTGTGTTCCCTGACGGTTGTTTGCTAACTGCTGAACAACTGCCATATGAACAAGATGCTCGTTTATTTCGACGCCAAAAATAGCATCATTAAGTTCAAGGCTGCCTACTTCAGCGCCTTTCATATTATAAACAGATACGTTTGCCATCTGTGTGTTCCTCCTTTCCTATCAGTGCTATTAAGCCTTTACAGACTCTTTAATTGTTACTAAAGATTTCTTTGGTCCCGGAACAGCACCTTTGATAAGAAGTAAATTCTTTTCAGCATCTACTCTAACTACCTCTAAGTTCTGAACAGTAACCTTTACGCTACCCATATGTCCAGGCATTCCTTTTCCTTTGAATACCTTGGATGGGCTGGAACATGCACCGTTAGATCCCTGATGACGATGGAATTTAGAACCATGTGCCATAGGTCCTCTGTGCTGTCCAAGTCTCTTGATAGTACCCTGGAATCCCTTACCTTTGGAAATTGCAGTTGCGTCAATCTTGTCGCCTTCAGCGAAAACGTCAACTTTGATTTCGTCAGCAAGTTTGTAGTCTTGCGCGTTTTCAAGTTTGAATTCACGAACGAATCTCTTTGCGGATACACCTGCTTTTGCAAAGTGACCAGCCTGAGCCTTGTTTACGCCATGTCTGTTTCTGATTTCTTTCTTACCGTTGGCATCTTTGTTTACAACTTTTTCTTTCTTGTCAACAAAACCAACCTGCACTGCGCTGTATCCGTCGTTTTCAACAGTTTTAATCTGTGTTACTACACAAGGACCAG
>Ga0256870_1001341_pt1 | contig 10243 bp, 13 predicted proteins | sample RumenRJG_06RNA_FD_186079 | JGI IMG/M metagenome (GOLD analysis project Ga0256870, IMG submission 186079) | Metatranscriptome of bovine rumen microbial communities from Lethbridge, Alberta, Canada - Rumen RJG_06 (Metagenome Metatranscriptome) | ecosystem: Host-associated > Mammals > Digestive...
ATGATTATCGTGACTTGATATTGCAAGAGAAGGCTAAAATGACGGCTTAAAGGTAAGATCAAGCGACCAATATATTACGCACAAAGCTCTGATCTAGCGCTTTGCAGATCAGGCAGTTTTTTTACAAAATTGGATACGTAATAATTGGTAGTTACTTCACATTGCATCAATCTTGTAGATGAAATTATTGATGATGTAGATTACACATACAGAAGTGATGATAATCATGTTTTCTATACTGTCAAGGCTGGTTATGGTAATGGCTTTTCTGGAAAGAGACCTTATTCTCAGCTATTTGGCAAGAAGATTGTCATGGGTTGTGATAAAAGCAAATGTAATGTGTGGCCATATAATCAAGAACATGAATACATAAATTTTGCAATTGGGTTAGATGAGGATGGTAAGGCTATAGAGTATTCGTGTGATCCAAATGGATTGAGAAATTATTTTGGTGCTAATTTGAATGCTCCAAACTACCTTTGTCCAGTCTATTTTGATTAAGCCGTATTAGATAAATATAGAAAGCGTTCTGATATATATTTTATTGAGGATGGAATGCTTCGTTGCGGCAGTAAATGGGGGTTACCAATTGATAATCATCATAAGGATTATGTGCTTGTATATTTGGGTGATTTAGGAAGGGACTTGCCTGATGTTGAAGAGCAGCGTTATTGGAGAGGATTCAATAGACCTATAGAGAAAAAAATAAGTCGTGTAAAATATGAAAGAGACTTTGAGGCTAATTTTGCCGAAGCAACTGTCCAACCATTTGTTTTTATAAATGCTTACAATAAATTGAATAGTATTTGGGAGAGTAAGTTTAGCTGGTCATTATTCAAAGAACTTAGAAATGGTGATGAATATAATTTTACTTCATTACACATACCTGATGGAAAGTCACAATCTGAGTTTGATAGTCTAGTGCTTAGCTTAAATAAAGTTATATGTGATTCTTTAAATGAAAGAGAAATAAGTAAGGCTATAACATCAAAAGATTCAATTAAAGGCAGCATTAGTATTTTTGAGTGCTGGCTACGAGAATCTGGAAAAGCAGGTTTTGAAGAGCATATTAAGGTGTTGAGAAATCTACAGGAATTAAGGTCTTCAGGTACTGGACATTGTAAAGGGGAAAATTATAAGAAGATCTGCAGAAAACTATCAATAGAATATGGCAAATTCGATGATGCTTTTATTGCATTGCTTGATCAGGTAACTGGAATGCTGAAATATTTAGAAAAAGAGTTTATTGACAATTCCAATGATTCATAACGCCTTTTAAGAGCATATTTTCTTAGAACTTGATAATACCTTTGCAAATTAAAAGATTTTAATCTTCATTTTATGCTTATTAAGTAACACTCGATGTAATGCTAAATATAAGATTGGTAAAGAATAAAGAAATCAATGATGGAAATAATATATAGATGAGTTCAAGTATAGATTGTAAAGAACAGAATTCGATAATTAAAAAGAATGCGATTGCATCAATCATATTCAAGGTTATGGAGTATTTGCTTGCATTTTTTACCACACCGATCTTATTAAGTTGCTTAGGTGACTATAAATTTGGTGTATATACTACAGCTTTATCATTCGTATCTTGGATCTATTATTTTGATTTTGGTATAGGAAGTGGACTTAGAAATAAAGTTTCTGAGTCCATTGTAATGGGTGATTTTGGTACAGCACATAAGAGTATAAATGTTGCTTATGTGTTGGTTTCATTAATATCAATTGCTGCATTTCTTCTTGTGGTCGTGTTATCGATTTTTCTGGATTTTGATTCATTATTGAATGCTCGGCTAACTGATGAAAATCTAAATTTTATTCTTGTAATTGCAATCTTTATTGCTTGCCTAAATTTCGTATTAACATTGTCCACAAACATTCTTTATTCTCTTCAAAAAACTGGATTAGTCAGTGGTTTAGGAATTTTTTTCAAAGTATTAATGGTGGCAGCTCTTATATCATTTGTATTTTTAGATATAAAGGCTATGATTTTTGTTGTTATCCTTGAAGGAATGGTTCAGCTGATAAAGAATATTGTAGCCTTTATCCTGGTAAAAAGATTTGATAATAGGTTATCGCCCAATTTAACGAACGTTGATTTTTCTTATTCAAAGGGAATACTTGGGTTCGGTATTCAAATATTCTTTATGCAGATTGCTGCTCTAGTTTTGAACTCTACGGATAATATAATAATTATGAAGTTTTTTGGCGCAGCTGATGTAACTCCTTATACAATGTGTCATAAATATTTTTCAATTATAAATGCATTCTTTGTTGCTGCCACTGGACCATTGTGGACGACCTATACTAATGCTTATACTCTAAAAGATGTTAAATATATCAAAACAACTCTGAAAAAAGCATTGATGTTTTATGGGCTAACTTTAGCTGGTATGGGGGTTTCCTTCTTTATTTTTAAGCCGTTTATGAGAATCTATTTAGGTAAAGAGCTTGTTTATCAGGATGGAATAATATTCTTTGTAGGCTTATACTATGCTTTACTGATCTTTTCACATAATTTTTCTGCATTCGTACATGGAATTAGTAAGGTAAAACTAACAACTATTGCCTGTGCGGTAGGTGCAATTGTTAATATTCCTGCTTCAATTTTTATGGCTGTAAATTTAGGGTGGGGATTGAATGGTGTGATTCTTGGGTCAGTTTTAAGCTTAATAATAACTACATCAGCTTACATATATACAACTATTGTTGAGATTAGAAAATTGGAGAAGTAATGATGTTGACGCTTTCTATATGTATCCCTTCATATAACAGGTTTGAGAAATTAAGTGAAACTGTAAAAAAAATTCTTGAATCCGAGTCTGCTGATTTCGAGATTGTCATAGTAGATAACTGCTCACCAAGAAATATTGAAGATTTTGTTGATTGCAATGATAGCAGGGTGAGAATTATTCATCGTAAAACTCCTGTAAAAGGAGAGCAAAGTGTCAATGAATGTGTATTGTTTGCTAACGCCGAATATGGATTATTGCTTTTAGATAAAGATGTAATTGAAGGAAAATATATCAAAGATTTAATAGAGAATTTGAATAAATATAAACCATGTGGTGGATATTGTGAGTTAAATTCAACAAATAATAATTGTGTAATATATGATATCGAGCCTATTCTTAAGTTTGGATATCTAAGTAAACACCCATCTGGAAATATTTATAAAACTGATTTAGTTAAGGAGTATATATCAAATTCTGAAAGTATCATTAGCGATGATGCTTTTGGTTTTGATTATTGCTTATCATACTGTGCTTCAAAAGGAAGTATGCTTTTATATGATAAACCTTTGGCATTTTCTTTGCTTAGAAATGCAACTGGTAAACCAGAAAAATCTTTGTCTTTTAATCCTAAAAATAATAATCTTTTCTATTTCCCAAGGAACAGAATAGACGAATTTAAGTTATTTGTTTTTGAATTGAATAAATTAAATGTTGATGATGATGTTAAGTTAAAAGTTTTAACAGCATTGTATTACAGAACAATTCGTCAAGTAACAACAGAGTATAGAACCATAATGAAAGACAAACAAACTTGCTATCATTACGGTCATGATACAAAAGTTGTCTCTATTTTGGAAATGATTAAAAATTATTTAGAGGTAACTCGGTGTATTGATGGTATGAAATACTCTTTTTTAAAAAACAAGAAGATTAAATGTTCATATTTATTCAAAAAGGAACTAAATAAAGTATTAAGAAAAATAAAATTGAGGTGAGTTTTATGAAAGTTGTAATACTAGCCGGTGGACTTGGTACAAGAATTTCAGAGGAATCCGTTTTTAAACCTAAACCTATGATTGAAATTGGCGGTATGCCTATTCTTTGGCATATTATGAAAGGATTTGCAGCTCAAGGATATAATGAATTTATTATTTGTGCAGGTTACAAGCAACATGTTATTAAGGAGTGGTTTGCTGATTATTTCTTACATACCTCTGATGTTACATTTGACTATACTGATGGAAAAAATGAAATTATTGTCCACAATAAATATACAGAATCATGGAAAGTTACAGTTGTTGATACTGGTCTAAATACAATGACTGGTGGGCGCATTAAAAGGGTTAAAGATTATATTGGTGAAGAACCGTTTTTATTAACATATGGCGATGCCGTAGGTAATGTAGATATACAAAAATTAATAGAATTTCACTCAGGTCATAATAAAATTGGAACAATTTCTGTTTACAATTTTGGTCAAAATAAAGGTGTCTTAGATGTAGCAAAAAATGGTGTTGTTAACGCCTTCAGAGAAAAATCTGATTTAGATGGCGATTTGATAAATATAGGCTTTATGGTAATGAATCCTGAAATTTTTAACCGAATTAATGGAGATGAAACTGTTTTTGAGCAAGAACCTTTAAATGGCCTTGTTCAAGAAGGTCAATTAGTGGCAAGAACACATGATGGATTTTGGCAATGTATGGATACTTTAAGAGAAAAACAACAACTTGAAAAGTTGTGGGGTACTGGAAAAGCACCTTGGAAAGTGTGGGATAAATAATATGTTTGATTTAAGTTTTTACAAAGGCAAAAGAGTATTAGTAACGGGCCACACTGGATTCAAAGGTTCTTGGCTTTGTAAAATACTTGTAAATGCTGGCGCTATTGTAACAGGATATTCATTGATTCCACCTACAAGACCATCTCTTTTTGATATTTCTAAAATTGAGAATGATATAAATTCTTTTATTGGTGATATCCGTAATCTTAATTATCTTAAGACTGTATTTAAAAACGCACAGCCAGAAATTGTACTTCATTTAGCTGCACAACCAATAGTTAGAGATAGTTATAAAGATCCTGTTTATACTTATGAAACTAATGTAATGGGAACTGTAAATATCTGTGAATGTGTAAGAAAGTCAAAAACGGTTAAATCATTCTTAAATGTAACAACTGATAAAGTGTATTTGAATAAAGAATGGGCTTGGGGGTACAGAGAAAATGAAGAGTTGGATGGTTATGATCCATATTCAAATTCAAAGTCTTGTTCAGAGTTAGTTACTCATTCTTATATCAATTCATTCTTTAACGATATGGGGATTGCAACTTCAACTGCACGAGCTGGTAATGTTATCGGTGGAGGTGATTTTGCAAATGACAGAATTATTCCTGATTGTATTCGTGCAGCAATAGAAAATAAGGACATCGTTGTCAGAAATCCTTTTTCAACTCGTCCATATCAGCACGTGTTAGAGCCAATTTATGCTTATCTTATGATTGCAGCTATGCAATATGAAGATAAGAAGTATGCTGGTTATTATAATGTTGGTCCAGATGATCAGGATTGTTTTCAAACAAGCGCATTAGTCGATGTGTTTGTAAAGCATTGGGGAAATGGTATGAAATGGGTTAGTCAGTATGATGGTGGACCACATGAAGCTAATTTCTTAAAGTTAGATTGTTCTAAATTAAAATCAACTTTTGGCTGGAAGCCCCATTGGAATCTTGATAAGGCTCTAGAAAAGGTTGTTGAATGGAGCAAATGTTGGGTGAACAATGGCGATATTCGTGCTTGTATGGATAAGGAAATAGAAGAATTCTTGAGGGCTGGTGAAAAGTGAAAAATGTAATTATTACCGGTGCAAACGGTTTTATTGGTAGCTCTTTGATAAAAAAATTAATTCAAAAAGATGTATCTGTAGTAGCAATGGATATTTCATTTGAGAATTCTAGATTGCCAGAATCAAATTTGATAACCAAAATTGAAACATCTTTAGATGATGTTAACAAATTAATTAGTATTATTCCTTCTAAAGAATACGATGTTATGTATCATTTGGCATGGTCTGGTGTTAATGGACAAGCAAAAGCTGATCCTGTAATTCAGCTCAAAAATTCAGTGATGTCTATTAATTGTGCTGCTGTGTGCAAGAAGTTAGGTGTTAAGAAACTACTTAGTGCAGGTACAATTGCCGAAAGATCAACAGAAAGTCTTTATAATTTAAAGAATACAAGTGGAGGAATGATATATGGTGTGGCAAAGCATTGTACTCATTTAATGCTAGAGACCTTCTGTAAAAATATTGGACAGAATTTCGTCTGGATGCAATTTTCAAATATTTATGGCCCACAAAATAAAACTGGAAATCTTGTAAGCTATACAATTGGTGAACTTAAAAATGGAAATGTAGCGACGTTTGGTCCTGCTCTTCAACCTTATGATTTTATATATGTTGACGATTTAATTGAAGCTGTATTTAGACTTGGAGAGAATAGTACAAGTAAAGACAGCTATTTTATTGGATCGGGAGAACCAAGGTTATTAAAGGATTATTTATTAGAAATCGGTGAGTTATATGGAAAACCAGAACTTATTAAAATTGGATTAAGACCAGATGATGGTATTAAGTATTCATTGGATATGTTTGATACTTCAGAATTAAAAGATGATATTGGAGATTATATCTCTAGAAATTTTACTAAAGGAATAGAATATACATTGGAAAATTACTAGTATGGAAAAATATGATTATATCGTTATTGGCGCTGGCTTGGCTGGTGGAATTTTCGCTAGAATGCTAGCGGAAAATGATAAGAAAAAAATATTAATTGTTGAAAGACGTAATCATATTGCAGGGAATACTTTTGATTTTGAAGATGAGCATGGTATTAAAACACAAAAATATGGTCCACATGTCCTTCATACAAATTCAGATGAAGTTTATAAGTTTATAACAAAGTTCTGCACCCCCATTAAATATAAAACAAAATGTGAAGCTGTAATTGATGGTGTTAGTACCCCCTCACCATTTAATTTTAAAACAATAGATCAGTTTTATGATAAAGAAAAAGGTGAAGAACTTAAAACCAAATTATTAAACTATTATGATAATAGAGCATCTGTCACAGTGGTTGAAATGCTCAAATCAAATGATGAAGACATAAAAGGATTTGCCGATTTTTTGTTTGAGAAAGATTATAAGTTATATACTTCAAAACAATGGAATCTTCAACCGAATGAGATTGACCCATCAGTACTTAAAAGAGTTCCAATTGTATTATCTTATGGAGACACATATTTCTATGATAAATATGAGTTTATGCCACAAGATGGTTTTGTTGAAATGTATAGAAAGATAATTGACTATCCGGGTATTGAAGTTCAATTAGGAATTGAAGCTTTAGACCATATGTGTGTGGATGAGATATCTGGGAAAGTTACATGGGATGGAACAGATGTTAAGATTATCTATACAGGTGCTATAGATGAATTGTTTAAATATAAGTACGGAGTGTTGCCATATAGATCTCTGTATTTTAAATATGAGAACATCAATAAAGAAAGCTTTCAAAATGTTGCAATCGTTGCTTATCCTCAGGTCGAGGGGTATACGCGTATTACTGAATATACAAAGATGCCTTTCCAAGATACAAATGGATGGACAAATGCCGTATATGAATACCCTGTTGCTTATAATAAATCAAGCGAAAATGGAAATGAACCATATTATCCCGTGTTGACTAAAGAAAGCTTGACAATATTTGAAAAGTATAAAGAATTTGCTTCAAAGTTTTCAAATCTTATTCTTTGTGGTCGATTAGCTGATTTTAAGTACTACAATATGGACCAAGTAATTTTAAGAACTTTGGATTTATATGAATCGTTGGAGGATAATTAGATGATTCAGAAATGGGAATTTACTGAATTAGAATTAAAAGGTGCATATTTAATCAAACCATTCTATGCAACAGATGATAGAGGAGGTTTGATAAAAGACTATAACATAGATACATTTAAAGATAATGGTATTGATTATGATTTAAAGGAAACATTTTATACAATTTCCAAGCGTGGAGTCATAAGATCAACTCATTTTCAAATGGAAATTCCGCAGCCTAAGCTAATGAGATGTATTAGTGGAAAGGTGTGGTACATAATGGTTGATTTACGACCAGAGTCAGAGACTTATGGAAAGTGGCTTCATTTTGACTTGAGTGGGGATGATGTAATTAGTTTGTTAGTACCAGCTGGATTTGGACAAGGGTATTTAGTATTGGAAGACTCCGTTATGAGCTACAAGGCTGCTGATGTTTTTTATGGTCCAGGAGATGCAGGCATTATGTATAACGACCCTGATATTGGAATTAAATGGCCATTTGAGTTGATAGGTGGTAAAGATAACTTAATTATTAGTGAAAAAGATTTAAATTTAATGAGTTTTAGAGAATATTCAAAAAAGTATGGCAAAACGATGAAATGATGTCACATTATTTTGTCATTAATTGTATAAGCGTAACTACACGCTGATGTTCTTTAAAAATGTGTTTGTTTTAACTTTGATTAGATGAAAATATGCTGATTTAATACGCATATTATTTAGAACCATTAATCGTTCTCAAATATCTGTATTATATCCTCATAACTTCAGTTTGAGGATGTTGTATGGGGGTTCTGTCAGATATTGAAAAGTTATGGGTGATTCAAAAATCAGCCTCAAGGCTTTCTCTGCCTGAAAACAATGACTCAGTCTACACTCTTTTGGATGCCATAAAAGACCATAGAGAACTTTATGGTAATGAGCCTGTAAAAAAGTCAGTTTTCGATTTTTTCGATGTTTGGCGATGATGAGGAAGAAGACAATTTGGCTCAAATTCAAAGAGAGTTCTATTGCAGCTATATCAAAAAGAAAGCACTGAAGGCATCATCCTCAAGTATTGTATTTGCGTACTCATTTATGAAAGCGGTATATACAGGCTTTACTGATACCGGTTATTATGATGGTGCATAACTGCGGTATCACCGATGCAGATGCGATTGCATCCTACTACAGAAAGCACTGTCTTGAATTCTATATTCTGTTAGGAGAAGTTCCTCCTCTTACTAATCGTCTTAGTGCCTCTACCATAAGAACAGTAATGATGCTCCCTGATAAAGATGAGCTTGAGAAATTCTTTTTTTGGGAGTATTTCTCAAAGGTAAAGCTTTATATCACAGAGCAGATTAACTATAACAAAGAGCGCATTGACTCAAGAGAAGGAGATATTAAAAAACACCATAGGCTTTGATGGACAGGTCTTAAATGCAACCTTTAAAAGAGGTGAATGCAAGTGTTCTGTTTAAGGAGCTGACGCTGTTACCCTGTTTGACTGTACCAACCGTGTAGTTCTGGATTATGCTGTTGCAGATAAAAAGAACAATGAGCGTAAAGCTTTTCTTTCTTTATTCTCAGCCAGAATCAAAGACTCAGTTGTTATGTCTGATGATCTTAATGCTCAAAAGAGTGTGACAGATGCCATTTTGAAAAATGGAGCTGACTATCTGCTTCCAATCAGGAAGAACTCCAACAAAGAGCTTGTAAACCACATAGAAGCCATATTTAATCGAGAGCACAAAAAGTGCGTAAAAGACCATAGTGTACAAAAAGACCATTGCCGTATCGATGAATGGTTCTTTGAGATACTGCCTGCTGCTCCTTTCTTAGATAAGAGAATTAAGGAGCAGCATTCTAAAGTCAGAACCTTAGTTAAGTACACAAAGGTATCTGTAAAAATTACTGACGGTATAGAAGGCAAAGGAACAGAGCATCCCCGTTATTACATCAGCTCTCTTCCATATGATGAAAACATCATCCATCAGGTCAGAGCATCTATTGAAGATTACTGGGCTATTGAAACTCATCACGCAGTTTTAGATGATCCAGGAATTCTAAATCAGGAGCACCTTCACCTTTGCAATACAAATTCAATTTCCAATGCTGTAGGCTTCAATAAGATAAGCCACTCTTTCCTGTCCTATATGCGTCAGATGATTACTAAGAGCTTAGGTTTTACAAAACCGGTATCCTTTAAGACAACAGCACGTGAAATGTGTGAGATGAATGTCTTTGACCATGCCAAAAAGGCTGGCAGAGTTCTGGATATACAATCCAGTGCAAGCCGCAGAATAAAATCAAAACAATCCTAACAATGACTGTTAACTCAGGATTTCAACTTTTCTCCTAACCTAAAAAATAACCTTAAAAGTCATAAAACAAACACATTTTCAAAGAACATCAGCGTGTGAGAACACTTTATACAATGGTATTTATAATTACTGACAAAACGATGTGATCTGATATCATTTTATCGTTTTGATATAAAATTTTTTTAATATAACTGAAGTTTTGCATTTCAATTTTTGCTAACAAATGGCTTAGTGATGCGGTCCAGCACCGTATTTGTTGTTTAAAAATCAATTTCTTTACGGAATTTTTGAATGGGATAAAATTGGGGTG
>Ga0256870_1001346_pt1 | contig 10236 bp, 7 predicted proteins | sample RumenRJG_06RNA_FD_186079 | JGI IMG/M metagenome (GOLD analysis project Ga0256870, IMG submission 186079) | Metatranscriptome of bovine rumen microbial communities from Lethbridge, Alberta, Canada - Rumen RJG_06 (Metagenome Metatranscriptome) | ecosystem: Host-associated > Mammals > Digestive...
CACAGTTATAAAATCAAACATGAGGTTTAATATGAAATTTAAGACTACTCTAACCACCCTAGCTTGCGCAGTTTTCGCTTGCACCGCTTTTGCTTCAACCGCTAATGCAACTAAGATCGGTGTTTCTATGCCAACCCAGTCTTTACAGCGTTGGAACCAGGACGGTCACAATCTAAAAGATCAGTTAGAGGCTGCAGGTTACAAGGTTGAGTTACTATATGCTGGTGACAATGATATTCCTACTCAGGTAAGCCAGATCGAGAACTTAGTTTCAGCAAACTGCGACGTATTAGTTGTTGCTCCTATCGATGGCGGCGCTTTAACCACCGCTTTAGCAGGTGCTAAGGATAAGGGCATCCCAGTTGTTTCATACGATCGCTTAATCATGAATTCAGATGCAATTTCTTACTATGCAACCTTCGATAACTACAAAGTAGGTCAAATCCAAGGTAATTTCTTAGTAGATGCATTAAAGTTAAAAGACGCTAACACCAAGCCAAAGAATATCGAGTTCTTCACCGGTTCTATCGATGATAACAACGTAAACTTCTTCTTCGGCGGCGCAATGGATATCTTAAAGCCATACTTAGAATCAGGTAAGTTAGTATGTAAGTCAGGCCAGACTGAGAAAGCTCAGGTTGCAACTCTAAACTGGTCAACTGAGGAAGCTCAAAAGCGTATGGAGAACTTAATTTCTTCAAACGGCTATGGCCCTGAGGGTACTCCACTAGATGCAATTCTATCTTCAAATGACTCTGTAGCAAACGGTATTACCAATGCTTTAACAGCAGCAGGTTACAACAAAGACAACTTCCCTGTATTAACTGGTCAGGACTGCGATAAGCCATCAGTTAAGAACATGAAGCGTGGTCTACAAACCATGTCAGTATTCAAGGATACCCGTTTACTAGCTGACCAGGTTGTTAAGATGGTTACCGCTATTGTTAACAAGACTGAAGTTCCTGTAAACGATACTAAGACCTATGATAACGGTACTGGCATCATCCCTTCATACCTATGCACTCCTATCGTTGTAACTAAGGACAACTTAAAAGAGGTTCTAATTGATTCTGGTTACTACACTGAAAAAGAAGTTAAGTAATTAAATCAAACTCTTTTTAAACATGTAAGCAGGCCGGTTTTCCGGCCTGTTTTGGAGAAAAGTATGACTGAGCAAAAAATTTTGCTTAAGATGCAGAACATCACTAAGCGTTTTGGTAAGGTTACTGCCTTAAAAGACGTAAACTTAGAGGTGAAAGAAGGTGAAGTACACGCACTAGTAGGTGAAAACGGTGCAGGTAAGTCAACCTTGATGAACGTCTTAAGTGGTATTTATCCTTACGGCTCATACGAAGGTGACATCATCTTTGATAATGAGACTTGTAAGTTTAGTAAGATCCATGACTCAGAGTCAAAAGGTATTGTAATTATCCATCAAGAGCTTGCGATGGTACCATACCTTTCAATTGCTGAGAACATGTTCCTAGGAAATGAAAGAACAGCTGCTTACTCAAATGGCGTTATTGATTGGCCACGTACATTCCAACGCGCTAAAGAGTTAATGGACCTAGTAGGTCTAGATGAAGATCCTCATACCTTAATTAAGGACATTGGTGTTGGTAAACAACAGCTAGTTGAAATTGCAAAGGCAATTTCTAAAAACTGCCGTTTGTTAATTTTAGATGAGCCAACTGCTTCATTAAATGAGTCAGAGTCCCAGAAACTTCTAGACTTAATTGCTAAGTTTAGAGAAGAGGGCATGACCTCAATCATCATTTCACACAAGCTAAACGAAATTTCTTACATTGCAAATTCAATCACTGTAGTTCGTGATGGTTCAACTATTGAAACCTTAGATAACAATAATCACGAAGTATCAGAAGATAGAATTATTGCAGGCATGGTTGGTCGTGCATTAACCGACCGTTATCCAAAGCGTAGCCCAGAGCACAAGATTTCAGATGAAGTCTTAATGGAAATAACAGACTGGACTGTTCACCACCCACTAAACTTAGATAGAAAGGTAAATGACAATGTTGCAATTACCATTCACAAAGGTGAGGTAGTAGGTCTAGCAGGTCTTATGGGCGCAGGTCGTACCGAGTTTGCTAAGAGCTTATTTGGTAAGTCATATGGCACTAAAATTTCAGGTCATGTCAAGATCCATGGCAAAGAGGTACATCTAAACACTGTATCTGATGCAATTGCTGCAGGTCTTGCTTATGTAACTGAAGATCGTAAAGGCGATGGTCTAGTACTTGAAAACCCAATTTCAACTAACATGACCTTAGCAAATCTTGAAGGTGTGTCAGACAAGGGCGTAATTGACCATGATCTTGAGTTAAAGACTGCTAAAGAGTTAAAGCAAGATCTAAACGTTAAGTGCGCAACTGTATTACAGAATGTAGGTAATCTATCAGGTGGTAACCAGCAAAAGGTGCTACTTGCTAAATGGATTTTCGCACATCCTGACGTACTAATCTTAGACGAGCCTACTCGTGGTATCGACGTTGGTGCTAAATACGAAATCTACTGCCTAATCAACAAACTTGTTGAGCAGGGCAAAGCTGTGTTGATGATCTCATCAGAACTACCTGAAGTTTTAGGTATGTCTGATACCGTATATGTGATGAACGAAGGCAAGATTGTAGCTAAGATGCCACGTTCTGAAGCATCACAAGAGAGCATCATGGGTGCAATTCTACGCACCTCAGGCAAGAAACGCACATTGGAGCAATAAACTATGTACATTATGAACATGTTAAAGCGTAATTCATTGTTAATTGCGCTAGTTTTAGTAATGATCTTATTCGAGGTTGCAATTAGATCAACAGGTCACGGATCATTATTCTCACCATCTAACTTTACAAACATCATTTACCAAAACAGCTATGTGATTATCCTTGCTGTAGGTATGTTATTCCTAATTATCGGTTGCGGTAACATCGACTTGTCAGTAGGTTCTGTAGTTGCCTTAATCGGTGCAGTAGCAGGCGTAATGATGGTAAATAACGAAATGAATATTTACCTATCAATGGCAGTTTGCTTACTATTAGGTATCGCAATTGGTGCATGGCATGGTTTCTGGGTTGCATACATCCGTATTCCATCATTCATCGTAACCTTAGCTGGTATGTTGCTATTCCGTGGTTTAGCTCTTATCGTACTAGATGGTATTACCATTAACCCATTCCCATCAGAGTACTTAAGCATCTTCACCTCATTCTTCCCAGCTCATCGTGCTGACGCTTATAGCTCAACTGTAACTGTTACTATCCTTTTAGTAATTGTTTACTTAGTTGGCATTATCTACAGCCGCGTAAGCAAGCAGAAGAAAGGCTATGAAGTAGAGCCAATGTACGCTTTCTTATTCAAGCATGTGATCATTCTATTTGCAATCATCGCATCAAGCTTACTACTTGCTAACAACAAGGGTATCCCACTAATCCTAATCTTAATTGCCATTATCGTTTTATTCTACGCATTCGTTGCTAATAAGACTGTAACTGGTCGTCGTATGTACGCATTAGGTGGTAATGAGAAGGCAGCTAAGCTATCAGGTGTTAACACCAACCGCTTACTATTCTTATCATTCGTTAACATGGGCTTCTTAGCAGCTGTTGGCGCTTTAGTTTGCGTAGCTCGTTTCAACTCAGCATCTCCTATGGCTGGTACTGGTTATGAGCTTGATGCTATCGGTTCATGCTTCATCGGTGGTGCTTCAGCATACGGTGGTGTTGGTACCGTAGGTGGTGCTGTTATCGGTGCTGTCTTCATGGGTGTTCTAAACAACGGTATGTCTATCTTAGGTGTTGACGCTAACTGGCAAAAGGCTGTTAAAGGTATGGTTTTACTAGCAGCTGTAGTTATCGACGTTATGTCTAAGAAGAGAGTATCTAACTAATACTTAAAAAGCGGGAGCTTAGCTCCCGTTTTTTTGTATAAAACAACTTTATATAAAACAACTATTGATGCATTTTTTATAGATTTTTCTTGGGGATTAAAATGCGCTATTTACTTGGTGTAGACCTAGGTACTTCAGGTACAAAAACAGTTCTTTTCGATGAAAATGGTACTGTAATCGCTTCAAAAACAATTGAGTATCCTCTATTACAACCTAAAAATGGTTGGGCAGAGCAAGATCCAAAGTTTTGGTATGATGCAACTATCAACTCTATTAAGGCAGTTTTAGAGCAAAGCAAGATTGACAGTAAAGACGTTGCTGCTTTATCAATTGCAGGTCAAATGCATGGCCTTGTAATGTTAGATAAAGATGGCAAGGTACTTCGTAACTCAATTTTATGGTGCGATGCTAGAACTCAAAAACAATGTGATGAAATTGAAGAGAAAGTAGGTCACAAGCGCTTAATCGAGATCAACGCAAACCCTGCATTAACTGGCTTTACCGCTCCTAAGATCTTATGGGTTCGTGAAAACGAAAAAGAGATCTATGAAAAATGCACCACTATTTTATTACCTAAAGACTACGTCCGTTACATGTTAACAGGCGTTAAGGCAATGGAAATTTCAGACGCTTCTGGTACTAATCTTTTAGATATCAAAAAGCGTGAGTGGTCTGATGAAATTCTAGAAAAACTATCAATTGATAAGAGCTTATTACCTCCTATTATTGAGTCATCAGCTGTAGCTGGCCACATCACAAAAGAAATTGCTGAATTAACCGGCTTAAAAGAAGGTACTATTGTCGCAGGTGGTGCTGGTGATAATGCAGCCGCTGCTTTAGGTACTAGTGTATGTAAAGAAGGTGATGCTTTTGTAACCTTAGGTACCTCTGGTGTAATTTTCGCTCATACCAACAAGCCATCAATTGACCCACTTGGCCGTGTTCATACATTCTGTGCGGCTGTAAAAAACTCATGGACTGCTATGTCTTGCACACTAGCTGCTGGTTTATCTTTACGTTGGATGCGTGATGAGTTATACACCATTGAAAAAGATACTGAGGCTAAAGAAGGTCGTGATGTTTACAATCTAATGACTGCTAATGCTGATGATATTCCTGTAGGTTCAGATGGTCTAATCTATCTTCCATACTTAATGGGTGAGAGATCACCTGTATTAGACGCAAACGCTCGTGGTGTGTTCTTTGGCTTATCTGCTCGTCACACTAAGTCACACATGACAAGAGCTGTGCTTGAAGGTATTACTCTATCTCAAAGACATAATCTTGAAGTGCTACATGAGATGGGCATTGAGCCAAATACTCTAACTGCTTGTGGCGGTGGTGCTCAATCTCCATTCTGGCGTCAGTTATTAGCTGACTGCTTAAAGTGCAGAATTATTACTACTACCTCAAAAGAAGGCCCAGCACTAGGTGCTGCAATTCTAGCAGGTGTAGCAGCTGGCATCTTCTCATCTGTTGAAGAAGCTTGTGCTAAGCTTGTAAAGGTTTCTGATAAGAAGTCAGATACTAATTGTGCATATGCTGAAAAGTATGATGAGATTTACAAGCTCTACTCATTCTTATACCCAACCATGCGCCCAGCTTTTGCAAAACTTGATACATTACGTAAGAAGTTAGATGGCGATAAGGTCCCTCAATATAAAGAGGTAACTGATGTAGAGTTTGAGCGTTATGGTAAGGTTGTATCAGATATCCCAACTGATAAGATCTTAGAACAACTTGAAAAGACTCCATTAACCGATGGTACTGATTACAAGCCATCAGTTGAAGTACTTGAGCAAAAGGACTTAGTTGAAGTTCTTCAAAATCAAGTTTTTGGAGGCCTCAAGATCCAAATTGGTTACTGCAATGGTCACAACAAGGCACTAAATGCTTTAGAGTACCACCGCAATGCCGAGCTTAATGTGGCTGCAAATGACGCTGTGTTAATGGTAGCACCAATGACTGCAGTTCATGATGGTATCATTGATACTAACGATGTTGAGTTCTTCATTGTACGCAAAGGTCAAGCTGTACTCTTCTATGAGACTACATTACACTATGCTCCTTGCGTAGCTCCAAATGAAGATCACTTCAAAGTTTGTGTAGTATTACCAAAAGATACTAATACCGATAGACCACAAGGCGTAACCCATGACGGTGAGTCTGGCTATCTAACTCATAATAATAAATGGTTATTCGCTCATGGTGAGTCTAATGAAGCTAAAGCAGGTATCACAACTGGCAAGCTCATTGGCACTAACTATGTTCTAGAGTAATTAAACCTCAGCGCACCTTAAGTCCTAAAAATTGCTTAGGTTTAGGGTGCGCATATTACAAAGAAGTTAACAAGGACTTTGTATGACAGTTACAGTAAAAACTTTAGCAAAAGCTGCGGGTGTATCGCGTGGTACTGTTGACAGAGTATTACATGATAGAGGCTCAGTTAAAAAAGAGCTCGCACTTAAAATTAAAACCTTAGCAAAAGAACTAGGTTATGTGCCAAATCGCGCCGGTCGTGCCTTATCAGGCGTGCGTGAGCGCTACAAGATTGGCGTACTACTTCCAAGTGTCGGTAATGCTTTTTTCGATGGTGTCATCGAGGGTATTGATAAAGCATGCACTGAATATGCTGAACTTGGTGTAGATGTTATTTTAAAGAAAATTCAAGGCTATGAAGAGCACACACATCTTGAGGCAATTGATGAGCTTAAAAAGATGGGCTGTTCTGCTTTATGTATTGCAACTGTTGATACTCCAAAAGTTGCAGAAAAACTAAATGAATGCCAAGCACTAGGCATTAAAGTCATTTTAGTAAACTCTGATGTAAGTAATGTCAACCGCGTGTGTTATGTAGGTGCGGACTATACTAAAGCTGGTAAGACTTGCGCAGGTTTATTATCACTTATTTCAAAATCTAATAAGCTTAAGATTTTAGTAGTTACTGGTTCTAAACTTCATCAAGGTCACTCAAAGCGTATCAAAGGCTTTATTGATGAGCTTAAAGCTTTAAAGGTTGATTTTGAGATCTCTGAGCAAATTGAGTCTAATGACTCTGATATTCAAGCACAAGTTAGAACTACAGAATATCTTCAAAACCACAAAGACATTAACTGTGTCTATGTAACTGGTGCTGGCGTACAAGGCGTAGGTGCAGCCATTATCGCAACTGGACGTCAAGATATCGTAGGTATTGCCTTTGATGATATCTATACCACTATTGAAATGGTACGAGCCGGTATTTTCAAGTTTGTAATTTGCCAACAACCAGATAGACAAGGTTATCATACCATCAAGCGTGCTTATTTAGTTCTATCAGGTATTATCAATGAGCAAACTTTAGGTGACTTCTACACTGATACTATTATCAAAATCGCCTCAAACATCGGCAAATAAAATTTCCATATCACGCAGTCTTAATTTCTCAAAAGACTGCGTTTACTCTCAGTTTTTAACAAAACCTTCCGATTTTTACTTTAAATCAAGCAAAGTTTTTAAAATCTATGTTAAAATTACGCCGCTTTCAACTGAGTTTGTGATCGGTCTGAAAGTAATTGTTGAAATTATCACAAAGGAGCATATACATGTTAACAGTAGCTGATAAGGCTAAAATCGTAGCTGAGTTTGGTCGTAACCCACAAGACACTGGTTATCCAGAGGTTCAAATTGCACTTCTATCTGCAAGAATCGCTGATCTACAACCTCACTTTGAGGCTCACAAGAAGGATCACCACAGCCTTCGTGGTTTACTACGTTTAGTTGCTCAGCGTCGTAAGCTTCTAGACTACTTAAAGGCTTCTGATCTTGCACGTTACAGCGCAATCGTTGAGAAGTTAAAGCTCCGTCGCTAATTATTAGCGTCTGGCTAGGGCGGCTTGTTGGCCGCCCGATTTTTATCAAGTCCCACAAAAAGAGGCAAACATAGCGTGGGATTTTAGAGGTTGGAGAATATATGAATTTAAAACCAATAGTACGCACCTTTAAATACGGTCGTCATACAATTACATTAGAAACAGGTGCAATTGGTCGTCAGGCAGATTCTGCTGTGATGGCATCTATGGATGACACCACAGTTTTTGCAACCGTAGTATGCAACAAGAAAGAAGAAGTAGCAGGTCGTGACTTCTTCCCATTAACTGTAAATTATCAAGAGCGTTCATACGCTGCAGGCAAAATTCCTGTAAGCTTCTTCCGTCGTGAAGGTCGTGCAACTGAAGGTGAGACCTTAATCTCTCGTCTAATCGACCGTCCATTACGTCCATTATTCCCAGATGGCTTCGTAAATGAGGTTCAGGTTGTTGTAACTGTTATGTCAGCAAATCCTGAGATCCCAACCGATATCATTTCAATTATTGCAGCATCTGCTGCTCTTGCAACCTCAGGTCTACCATGGAACGGCCCACTAGGTGCTGCTCGCGTAGGCTACATTGATGGTCAGTATGTTTTAAACCCATTAACTCAAGAGTCAAAAGTATCAGATCTAGACTTAGTTGTAGCAGGTTCTGAGAAGGCTGTTGTAATGGTTGAGTCAGAGGCAAATTGCTTACCTGAGTCAGTAATGCTAGGTGCTGTAATGTTCGGTCATGAGCAGCAACAAGCAGTTATTAAAGAAATCGAAGAGTTCGCAAAGCAAGTTAACCGTCCACAATGGGATTGGGTAAAGCCTGAAGAAAACACTGCTTTAATCGAAGCTGTTAAGGCTGATGCAGCTGAGGCTGTAGGTGAGGCATTTAGAATCGTTGATAAGCTAGAGCGTCAAGATAAGCTTGCTGAGATTCAAAAGGCAACAGCTGAGAAGTTAAAGGCTTCAAAAGAAGAGTGGGCTGAAAAAGATAACGAAATTGCTAAGATCTTCTTTGAACTTGAGCGTAACATTGTTCGTGAAAGAATTCTAGCAGGTGAAAAGCGTATCGATGGTCGTACCTTACGTATGATCCGTCCTATTACCATCGCAACTGGTATCCTACCACGCGTTCATGGTTCAGCATTATTCACCCGTGGTGAGACTCAGTCTATCGGTACTTGTACTCTAGGTTCAGAGCGTGATGCTCAGACCTTTGAGGATATGTCAGGTGTTCGTTCAGATAGATTTATTCTTCACTACAATTTCCCTCCATACTGCGTAGGTGAGACTGGTTTAATTGGTTCACCTAAGCGTCGTGAAATCGGTCACGGTCGTTTAGCAAAGCGTGCTCTAAAGGCTGTATTACCAAGCTTAGAGCAGTTCCCATATACAATTCGTGTTGTATCTGAGATCACCGAGTCAAATGGTTCTTCATCAATGGCATCTGTATGCTCTGGCTGTCTATCATTATTAGACGCAGGTGTACCTATCAAGGCTCCAGTTGCTGGTATTGCTATGGGTCTTGTTAAAGAAGATGATCGTGTAGCAATTCTAACCGACATCATGGGTGATGAGGATCACTTAGGTGATATGGACTTTAAGGTAGCAGGTACTCGTGATGGTGTTACTGCACTACAGATGGATATCAAGACTGACGGTATTACCCGTGAGATCATGCAAAATGCTCTAACTGATGCACACGCAGCTCGTATCCACCTATTAAACGTAATGCAAAAGGCAATTCCAGAGCCTCGTACCGAGATCTCTCCTTATGCACCTCGTTTAGTAACCATTAAGGTTCCTGCTAACAAGGTTAAGGAAGTAATTGGTAAGGGCGGCTTTAACGTACGTTCAATCCAAACTGATACTAACTGCCAGATCGATATCGAAGATGATGGCACCGTAAAGATCCTTGCAAGCTCACAATTGTCAGCTGATGCTGCAATTAAGCGCATTAACGATCTTTTAGTTGAAGTTGAAGTTGGTCACGACTACGATGGTAAGGTAGTAAGAATCACTGACTTTGGTGCTTTCGTTAATATTCTACCTGGCCGTGATGGTTTAGTTCACATCTCTCAAATCACTCAAGAGCGTGTTGAGAATGTAGCTGACTACTTACAAGTAGGTGATACCGTACGTGTTCGTGTATTAGACATCGATAATACTGGCCGTATCCGTCTATCAATTAAGGCAATTACTGATGAGCAAGCTGCTCAAAAGGCTCAAGAAGAAGCTCCTGCTGAGGCTGTAGAAGCAGCTGAAGCTCCATCTGAGACTGTAGCAGAAGATGCACCAGTTGCTCAACAAGAGCCAAAGGTTAGCGTTGATCCATACGAGAATTCTCCTCGTGGCGAACAACAATAATCTATAATAAATAATTAAGAAGGCTCGTTTAATACGGGCCTTTTTTCGTGGATAAAGACTATGACTTCAAAATCATCAACACGTGAGCTTTTCTCCTCACGTTTAGGTTTTATTTTACTTGCCG
>Ga0256870_1001356_pt1 | contig 10213 bp, 9 predicted proteins | sample RumenRJG_06RNA_FD_186079 | JGI IMG/M metagenome (GOLD analysis project Ga0256870, IMG submission 186079) | Metatranscriptome of bovine rumen microbial communities from Lethbridge, Alberta, Canada - Rumen RJG_06 (Metagenome Metatranscriptome) | ecosystem: Host-associated > Mammals > Digestive...
ATTACAGAGATTTTTGGCAAGAAGCTGTGCGCCAAATCCGTGAAGAATACAAAGCAAAAGGTAAAGATTCAGACTTCCAATTTTGGTTCAATATGGAATATGTAGAAGATAATTACAATACAATAACAGTTTCTGTTCCTTCTACATTTATGTGGAATCAAATGCAAAGTAAAGGCTATGTAAAAGCTGTAGCAGACAAGATTTGCTCTTTAACAGGACAGAAAAATATAGAAATAACTAGTATCGTAAAATCTCAAGATTTAGGAGAAATAATCCACTCTTCAAAAAAAGAAGAGGCGCCTATTCAGACAGATAATAATTATCTAAAAAATACAGATAGGGATTATCCAAATGCAATTCCTATTTTTACTGCGCTAAAAGAAAATTTTAAAGAGCAAACATCAACTTACGAGGAATATTCCGAAAAAAGACAAGAAAATACTCATACAGAAGTTTTTAATAAACCTATTCAAACTTCAGTTCCACAAGTAAAATCTGAATTATTTGTAAAACATCCTCAACTCAGAGAAGATTACACCTTTGAAAACTTTATACCAGGAGATAATAGCAACTTAGCATACAATGTTTGTTTAGATGCTGCAAAAAATCCTGGTAGAAAATGGAATCCAATTTTGATTTACGGTGGAGTAGGTCTTGGAAAAACACACTTAATGCAATCAATTGGCAACTATATATACAAAGAAAAAGGTTCTTCGACAAAAATTTGTTGTGTTGCAGCTGAGAAATTTACAAATGAATTCATTGCTTCTCTCCACGATCAAACAGCCTCTAAATTCAAAAATAAATATCGAAAATTAGATGTTCTTCTAATAGACGATATCCACTTTTTACAGGACAAAGAAGGAACTCAAGAAGAACTTTTTCATACATTTAATGCACTTTTTGACAACCATTCTCAACTTGTTTTTACTTGTGACCGCCCTATTTCAGAATTAAAAAATATAACAGAACGTCTCAAATCCCGCTTTTCACTCGGAATGAATGTAGATATTCAAATGCCAAACTACGAAACAAGACGCGCAATTCTTATACAAAAGCTCGCAAAAGCAGACTCAGATCCAAAGTTTTTAGCAAATTTACAAGCAGGAGTTGTACCATCTGATTTAATACCAGATGATGTAATTGACTATATTGCAAAAAACGTTCAAACGAATGTAAGAGATCTTGAAGCTTCATTAACAAAAATGATTGGCTATGCGTGTCTTATACATGAAAAAATAACAGTGGAAATAGCACAACAACAACTTAGAGATGTATTTTCTTCACCTCTTTCAGGAACAATTACAATTGATATAATCCAAAAAGTAGTTGCAGAACACTACAATATTTCTTTATCAGATATAAAAGGAAAAAAACGTGATAGAAAATATGTTATTCCTCGTCAGATAGCACTTTATATCGCAAGACAACTTACGGAATATTCTTTAAAAGAGCTTGGAAATGAATTTGGAGGAAGAGACCATTCGACTGCAATGCATTCTCTTGAAAAGGTAGAAGATGCACTTAAAATCGATAGTCAATTAGACAGTGTTATTCAACTTTTAATAAGAAATATCAAGGACTACAAGAAATAAGTATACGGTATAAAAATGTGGAAAACTGGATAAAATCTTTTATAAACGTTTGCTTTTAAAGTGGAAAAATAAATAAAATGTGTAAAAGTGGATAACATGTTAATGATTTTTATATCTTTATCCACTTTTTAACTTTCTATTTTATAATAAAAAAGATTGTTTTTCCAGAAATTAACAGACCTTATTATTATTACTATTAAAATTTAAATTTTTAGTAAATTTAGCAAATTACTTTTGAAAAGGAGTTCCAAATGAAATTTACATTCGATAGGGATGCAGTTGTAAAAGAACTTGCAATTGCACAAGAGATTATTGCTTCAAAAAATCATTCTTTAGTTATGTCAAATATAATGTTGACTGCAGAAAATAATAAACTAATAATGACAGCCACTGATTCTCTTATAAACTTTAAGACAACAGTCCCTGTTGATATAATAGAAGAAGGTACTGTTATAGTTTTCTGTGCAAAATTTCTAGAAATCCTCTCATCATTACCAAATGGATGTGGGGAGATTGAGTTTATCGAACAAAAAAATGCAGATGGCTCTACACAGTCAGTAATAATAAGACCTATTGCAAAACGTGTAAAATTTGAGTTGTCATCGCTCTCTGCTGAAAAATTCCCTGAAACAAAATTTGAATCTGAAAGTCCATTTTTTGAAATAGAATCAAAAAAACTCAAAACAATGATACAGCAAACAATATTTGCTATCAGTAATGATGATAAAAGAAGGTTTTTGAGTGGTGTTTATTTCTCAAAAAATGAAGGAAATTTTATTCTTGTCGCAACAGATGCAAAAAGACTTTCTCTTGCAAAATGTGAAATAACAACAGATATTCCTGATTTTCCTTCAGCAATAGTGCCCACAAAAATTTTAGGAATTATTCAAAAGCATGCTCCTTTAGAAGGAATGATTTCTATGTCTATAACACAAGATACTATTTTCTTTAAATTTGGTAGCTATGAATTTTCATCTCTACTTATCAGCGGAAAATTCCCTGCATATCAACGAGTAATTCCTGAAAATCAATCTCATACTCTTAAATTGAAAAAAACTGATTTGATAGATGCTATTAGGCGTATGACAATTATGACAGATCAGAAAGCAGAACGTATTTATCTTGATATTCAACCAGGAATGATGAAAGTTCTTTCTTCTCAAACTGATGAGGGGCAGTCAGAAGAGGAAATCCCTTGTCAATATGCAGATGAAGCTATCACTATTGCTGTAAATTATAAATACCTTGATAATCCTCTTCGAGTTATGACAAGTGAAGATGCTGCTATTGAATTTAGTCAAGAAATGAGTGCTATAACACTACGTCCAGATCCTGCAGAAGATTATTTTCATATCATAATGCCAATGCAAAAGGAATAAATTTATCTTTATGCCGTTTTTATCGCTTACTCTTTATAACTTCAGGAATCTCGCAAATGAAACAATTGATTTGTTTGCAAAAGAAGTGTTTTTTGTAGGCGAAAACGGACAGGGAAAAAGCAATCTGCTTGAAGCTTTATATTACTCTGCTTATGCATCTTCTTTTAGAACTAGAATTGAGCATGAAGTCGTAAAAAATGGCGAAAATGAAATGAGTTTGAATGCTCTTTTTAAAAGTAATATTTCAACTGATAGTGTAAGCGTAAAGTATGAAAATGGTCGAAAAAGGATTGAGAAAAATAGAAAGCGTGTTAACGACAGAAAAGATTTGATAAATACGATTCCATGTGTGCTTTTTAGCCACGGAGATATTGAGTTTGCTTCAGGAGAGCCTGAACGTCGTCGTTTTTTTATTGACCAAAGTCTTAGCATGTACGATATAGTACATCTTGAAGCGCTTAGACGGTACAGATATGTCTTAAAAAGTCGGAATACATGTATTAGAGAGCGAAATTTAGAAATGCTTTCAAGCTATGATACGCAACTTTCTCACTACGGACTTGAAGTTGAAAAGAAAAGACGCGACGCTATTTTCAGATTTAATCAGATTTTTGGAAAGTTGTTTGAACAAATTTCTGGAATTGAAGACTTAGTTATAAGTTATGAACCTGCTTGGAAAAAAAAGACCGAAACAGGCTTTGATTTTCCAAACGAAGAAGAAATAATATCTCATTTAGAAAGTCGTCGTGATATAGATTTGAAAGTTGGAACGACACTATCTGGCCCTCATCGTGATAGAATTCGATTTCTTAAAAACGGAATTCCGTTTATACCTCAAGCATCAACAGGGCAGCGTCGCCTTGTTAGTTTGATTTTGAGAGTTGCGCAAGGTGTATTTTATACTCAAATAACAGGAAAAAAACCTGTGTTTTTAATGGATGATGTTATGCTTGAACTTGACCCTCTAAAAAGAGAAAAGTTTACTTCTCTTCTTCCTGAGTATGACCAATTATTTTGTACTTTTTTACCAGGAGAACCTTTTGAAAAATATATTCGAAGTTCGACAAAGGTTTATCAAATCGAAAAAGGCTTTTGGAAAGAAAAGTCTTAATGAAATACAAAGAAAAGTTTTAGCAGATTTTTTGGAGATTGAATGGAACGAAATATAGCAGAGCCTGCTGATTTTTCAAAACTTGTAAACAGTGTTTTTGACAGTATAAAAATAGTTGATGCAGAACACAGTGTAAGAGTCCTGACTCTTTGGCAAGAAGTTACAGAAACCCTTTATGGACGAGGAAGTTTTTTAAGCTCTCATTCTAGAATAATTGAGATGAACAACGGTACACTTCTTGTGGAAGCCGACCACTCAGGATGTATAACACTTTTGCAGATGTACAAACGAACGATTATAAAAGCGCTTAGAAAAAGAGCTCCTGAACTTGAAATAAAGAATATGGTTTACAGATTGAAAGGTTCTGATGCCACTCTTTTTAAGTCTCAGAAAGTTTCACCTCCTGTTGAAGCTATTATTGCAGAAATAAAACGAAGACAAGAAGCTGAAGATGCTGCTCTTGAAATTGTGAATAAAAAAGATAAGATGCCAAAAAATTTTGAAGAAATGATAGCTCTTCCGGAGTTCCAAAAAAAAATGGAACAAGAAGAGGCTGTCCTTGAAAAATTTAGGCGAAATGAAGAAAAATCAAAAAATCAAAAGGGTTATTTACCACCTGACCTTATTTCTAAATTTAAAGAATTGGAATGCACTGTGTTGACCAATTCAAAAAATAAATGATATAGTGAAACACTATTTCTTGAGATACTTTAATTTATAAGGAGCATATTTTATGTTACGAACATATCAGCCTAGCAAAGTTAAGCGCAACAGAAAGTTTGGTTTCCGTGCACGTATGGCAACTCGCGGAGGTCGTGCAGTTCTTTCTCGTCGCCGTGCAAAGGGAAGAGCAAAGCTCACTATTTCTGACGAAAAGAAACCTTACTGATTTTTGACGGGCATGAAAACAGGCTTGTCAACTTCGGAGCGTTTTACTCGTGAAGAGCGAATAAAACGCTCCGTGGATATACAGAATCTGTTTAAGTGCGGAAAACGGGTAAGCATACAAGGAGCAAAACTCTTTTATGCAGAGAATCATCTTGGATTCAACCGGATTGGATTTCCTCTTCCGCGAAAATACGGTACTGCTGTAGAGCGTAATTGCTCGAAACGCTTTAGCCGTGAAATTTACCGCAGTTTTAAAACACACCTGAACACTGGATATGATATGCTGCTGCTTATTTATCCTGGTAATGATTCGTTCCATTCGCGGTGTGTCCAGTTTCGTGCCTTATGCATGAAAGCAGGATTGCTCAAAGAATGAAGCGGATTTTTAAATCCCTATACCGATTGCTTAGTGATTTCCTCTGTATACTTATTCGTTTTTATCAAAAATTTATTTCTCCGTTGAAGCCTCCTGTTTGCAGATTTACTCCGACATGTTCGGAATATGCTCTTGAGGCTATAAAAAAATATGGCCCATTAAAAGGGCTTTTTATGGCAATCTGGAGGGTTTTACGCTGTAATCCGTTTTCTAAAGGAGGCTTTGACCCAGTTCCTTGATTGTCTTGAATTTAACGAGGCATTTTTTATGGATAAAAACACTGTCTGGGCAATAGGTCTATCCACAGTCGTAATTGTGGGTTCTCTGTTCATTCAAACAAAATTCTTCCCACCACAACAGCAAGTTCAAAATTTAGAAACAACTGAAGAACCTGTTTCTTCTAGCGAAGACGTATCAACTTCTAAAAATGTGCAAGTATCAACAATCAATTCTGCAATACCTGAAAAGGCTGAAGAGTTTGTAATTGAAACAAATAAAGCCAGAATTACATTTACAAATGTTGGTGGCGATATTATCGGTTATGAGCTTCTTGGCGAAAAAGAAAAAGATATAGACCGTCCATTTGACAATAATGGAAAAGAAGATTATCGCGGTGTTGAAATGGCAGACAGCATATCCGAAAAAAACAGAGCATTTGCTTTGTCTTTTGGCGGATATTCAGAACCTATTATAAATGATTTGTTTACTGCAAAAAGAATAGACGATTACACAATTGGCTTTTTCCGTACTTTTAGCGCACTTGACGAAAGTGGAAATACAAGAGAGTTTACGCTTGCAAAAACATACTCTTTTATCCCTGATGAATATATGTTCAAATTAGAAGTCAATGTTTATGGTGCTGATGGAAAAGAAGCAAACCTTAATGTTGACGGTATTGGATATACTCTTAGAACATCTCCTCAGATTGGTCCACATTTTGATCCAAAACAAAATCGATATGAGTATCGCAGGTTTATGGCGTATACAAACGGAAAGAGAAAAGATTCAAACCTTGGAAATAATCAGACCCGCGAATTCGAGAAAGCATTTTCATGGACAGGTATTGCAGGAAAGTATTTTGAAATTTTGGCGATTCCATCAAGCCTTGATACAGTAGAGTCGCTTCATTATTCAACTTTGGTTGAATCAGGATATGCAAACTCTCAGATTCTTTTGTCAAGAAAATCCGTTTCTTCTAATACAACAGATACTTATTATATCTATGCAGGCCCGAGAGATGAAAAGAACCTTGTAAAATATAATGCGTCAGAAAATAACGGCTGGAAACTTTCTGGACTCCGCCTTAATGACAGCTCTGCTTCAAGTTGGCTTGCTTGGATTGAAATCATTCTCAAAAAAGTGCTTGAGCTCATCAACAAAGTTGTGAAAAACTGGGGTGTCTCAATCATCATAATGACAATCATTATCAAAGCCGCTATGTTCCCGCTTTCAAGCAAGAGTTCTCTTTCAACCCTCAAGATGCAAGAACTTCAGCCTAAAATGCAGGCTTTGCAGAAGAAATACGAAGGCAACCAGCAGAAACTTCAGGAAGAGATGGCAAAACTTTATAAAGAGTCTGGCTATAACCCTGCAAGCGGCTGTGCTCCGATGATTTTGCAGATGATTATCATCTTGGCGCTTTATCAGCTCTTTAATAATTACTTTGAGTTCCGAGGCGCTGTATTCATCCATGGCTGGATTTCTGACCTTTCTCTTGGTGATAGCGTTTTGCAATTCAAGAACACAGTTCCTCTTCTTGGCTGGAATCACTTGCGCATTTTGCCTTTTGTCTACGTCATTACGCAGATTGTTTCTAGCTTCATTATGCAGAAAACAACACCACAGGCGCAGAGTTCTCAGCAGCAACAGCAGATGAAGATGATGATGTACGGATTGCCGGCAATCTTCTTCTTCATGTTCTATGATGCACCTTCAGGACTTCTCATTTATTGGACTGTAAGCAACGTATTCCAGATGATTCAGCAGATAATCATCAACCGTATGCTTGCACAGAAAAAGGCTGAGATGAAGTTGGTCAAAGCTGCGACGAAAAAAAGATAATTATTAAGGAGATATAGATGGTCAAAGAATACGAAGCAAAGACCGAAAAAGAAGCCATTGAGTTGGCTGCTAGTGATTTGGGACTGGAAAGAGACCAGTTCGACGTTGAAATCCTCGAAACACAGAAAAGTTCTCTTTTCAAAAAAGGTTTCGTAAAAATCCGCATTCACACATTGGAGTCAACTTCTGATGCTGTAAACGATGAGGAGCGAGATTCTGTACATTTCGCTTCTGCAAGAAACAATTCTGTTGTTGCAGACCCGCTTCCTGCTGACGAATTCGAGAAGAAGCTCCTCGAATTCGTGAACACTGTCATTGAAAAAATGGGTTATGACATCAAAACAGAAGTTATGTTCCGCGAAGAGCACAAGATTGGCATCAAACTCGATTCTGAAAACTCGTCAATCCTTATCGGACGCAAGGGAAAGAACCTCGATGCATTGCAGCTTTTGGCAAACGTTTACGCAGGCCGACTTGGAAGAGAAGACATCAGAGTTATCCTCGATACAGAAAATTATCGAATTCGCCGTGAGGAGTCTCTTGTTCGCCTTGCTTATGCGTGCGCGGACAAAGTTCGCTCTTCCCGCTCATCAGTGCTTCTTGAGCCGATGAACCCGTTTGAGCGCCGCTTGATTCACACAACATTGAACGATGTTGCTGATGTTGAGACAAAAAGCGAAGGTGACGGACTTTACAAACAAGTTCGCGTTATTTACAAAGGTGTTCGCCGCTAAGAAAACGGAAAAAGTGAGGGCGGAATGACAAAAAAGATATTTGCGCTTTTGACGCTGATTTTTCTATCTGTCTCGATTTTTGCACAACCTTACAAAAAAGAAGACATTGTTCCAGCCTCTCTTTTGAAAGAACTTGAAGGCAAAGAGTTTATCAGAAGGTCGAGCTACAAAGCTCATGATGTCAAATTTGAGCTCGCGCCTTCGACACCTCTTGCCAAACTTTCAACAACACAATGGACAGACACCGAAGAGCCTGCTTTTGTTGTTGAAAGCCTTTACGTCATAAAAAAAGTGCGTCTTTCTGCAAACAGCAAGCTGAAAGGCAGAGCTGGAGATGATATTTCCATAAGCGCGGCATCTCGAATTTGCCGTTCGGTTTCAAAAATGGAAGGAATGAAATATTATTCATCTTCAAGCAAAAAGCAGAAAACTCTCTACAAAAACATGTACATGATAAAATCTGCAACAGACGAAACTCGCGTTCCTGACCCGATTTATGGCGATGCTGACGGACTTGTGGCGTATTGCCTTATGGACGACAACAGCTTCGGGCGATGCAATTATCGCCTTAACTATCGCCAGAGCGAGAACGAAGTGTTCACGAGTTTTACGAATGTGCAGTGGATTAGTTATGCGTTTTTGAAAGCTGTAGCGCCAGAAAATCTGAAAATCTCGCTCGTGATTATCGATTGCGGCGATGAGTTTTTGATTTATATGCCGCTTCAGGCAAAATTTCCTGCTCTTGGCGTCTTTGAAAAACATTTGAACCAGTCTTTCACATCGCGCCTTGAAGCGATTTGCAATTGGTTCATAATGCAATTTTAGCAGCCAAAGGCTGTTTTGAATGGCAAATTCGATGAGCAAATTCGAGGTTAGTAAGATTATGAAAAAATTGCTTAGCGCACTTCTTGCAAGTGTATTATTTATTTCAGTTGGAGGTTGTAAACCTATGTATAAGGGAATTGAAGGAAAAGACGGTCTTTTCGCTGTTCTTGAAACAGAAAAAGGCACAATAGCAATGGAGCTTTTCTACAAGGAAACTCCCCTCACTTGCGTTAACTTCGTCGGTCTTGCCGAAGGAACACTTGACGCTGCAAAGGGCAAGAAGTTCTATGACGGCTTGAAATTTCACCGCGTAATCTCTAAGGCTAACGGCGACGGACAGGACTTTATGATTCAGGGCGGCGACCCGCAGGGAACAGGCGCGGGCGGTCCTGGCTACCGCTTTGCAGACGAAATCGTGGACAGCCTCAAATTCGACAAGGGCGGATATCTTGCGATGGCAAACGCGGGAGCTGGCACAAACGGCAGCCAGTTCTTCATCACAATCGTTCCGACAACTTGGCTCAACGGAAAGCACACAATTTTTGGCAAAGTCGTTGATGACGCGAGCCAGAAAGTCGTTAACAGCGTAAAGCAGGGCGACCACATCAAGAGCCTTACAATCGTCAGAAACGGTGCGGACGCTCAAAAATTCAGCGCGACACAAGCGGATTTTGACCGTGAGGCAAAAGTTGCCAACGATAAGGTCGAGGCTCGAAAGAAGGCTGAGCGCGAGGCACAGAAAAAGGCTATGCAGGGCGTTATTGCTGATTGTGAGAAATCAAAAGAGGGCATTTACTTCAAAGTTTTGAAGACAGGCTCTGGCGACAAAATCGGCAAGGGCAAGAACGTTTTTGTTGAGTACAAGGGATATCTTGTTGACGGCACTATTTTCGACGGCTCAGAGAAGATGGTCGACGGCGGACACGAGGGGCTTTCGTTCCGCGTTGGCGCAGGTCAGATGATTCCGGGCTTTGACATCATGGTTCAGGACATGAAGGTCGGCGAGACTCGAAAGATGGTCATTCCGCCGGACTTCGCTTACGGTTCTCGCGGAATTCCAGGCGTTATTCCAGGCGGCGCATACATTTGCTTTGATGTTATGCTGGTGAGCGCAAAATAACAGCCATAGGCTGTTTTGACAGGCACAGACGCTTTTGTCGGGCACGGGCTGGTTTTGGAATCTGTCCAATCAATCAAGGTCAAGGCAGATGCTGAAACGAGTTTTGCATGACAATAATTTCTAG
>Ga0256870_1001370_pt1 | contig 10170 bp, 11 predicted proteins | sample RumenRJG_06RNA_FD_186079 | JGI IMG/M metagenome (GOLD analysis project Ga0256870, IMG submission 186079) | Metatranscriptome of bovine rumen microbial communities from Lethbridge, Alberta, Canada - Rumen RJG_06 (Metagenome Metatranscriptome) | ecosystem: Host-associated > Mammals > Digestive...
ATCGAGCTCATGGAGGTAGTGACAGAGCTCGATTGGAATATGTACCAATATAATGAGGTACTTCACAGTAAAACTTACTCTGAGCTTTACTCAATGATTGTATCTACCTATGCACTAAACTCTAAGCTAGGTAAAATACCTGCGGACTTAACTCAACTTGACATTAAACTTAGGAGAGAAAGTGACACAGATAAAATCATAAGTATAATTGATATGACTTTTATTCCTATGATGTTGAACTTACTACAAAAGTTCACTATGAATAGGGAATTATTAAAGATAATTGATGTTATCTTAGTAACTAGAAAAGTTTGTATCAAGTATCATAAGAAAGTTAAACTTACACTTGAGGAAGATAGGTTCAAACGTATCAAAATTAAGTATAGTAAGGAACTCGCTTATTTCGAATTTACTGGTCCATTCACTGAGGTTGAACTCAAGAGGAGGTATAGAGCTAAGGCAATCAAGACTCACCCAGATAGGGGAGGTGATGCTAAAGAGTTTATCAAATGCAAAGAATATTATGAAGAACTTTTAAAGTTGTTTTGATATGGGATTTGCTGGAGATATGCACTTAGTCACTATAGGACGTGGATTGCTTGACTTGAGTAAGTTGAGTCAGGACTACCCAGCTGAAGCTATGGTAGAACAAGCTAAATCCTATAAGGTCGGAGCTAGGCAGGTAGAAAATGGACATGTAGTGACCTTGATTATACATTCAGAGGATGGGTCAGGTCAAGACATAAGCATAACCTGTAGTCCGACCCAGAGGTTTTCGTTACGGAATGGTGATGAATGCCTAGCCAAGGATTTGAAAGGTAAAAGATTAGTTTCAATAGGTCAGAATCATGTATTCTGTACTGAGGTAAGGGATAACTTCCGTAATTCCTCATTGTATAGGATATTCAAACTCGAGAGAACCTATAGAGATTACGTTTACGTGAACGGAATTAAAGTAATAATATAAATGGCACTATTTGCAGGAACTAACCTAGTTAATGTAGGTCAGAAGTTGACTCAGCCTATAAGTATGGCTATGGTCAATGAGGAAATCAACGTCATGTCAATTACATGCAGACGTGAGGCATTTCCATGTGAGGTGAGAGAAAACTCAACTAAGCAATCTACTATAAAGATTAAAGCTCAGGAGATACTCACTAAGAAAGAATATACACTCGAAGGTAGAGATGAGATTAAGGTACCTATTTTCGATGTAGCTAATTACAGGCAAGGAATGATCTTGCTTAGTAAAGAGTCCAAGAATTTGAGCTCACTTAATGGAAAGTGGGTTCAGGTACAAAACCCTAATGGAGAGTTATCATATGCTAAGGTAGTATCGGTTAGTCTGGGATCAACTCAGGCTAAGCTATATGATATCTATCATACTGATTGGACTCCAGATAGGGTATTCATCGGAGGTATTCAAGTTTCATTGGTCTGAGTGTTATTCGGACTGTTAAACCTTTAATTTGAAAGTTATGGAATTCAAGTATTACGTTGGAGCTATTAGACCTAAGGATAATGTTATCTTTGTATTCGGTAGCAATCCGTTAGGTATAAATGGCAATCCACAAAGAAGAACTGGAGGTGCAGCTTTAGTGGCTAACTTACAGTTCGGAGTTGAGCAAGGTGAGAAGATGGATAACTGTATGTCTAAGTCAGGTAAGGCTTATGGCATGGTTACCGTCACAGCACCTGGACGTAAAAGGTCCCTGAGTAGAGAAGAGTTACTAAAGAACATACTCAAACTCTATACTGTAGCTAGAGAGAATAGTGATAAGTTATTCTGCATAGCATACAAGAATTGGGATGAAGTATCTCTTAATGGATATTCTGGATCTGAGTTATGTGGGCTATTTCTTGAAGCTGCCTACGCGAGTAATCTACCTGAGAATATTGTATTCTCAAAAGAGTGGGTAGATAGAATTCCTTTAGGTTCAATCAAAGTCGAGGCAATAAATTTCATAGTATGATATACACATCCTACTTCGCTAATCTTAGGAATATTCCTGAGACTATTTTCAGGGTATCTATAGCTAGATATTCTGATAAATTCCCTGACATAGCTAGATACGAACCATTAATGCCTAGTGCTCAGCTATTATACAAAGTAAAGCATGGCATTTATAATCAGTATAAGTATGTTAAGGAGTTCAATAGCTACCTTTATGGCAATTTAGATGCAGAAAAGGTAGCAGAGGATCTTAATTCCTTAGCTGGAGGTAGAGATGTAGTGTTGTTATGCTATGAAAAGCCTGAGAATTTCTGTCATCGTCAGTTAGTTGCTAAGTGGTTAGTCGATAACTGCATAAGATGCCAAGAGTATGGTCAGCCTGAGCTGAGTAGCCAAGAGTGGCTAGCTAAGCTCGGATTTACAGATGAGGAATTGCATAAAACTCAAATATGTTCTGATTGTCTATGAAACTTTCAATTTTAATGGCTACTTATGATAGGTGGATTCCATACTTTAAAAGTATCCTATCAGTTAAGCCTTTATTGGCTAAGGGATCTGAGGTTCAACTCGATATCAGAGTCGACTCCAAGTTGAATATCTTCCTGTATTGGATTAAGTATCTAGTCACTGACATCTTACTTTATGGAACTCAGTTTACTATAGGTAGAGGTGGAGCTTACATCGGTGCAACGCGGGATATGTTAGTAAAGAATGCCAATGGAGTATTCTTTATGAACTTGGATGACGATGACTGGATAAAACCTGAGGGAGTCAGAGCTATGTTGCCTATCTGTAATACAGATTCAGTGGACATAATAAACTTTGATTTCTACCCTCAGAGGTATGGAGGGTTCACTGAGTTTACTAAGTGGAATTGGCTACCTACTTATTGGTTCGGTAAGGATAAGTCGGGATTAAATATAGGTCAGTCTTCTTTATTCCGTAAGTCGCTATATTTGAGTCTTCCTGAGAAATATCAATACAGACGTAGGTTACTTGAGGATATGCTCCCAAATCATATAATGTACCTCGAAGCTAACCACATAGTTAAGTATGGTGGAAGTGTTGTAGTTAGGAATAGAGGAGATAAGAGTCTAACCTTAACTGTAAGTCTCCTTAAGTATTGTGAGATAGTACAGTCACTTGAGGAATTCAAAGAGTATCTATACAGTCATCTCAATCAGGACACTGAGAAGATTTGGAAGATAGTATTAACTAATAATATTGAGTATCAAGCAAAATATGCTGGAGTGGATTTGTATTTCAAATTGCTCCATGGATATTTCCAATATGAGACGTTATGGAAAGAAAGAGATTAGTAATTGGAACCTATGAGATAGAGACTCAGTTTTGTAACTTCGAGGATTATCTCAGGCCATTAACCTATGCTAAAGAATTTGAGTGGCTGGATACAGCGATAACATATAATAATGACTATTTCATAAAGCCTTGGAAGGGTAAGATTATCTCTAAGATATCTCCATCAATGTATGATTCATATGATTGGTGGGTAGAGAATCACCTTAAGTGCTTAGGAAGGTCTAAGATTGATGTCATGCTGGTTCACAATACTCGTAACGATAACTGGCTGAAGATGTACCTAAAACTCCTTAGGGATAGTAGGTTCATAGAGGTCGGAGTGTCTAATGTTACTGTGGATGACTTGAAGGAGATCCATAAGGTCTCTGGTAAGTGGCCAGTTTGGGTAGAGACTGAGATTAATCCAAATTACTGTGATTTGGAGTTGGTACAGTTCTGTAAGTCAAAAGGAATTAAGGTGATAGCTTACGCTATTTTCGGAGGTAAGTATAACGCAAGGAGAAATATCTCTAGGTATACAATCCCCGTAATCTTAAATTCAGTACTTAATGTTGCTGATTTAGCCATTGTAAGGTGGGATACCGCTAGCCAGTTAGGTCAGATATTTGACTCTGCTGACGTTAGTTCCATCAATGTATCGACATTCATTGATTGGGATATGGTGGGAAGTAACTCAGGAATAAGAACTAAGTCGATAGTTCCAGATAAATTCAGTGAGTATCCAATAGTTCACTTTGATAAAGATGGGTTCCCTATCTTCGAGTCAGTAAATCACTACTCTAGGGGAATTAAGGTCGGACTGAATCGTGACTTAGATTTATCTAAGTTCAAAGAAATCGGTGAGATAATGAGACTTGAGTTCCCAACTGAGTATGCAGCTATGATGAGATATCAACATGGACGTAAGATCCCAGTGGCTATCTTAGATAGTGCAGGTTCATTAACTAAAGTAATGAAACGAGGAAATAAAGTATATGCGAAATTATGAGTAAGAGAGAATCATTAGGATGTCTACTTATAGTCATATTAGTCACTTCAGCCTTTACGTTTGTAGGGACTGGAGTGGCTTTATTGGCTATTAAGTTCGTGACAGTTGAGGCACTGACTAAGACGTGCATAATCTCAATTATAGTAGCTATCGTAACAGTTCTAATCACATCATTTGCGTATAGTAAACCTGAAGATTATGAATAAGGTAGTTGCTGTAACTTTTAATAAGTTAATGGTTGGTGGGTTCCATATCCTTGATACTCTACTTGGATATCACGACTTAACTGAGGTTGTGATATTCCTTAATGGAGTGCCTGAGCCTGACGGAATGTACGAAAAGTACAAAGAAAAGTTCAAGCGTAATGGGATAGAGATGACTTTGATGGAGAATGACATCGAACTCGATTTGGATAAAGTTCTTCGTCATTTAGTTAGCTATGCTCACCACAATTATTTTGAGGGTCGACTTTATATCTTGAGAGGTTCAGATACAATAAAATCTAGGAATTTCCTTGATGTAGAGTTGAGTGGAAACTGTGGAATGTTACTGAAAGGTGGAGGTTCAAGTAAGTCAGTTGGAGTTTATTCAGTTCCTGACTACTTCCTGCTCGATACTCCATTTAGTTTCATCCCAGTCATTGATCTGGAGTTAGCTATATATGCACTCCAATCAAGAGACTTACATGGATTCATGGAGTGCTTAGTTTCACGTGAATCTAAGTGTAAAGCTAAGTTAATTGACATGAGGTCAGATGTAGTAGAGGACCTTTCTGACTCTCTTGTACTCTCAGGTAAGTACTCTATTTCTATAATTAGGGATACAGACTTTAAGGGTGATATTGTAACAAGTAAGATAATAAAACTTTTACTAAATAAAATAGGATGAAAAGGATAATGATTTACGACTCAGAGACTAATGTGCAGAGATTAATTGCATTTAGTTCTGAGTTAGATTTTGATACTTTAGCATCCCAGCTTAACTTACCTAATGTAACTGATAAGAATTCATTCCTCAGGGAGTTAGCTTTAGCTGGGTTGAGTGTCTTTGTAGATCCGAGCTATGAAGGTAAGACATCTAACTATATCAGCGAGGCATCTTATGAGATGAACGTACTCCACTATACTAAGTTAGGTGAGCTGAAAGTTTCTCTCATTAAGTTCATAACTAGGAATTTCGATGATGAGGAAGTGGATAAATTATTCTCGCTGGATGACCTTCGTGAGATATATGAGACAGATGAGTCACTTAGGAGACTTATCAGTCAAACTCAGGCACTCGAATCTAGTTGGACTGCAGTTCTCAATTATCTCACCCGAGTATATGGATTTATGTTCATAACTATTAACTACTACCCAAATGAAGAGGAAAGTTAGAATTGAGGAAGCTAAGTATATGTCATCAACTATCTTGCTGATGATAGAAAGCTATAACTCATCTAACTCATATCCTACTGATATTGCTACCTTTGATGATAATTTAAATATTATTCAGACTAAGGCAGGAATGAGAGGACTACCACAGACTTATGTTGATACATATATCTGTGGTATCCTTGGTAGGTCTGGATCTCTTCAAGGGAATGCATTTGCTCAGAACTTTAATGATAAGATTCCTGAGTACGACCTCTCTATTTATCCAGTAGGTGAAGAGATTGAGTTGGAGTTCGATGGATATATATTGGTGACAGATACTGAGCTGATAGATACCAAGAAAGATGTACTCCAGATAGTAGAAAATGCATCGTCAGTTGATGAGTTAGTTGATGAATTGAAAGATAAATTCAATTTAACTGAGAAATCTGACGAAGAGCCTGTGGTTATTGAGGCAGGTAAAACTCCAGGAAACCTTAGACCTAAGGATTTAGCTGGAATATCACTGTTATTCTCACAGTATCTTACAAATCCTACCTATATAAAGGGGAATTGTGTGGAATTTGAGATAACTAGCCCATACTCAGATTTCATATCAGGTGGATCTGATACTCAACTTATGTCTGACATACGGAATTATTATTCTGAGTGGGACTCTATCGAAGTTGAGGAAGTTTCTGCAGGTTTAGTGAGACCTAAAGAGGTTTATCCAATATCTGACCAGAATGTATATCTTGAAGTTGGTTCAGACCATGTTAGGGTAGTTCCAGCAGATATTGAGATATATGACGGAGGAACTTGGAGAAAGTTATTTGGGGATGGAACCTTACTCCCTAAAGTAGTGGTAATTGACGGCAATAATTCAGATAATAAGTTGCCTTTAGTCACTGCTAATCTTAGGTTGGTGGATACCGACAATAACTTAGTCCCATTTACTGGAGTTAGGTATAGGTCAAGATCTACTGGAGTTGTAGGAACTGACTTGTGTTTCTTGGATACCAATTCAGATCCAGCTGATTACAAGGCTATTCCTAATCTTTCTCAGTCACTCGCTATGTATAGTAGGGAGGTAGTGAATACCTCATCCACTAAGTTCAGATTCTACTTCAAGTAGAGCGTTTAGCGAACTGCAAAACCTTTAAGTTGAAGGTTAAAATCCGACCCACATGAAGTATATAGTAATTGCATTTGATGGCAGAGATTTAAGTAATCTAGATGGTGCGCCATTTAATGAAAGACACCACATTTCCGAATTAACGGATGAACAAATTAAAGAAATATTTGGGGATGAAAATAACCGAGTTCTTATCTTAGGTGAAGCTCCATTTAAGAGGATTTCCGAGTTAGTTCACTTCCCAATTCGTAAGGCTAAGTTTGGTACTCTATTTGGATTGGCAGCTCTTACCTTAGGCAGTGGATGTAAAGTAAAATGCCAAGATGATTGGAATGCCAACTATTGTCAGTCTATATTCCGTGAATCATGGATTAAGGCTACATGCCCAGATAGACCTGAAGTAGAGAAAATCTATAAAGAGTACACAGGTGAGGCAGTTGAGTCATTGAAGAAATTAATTGCATTACCTAAGGAAACTTATTTTGGATTTGACTACGAAACTAGTGGTCTACCTAAGAAAGATATAGAGTCACAGAATTATAGGTACTGTGAACTCCAAGGTAGATTGCCTGAGGTTCATGAGTATTCAGGTAAAACGTTCCATATTACCGGAGCTTCAATTTGTAGTGAGCATAGGGAGTCATACTATTATGATTTTCTATCCATTATTAACTCACCTAATGCTCAGGCATTCTTTGATGATTTCAAGGAGTTCCTGGATAAACACAGTGAGGAATGTTGGGTATATAATGCTAACTTTGAAACTCCAGTATCCTACACATTCCTGCATAAGTTCTATATCTTCCAGGATGCTGCTGTAGTAAATTATATTGAGGGTAGGCATATGTATCGTCAATCCCTCAAAGTTACAGTTCAACGTCTTATTAAGATTAGGAGCTGGGATGACGCATTTGATGATTTAGTAGATGGCCTAAACTACTTATTATCTGATGCCTTCCAAGTTAATTGGAATGAAGGGACTATAGTACAGGATGGAACTGAGTATGTATGGTATAAATCTCCTTACTTTGCTGACTTATTCAGACCTTATGGTGAGGATATGATACCTGCAGCCATGGACTTGGCTTCAAGGTCATTCATGAATCCGTTCATGTGTATTCCTGCAGAAATTCTTGGTAGTTATTGTAATGTTGACTCCTATTCAACTATGGAGTTAGCTAGGTATATCAAGAATAGGTATTCTGAGGCATGCATCAATGTGTTCACTGCTAACTTGAGGTTCCATGTATACCTGAACTCGACCGGTAACTTCGTTGACTCTCAGGAATACAAGCGTCAGAAGTCAATTGCCAATAAGGCATCCAATTGGGGTATGTTACTTACATGGCAGCAATTGACTAAGCTTGAAATTGAGCAATGTCAGACATCTGAGGATAGCTCAGCATCTGAGGGAAGTGAGATATTGAGTTGGTGCTTACGTAATCGAGTAAATTACAATCCTAATGGAGCTGCAATGATGCAGGAGATACTTAGGAGATGTATGGATTGGGATCGCGAGTATCAGCTTAATGAAGAAAAGTTACATGACGCACTTCCATGGGATTACACCTACGAATCTGTCTATAATCAGGTAGTTGCGTGGGGAGGTCTCGGTAACATATTCTCAAAGAAGAATGCTAAATTCTGGAATTCTAATGCATGGATAGCTAAAGAATACGGAGAGTTTGATGAGGAGAGACTGAAGAAGTTGAAATCCGAGATTTACGTACTCTCACTTAAACGTAGGCAAGAATGGCTATGGTACTTATGCAATAAGATACCGAATTGGGATTCTGAGGTACCTGAATATGTTACTCTTGATGGAGTTAACTCAGATTGGGTAGACAATTTCCAATCTACTGATGGCAAACCATGGTATGAGTCAGAGGAATTTGATGTATATGCTCACCAGATTGGAATGCCATTTACTCAAGATCCTCCTCACTTCTTCATCGCAGGTTGCATCAATGCAGGAGCTCCAGCTGGTATGGAGTATTTCAAGAATCAGATGATTAACAACACTGATGGTTGGATTTCTGCACTTGTTACTCTGTGGATGCAGTATGACTCCTATGTATTCGGAGCTGAATGGGAAGAAAAGTATTGGAATACTGACTGGGAGAATTACGATTTATGGAATACAGTAAAAGATTGGAAGTTCGTACCTCAGAGGATTTTATATCGACCCTCAAGGTAAACTTCTTGAGGCTATGCCTATCTTTGATGACAGGTATACTGAGATTTGTGAAGAATTTACAATTCCAGGAACTGAGGTCAAAGTTCATAAGGCTATTAATGCCCGTAAGTTGCCTGACGAAGATGCTAAGATATCTCTGCATCCAGAATATATGAATGTGGAGATGATTGAGTGCGATTGGGAGGAAGCTATAGGATATAGGTATCTTTATGTAGATCACTTCATATCTAAGGAGCACTTCATAGTCTTATTCAACACTTGGTGGAAGCGTGAGGTTCGTGGATATAAAGACTTCATGGACTGCATGTTTACTGCATATGGTCAGTATGAGTACGCTACCATGAAGAAACCTTGGGATTGGAAGAAGATTGGAACTACCAAACTCGAGGTGACTGGGACTAAGCTGGATGAAATACGTCCAATCATAGGTCTATTCACTTGGAGGAAATTCAGGAAAATTTTAGGTACATACTTGAAGAATCTCCTTATTGAGGGTGCTAATTACACTAAACCTGAATATACTGTAGGTGATGGTGGGTTGGTAATTTCAGAGTATGTAAAGCCTGAATGGGAGGAAGGTTGGGATATCTGTCGTGGACATCCTAATTGGAACTGCATGGGAGTACATACTAAGCGGTGGAGTTCAGGTTTCCATACCTTATTTGGTGACTCAGACACTAAGAAGATAATAACAGTTCCTCAGAATAAGTTATTCTTCTATCTCGATATCAGTCAAGCTGAGCCACGTACCTTGGCATATAAGTCAGGAGATCCCTTGATGAAAGGCTGGTACGAAGCTGGTAAGGATATCTATATCGAGTTGGCTAAACAGTTCAATCCAGACGTAGTTAATGCTACTTGGATGACAGATGACCAAAAGAAAGAGCGACTAAAGGAACTCCGTGGTCTATATAAGGTCTTAGTGTTAGCCATCATGTATGGAATGGGCAATGGAGCCTTAGCTAGTATGACAGGTAAGCCTATGGATGTAGCTAAGAAGTATAAACGTGACTTCTTGGATGCAATGCCTAAGCTCGAGGAGTTCATCAATGATCGAATGAACTATCCATCATGGGATGATCCCTCAGTCAAGACTATCTTAGGTGACTATCTTGAATTGTACTCATGGGATGAATCCAGATGGAAGCGTCAAGGTATCAATTTCTGCATCCAGTCATTCAGTGCATTAGTACTGGTATGTGGATTTGAGAATATGGTACGTAC
>Ga0256870_1001376_pt1 | contig 10142 bp, 5 predicted proteins | sample RumenRJG_06RNA_FD_186079 | JGI IMG/M metagenome (GOLD analysis project Ga0256870, IMG submission 186079) | Metatranscriptome of bovine rumen microbial communities from Lethbridge, Alberta, Canada - Rumen RJG_06 (Metagenome Metatranscriptome) | ecosystem: Host-associated > Mammals > Digestive...
AAAAAAATAATGGCAATTTCGCTTGACGGTGATCGTCAACTGCTTGAAAATGAAGTAAAATCAATTAAAAATCAACAAATTGTAATTTGTTCGGAGTTCAAATATTTTGATTCAGAAATTGTCAACAAATTTCAAATCACCAAACTGCCATTCACAATAGAAATCAACGAAAAAGGAATTATTCAAGAAGTAAAATAATTGTAAAACAAAAAAGAGACTGATTACCCGAAAAACTCACTGATAATCAATCTCTTTATTATATTGTGCTAAGAAAAAAGTTACATCCTAACGATGTCCGCTGCTCGAACCCGAACGACCGGAATACGAGCCGCTTGATGAACCGGAACGTCCTGATGTTGAGCTGCTTGATGAGCCCGAACGTCCAGATGTTGAGCTGCTTGACGAACCCGAACGACCGCTGTAGCTTGATGAATGTCCGGAATTGCTTGAAGAGCCGCTCTTTGACGCAGAACTTGAAGAACCTGAGCGTCCTGAATTAGAACTGCTTGACGATCCCGAACGTCCTGAATATGAACTGTTTGACGAACCGGAACGACCGCTGTTATAATTGCTTGACGAACCTGAGCGTCCGCCGTAATTATCAGAACCCGATTTTGACGGGCTGCTTGACGAACCCGAACGTCCGCTGTAACTGCTTGAAGATCCTGAACGTCCGCTGTAATTGTCAGAACCCGATTTTGACGAACTGCTTGATGAGCCTGAACGTCCGCTGTAACTGCTTGACGATCCTGAGCGTCCTGAATATGAATTGCTTGAAGAACCGTTAGAGCCAGATCTTCCGCTGTAAGAATTGTTAGAAGATGAACTGTTTTTGGAACTTGAGCCGGACGAATAACTACCTGAACGTCCTGAATATGAATCACTTCGTGTGTTACCGTTTTTACTTGAACTGCTGTAACTGCTGCTTGTAGCTCGGCTTGAAGAACTGCTTCGCGAATTAGCATTTACATTGTTGTTGTAGTTGTAACTACCTGAACTTCTGCCGTTTGAGTAAATTCGGTTGTTAACATAACTACGACTTCCGTAGCTGTGATTGCTTGCGTAATTGCTGTAGCTGTACGGACGGTCATAATGATGATAAACATGCACATCGTTGCGGCAAGCATAACTATAACGGTCAAAATGATAGTAACCCGGACGATGGTAAACAGGATGAACATAGAAATCTCTGTGCACATAATAATGCGGACGCGGCGCCCAACGTACTTCATGCCATCCGAAATAGCCCGGATGATACGAATATGTGTAGTAATGATGGTGATGACAATTGTGATACCAACGGTTGTAAACTACAGGACGATACCAAGAGTAGTACAACGGATGCCAAAATTCCGGAATTGTTGCCACTGTAATAATTGTTGCAGCAGCTGCCACTGTAAAAACTTCGTCGTAATAAACTCTTGTTTTTACTCGCGGACGATGGAATCTTTGTATTCTAACTTCATAACTATCATATACTTCATCCTGAGCCGCATAGACTCCGGGATTGTCGTAACCTTCGCCGTCATCGTAGTCGTAATAGTCTTGAGCCTTGAGTGTGTTGCCACTCAATCCCACTATCAACAATGCAATTAATGTTAAAATATATCTTTTCATAGCATCGTAAATTTTTAATCGTTTGTTGTATATTTAATAGATGCCGCTAATATACAAAAATGAAACTAATTCTATGAAAAAAATCAGCTGTTTCTGTAAAATTCTGAAAATTAAAGATTATCTTCGATAAATTTTATCATCTTTTTGTATAAATGAAACGAAGTGTTACCGCCTCTGATTCCATGATTTTTGTTGGTATATTGCATCAATTCAAATTCCTTGTCGGCTTGTACCAACGCCTCACAAAATGCCATAGAATTCTGAGGATGAACATTATCGTCGCAACTTCCGTAAATCAAAAGGAATTTACCCTGAAGTTTGTCGGCATATTTCAACGGAGAATTGTTTTTGTAACCTTCAGCATTATCCTGAGGCAAACCCATGTAACGTTCGGTGTAAATATTGTCGTAATATTCCCAATCTTCAACAGGAGCAACTGCAATACCGAGTTTGTAAGCACCTGCACCACGGGTCATTACGCTTGACGACATAAATCCGCCGTAGCTCCAACCCCAAATACCAAGTCGCGAACTATCGATATATTTCTGATTACCAAGATATTTTGCAAAACTTACGAGATCTTGAGTTTCAAGATTTCCGAGTTGACCGTAAGTGCATTTTCTGAATGCAGCACCCTTACGACCTGTTCCTCTTGTGTCGGTACATGCCACAATATAGCCTTTCTGTGCCAAAACTTGTGTCCAATCAAAATCAAAATCATCGTTTACCATATTGTAATTCGGACCGTTGTAACCGATTACCAAAACCGGATATTTCTTGTTCTCGTCGAAATCGTAAGGCTTTATTATATAAGCATTTAAGCTATCGCCAGAAGAGTTTTTCCAAGCAAACATCTCTTTGTGGATACCGCCGTAAGTTTCAACAGTTTTTTTCAAGTCGCTGTTATCCTCAATCACACGGATTTCTTTGCCTTTGTTGTTGTTGACTGTAATATAATACGGTGTTGTAGTATTTGAATAAAAATTGATGAAATACTTGAAGTTCGCAGAAAATTCCGGATCGTTGGAACCTTCGCGCAAAGTAATTTTTTTACGGTTTTTACCATTGATATCAACCACAAAAACCGAAGTACGTGTAGAATTGCTGCCAACACCTGTAAAATAAACTTTCTTGCCATCGGGGGCAACTCCGCAAAGTTTTACAATTTCGTTTTTGCCGGAAGTGATTTTGTTGATAAGTGTACCGTTGGTAGAATAGTGGTAAAGATTTCTGTAACCGTCAAGCTCTGTGGGAATTACAAAAGAATTACCATCTTTGAGAAATGTTATGCTCGACATACAATCTTCTTCGATATACTTTTTGTCTTTCAACTCAAAAAACTGTGTTGTAGTATTTTTAGTTACATCAAAAGCCAAAAGATTAAGCTTGTTTTGCAAACGGTTTAATCTTGCAATTGACAATACATTTTTTGTTGACATCCATTGGATTCTCGGTACGTAAATATCTGTGTCAGAGCCGATATCAGCCTTCTTGGTTTCACCGGATTCAAAGTCATAAACATGAACAGAAACAACAGAATTGTCTTCGCCGGCTTTCGGATATTTGTAAGTATAATTATAAGGATAATTGGCTTCAGGATTGTAATTTTGGGTCATTGCGCTGTAATATTGCAATGTGTATTCTTTTACGTTTGTTTCATCAAACTTGATATAAGCCAAATACTTACCGTCGTTTGAAAATTCAAATGCCTTGTTGAAACCGAATTCCTCTTCGTAAACCCAATCCGGCAAACCGTTGAGAACAAAATTCTTCTTGCCGTCTGTAGTAATTTGACGGATTTTATCATCAGAAAGTGTCTTTACATAAAGATTATTTTCATGCACAAAAGCCACTTTGCTACCGTCCGGCGAAAATGTTGCAAGTTGCTGTTTTTCAAACTCGGTGCTCAAAGGTTTACATTCTTTTGAAGTTAAATCGTAAACATAAAATTTTGCGAGATAAGAACGTCTGTAAATTGCTTCGTAACCTGTAAAAAACAAAATTTTGTCTTCGTTTTCAGAAAATGCGTAACTCTGAACTCTGTTGATTCCAAGACTTGTAAAATCCACCACAACGTCTTGTTTTTCACCGGTTTCGTAAGAATATTTCACAACCGAATTGTTTTCCAAAACGGTATAACTCAAACCGTTTTTCATAGATTCTATTCCATAAACAGAATTAGGGCGAAACTTCCCGTAAAGTACTTCTTTTAAAGAGATTTGCTGATTTTGTGCCATTGCAAAATTAGCAGCAATGGCAAATAAAATAATAAATAAGCTTTTCATTTTACTGATTTGATGTTACAATAATTTCAACTTTTGGTGCTTGGGATTTGTCCCCGATCTTGCCTTCCGTTGTAATACGAGAAGTAGCGATACTTCTGGTTTTCAAAAATGTTTCAACTACAGCAGCACGTTTTCTTGCCAATTCTATACTATTTTCCCTGCTGTTGCAATATCCGACGATATTGATTTTGATTTTTTCATTATTTACAAGTCTGATAACAAGATTTTCAAGTTCTGCTTTTGCCTCCGGTGAAAGTTCGCTGCTTTCGAGTTCAAATGTCAAGTTGCGCATTTCGATTGGTTTTCCAACCTGAATTTTACGCAACAAAATACCATCGCGCGAGATTTTCTCAAATGTGGTAATCTGATTGCTGTTGAGCGCCTCCTGATAAATCCAATACCCCGGATACGAAATTCTCAACTGGTAATTTTTTCCGGTAATAAACGAAGTGTAAAATTCACCTTCCGGTGTACATTTCGTTTTTGAAACCTTGGAATTACGGTTCAAATCCACAATTTCAATCGTAGCCTGAAGCGGTAACAGATTGGTTTCGTCGGCAACATTTCCTGTTACTACAGTTTGCTTAATCTGTGTAACGTCTTCAAATTGGAAATTGTCTTCTGACAAGATGTCTCCAATATCCACGATATCGTCGAAAACAATTTCACGTTTCTTTTCTTCAAACTCAAAGTTTACTTCAAATGTTTTGTAACCATTGAATTTTATGATATATTGATTTTGTCTCAAGTTCCACAAATCAGGCCACAAGTTATCGATTTTTACAGTATAATAATCAGACGCCGGAGCAAAAATTTCATAATATCCGTTCTTATCAGTAAGCGCAAACCATGCATTGCCATGATTGTCGCTGATTGAAACTTTGATATTTTCGTTTTTCCAATCGTCAAACATCGATTGTTTTTTCTTGTGGAAAATTACATGACCGTATACTTTGTTGCGCTCGGTAAACGGGATGTAAATTGTTGTATCCTTGCGTAAATTAACTATTTGCTGATTATTGATAATATTGTACATACCTTGATTGCCGTCCTTGGGGTCAAAACGCAAACAATATTTTGCCTCCGGAATTTCGTTGTACTGAATCAATCCGAGGTGATTGGATGCCACGTCTACATTTCCGAACATCTCACCTTCATAATGATACGACGAATCAATAGTAGAATTGTTTTGGATATTTACCAATACATTTTCCACGCCCGGTTCGTTGTAATCTTTGATATGATTGCCGTTGAGATCGCGATAGAAATATGCGTTCAACGAATGATATTTTTGTCCGGGTTGCGACCAGTGGAATACTTTTCTTACAGTAAACTCCATGTAATTGTTTGTATATCTGTAATTTTGGCCACGGGTATCTGTAATAGACTGAATATTGGTATTGTTCAAAAGTTTGAAACTCCAACCCTTGCCAAATTCCACTCCGGCTTCTTGAACGATTGATGTTCTTACATTTGACAAGTCAATATTGTTCAAGTAAGAAAATCTCACCTCGTAATAAAATTGTTTTCCGGGACTTGTAATTCTATAAAATGGCATGAAATACAAGTATTTACCGACAATACTTGAATAGAAATTAATCAATGCAGTTGACATATTATAAAGTCCGCTGTAATACATCGCCAAAACACCCCAATTTCTACCGGATAATGTTGCAGAAAATTTTATTACAGGTTTTTTCTCGTTGTATTGCGACATCAAAGTTTTATCGTATTGCACCGGATTTGTCTGACCAACTTGCATATTGATATTCAAGCTGTTAAGTACAAAATTGTTCGGATTGTATCTGTAACCGACTTCTGCTTTGGTAGAAGTGAGAACAAGATTATCTTTTGCAAATTCGGCTCCATAATAATTTGACATTCCGTAATCATAATTAGGACCGAAATATATTGTAGAATACATCGCAAATCTCAGATTGTAGATAAATCTGAAATTATGATACTGATAATTGAATGCCGGATTCAATTGATTGTAAACCGTTGCCGGCTGATATTTGTAGTAACTATAAACGAATGACAAATATGCTTTTTTCGACAACAAATAATCCCAATGACTTGCTATATCCGAACGTCCGTGGTAATATGTAGCAAAATACGGCGTCGTAAATCTTGCATTAGAATTAGTAATAAGTTTTGAATTGAAAGAGTTGGAATATCCGACATTAAGTTGATAACCGTCTTTGTTATTAAACTCAGGCGCAGAATATTTTGAATAATAACCACTTAACTGAAATCTACCTGCCGGAACTTTCAAAACGCCACCCGCCCCATAAAAATCCAAGAAAGATTTTCCGGTGGTATCATTTATCATTTTGGTATATGTTGCAAAAACAGAATTTACACCGATTTTTTTGTTAACTGTTCCGGAAAATGCGTAATTATTTGTGTAATAATCATCTGAAACATACGCTTGAACATCCAAAGTAGATGTAATGTCGCGTTTTACGGAAATAGTTTTACCGAAAAGGCACAAATCATTGAGTAATCTAAAATTACCGACTTTGATTTCTGTTTTAGGCATTTTGTAATCAGCAAAATATTCGTCGCGCTCCAAATTGGGATGATCTTTCAACGGAGCTGACATCGAACGATAATAATACTGTAAACTTCTCTGATTATTGAATTTAAGTTTGCCCATTACCAAAAATCTGAATGTAATATAATCAGAAAGCAAATCCATTGCCGAAGCCTCGATTACCAAAGGCCGGTCTTCGTCAGTAATAAAATTATCGTATCTGTAATTGAGATACTTAATAAAAGCGTACCTCGTCCAAGTAGTATCTTTTGAAAACAATTCGGCGGTAAGAGTTCTGCTGTAATAATCCAAATCGCCGATATAGTCATTATATTTTAATTTCAGTCTGAGAGTAGTATCTTTCTCAGGTTCAAGAGAAATCTGAGTAATATATTTGTTGTAACCGGCATCTGTAAAATTCAGATTTTCAGCGGCATCAAGCTGAATATTTACCAAACTGTTGGTATTACCGGAATTATGAATTTTCAGAGCCAATTCGGTTTGACCATGAAGGTGATCCAAATAATAAGCTAATGCGGAAAAATCAGCATCAATCTGATTTCTAATAGGAATTGTTAAAAAACAATAGCGAGACGAAAACATATTGCCTTCGTTAGTAAGCATAGCAGCATTAAGAGCGTATCCCACACCGCCTTTAGCATCCAAAGACGGTGATACACGCAACGGTATCGACTTTGTAGAACGGGGCTCAATATTAAGATAAACCGTATGATCTGCAAAAAGAGTCCATTCGGCAGGAACTGTAAAATTTATTTGTATTTGATACGCCCTGTTTGTACGATTTTCTATTTTGTAAACATTAAAAACAGTTTGACCAGGTTTTATCTCCAACTGCTCTTTTACAAAATAAGAAACAATTTCCTCGTCGGTTTGTGAATAGGTAGTACCAGCTGTCAATATAAATATTGCAGTTAAAATACATGATAATAATACTTTCACAAAACGAATCATGCTACATCAAATTGTTTATTTTTATAATTGTTTCACGCAACAAAAATAGTATTTTATGCCGAAACAAGCATAAAATACTATTTGAAAATTTTAATTAGTTATTTGCGGCTTTAAGTTGCAAATAAGCATTTACAGTATATCTGTCTGAAGGTAAACCCAAAAGCTTTGCAGAAGAAGTACCGGTGGTTTCAGCCTCCAAAGACCATTTAATTTGAATACCGGTATACGAACCACCTTCTACAGCAGAACTAGAATTGCCAACAATTGCTGTTTCGGTATTTGACAAATTTCCGGCACCAATAGTTGGTAAAGAACTACTTGAAGAACTACTTGAAGGCGCAACAACTTCATAAGCAAGGAAATCTACCGGCATTACATGCGTATTATTTACTGTACCAATCATGTTCACATTGTCGGCAGCCAATGTTACATAAAAATCAGAAGAAGAACTAACATCAAATGTTGTTGTGTACGGAGTTGCATTCGGAACACCTTCTTCGTATTGTTGCATTGTATTAACAACAAATTCGATGTTACCACCACTTGTTACAGTCAATCTCATGATACTGTTGAGCGTAACTCCGATTGGAATTACAGCCATATCGCTTACTTGCTGTGCATTAGCAGTAAAACCTGCCAATAACAAGCCTAAAATTGAAAATAATTTTTTCATAGTTTAAATAGTTTAAATAAAAAAAAATAGTTCAGTTATATTGTTTGCATTATATTTTATTCTGACTTTTTTTGTGACTCAAAAAATTCTACAATTTGAATCCGATTATCAAGATGTCATCTGTTTGATCCCTATCTCCTTTCCAATCATCCAATTCCTGTTTCAATTTATCAGCTTGTTGCTCCATAGGGCTGAAACTTACGTCCAACAACAGATTACGAAATCTACCTAACATATATTTTTTGTCAGTAGGTCCGCCAAACTGATCTGAAAATCCGTCTGAATACAAGTAAAATGTCATATCATCGGCAGCATCAAACTCATGATTTGTAAACTTTCGACAACCGCTTATCTCTTCTTCTGAAGAATTTACTGTACCTCCAATTCCTTGAGAATCAGCCTTTACTTTAAAAACTTCAGTTCCTTTTGTGTAAACCAATGCATTTTTTGCACCGCTATATTCCACTTTTTTATTATTCAAATCAATCAAACACAATGCCATATCCATGCCATCGTGATTTTCGGTAGTATCCTGACGCAGTGCCTTGCGAATTCCGCTATGAAGGCGTTCCAAAATTTCGTTAGGATGTACCACCTCCGGATTTGTCATAATTGTATCCAAAAGGTTGTAACCAATCATGGAAATCATCGCGCCCGGCACACCGTGACCCGTACAATCGATAGCCGCAAGATAAATTATATCCGAGGTCTCGTTTTTACGCTGATGAAACCAATAAAAATCGCCGCTCACCGAATCTCTCGGCTGAAAAAACACAAACGACTGCGGTAAAGCATTTAGGATTGTTGATGGTTTCACAAGCATAGAATACTGTATATGATGCGCATAATCAATGGAATCCGCCATTGCTGTACGTTGCTGATTGGTAACCTCCAACGCACTTTGAAGTTCCTCGGCATTTTCCTCGATTTCCATGTTTTTGATTTTCAACAAACGGTTCAACTTACGGTTTTTATACAACGCATAAATTGCAATCGAAGCAGCTACAAGAATCAAAAAAAGACTCACACCACCAATAAAGATGTAATTTCTTAAACGTTGAGATTCACCGCGTTGAAAATTCAATTCCACAGTTTTCAAACTGTCGGAAGTTCTGAGAATTTCCTGCTCTTGCTTCATTTTTTCGGCAGCAAGGCGTTGACGATTTTCCGTTAAATCTCGCTGTTCCAATTCCAATTCCTGAGCTCTACGAAGATTATTTTTCTCAGCATCAGCAAGTTTCATTTCAAGTTCGTGATTTTCAGCCTCAAGAGCTGCACGTTCTTGATCCGCCAAATTCTTGATTTCAAGTTTCTGAACATGCGACTTGTTGCTTTCCTGCTGCAAGTGATTGTTGTAATCATTAAACTTCTGCTCAAATTCCTTGTATTTGTTGGCAATTCCCAAAGCTTTGTAATTGTCCCTAAGCATTGCCAAACATTTCAGCTGCAATTGGTTATGATCGATTTTTTTGCGCAATATCCAAAGCCTCAAGAAGATTATCAATCGACAGATAATACTCTTTTTCTACCGTGAGAATATACGCAATATCAGTAAGGCAACCGCAAATTGCAGTCTGATTATTTTCCAACTTCGCAATTTTGTGAGCATTCTTAAAGAAATAAAGAGCGTTGTCGAACTGTTCGTCGTTGGCATACACAAAACCGATATTAGAATAAGTTTTTCTCAAATCGGTAAATTTCTTTGCCTGCAAATACAACGTGGATGATTTTTTATAATACTCAATCGCCTTTTTAGTTTGACCTATTTGAGTGAAAATCAGAGCCATCTTGCTGAGAGTCTGAGCCAATTTAAGTTCTTCGCCGTTTTTCTCAAACTCGAGAGATTGCTCCTGAAGATTTTTCAGTTTATCAATCTCGCTACCCGAATTTTGAGCAAAACATTCACCGCCCAACAGGAAAATTCCTATCAGCAATAAACGTAAAACAATATGAAACAGACTTTTAAGCAATATTTATTATTATAATTCCAATTAATATTCCAAAATTCAAAATTAAAAAATCTTTTTCGAAATTTACGAAAAAAAAGATTTAATAATTT
>Ga0256870_1001377_pt1 | contig 10142 bp, 8 predicted proteins | sample RumenRJG_06RNA_FD_186079 | JGI IMG/M metagenome (GOLD analysis project Ga0256870, IMG submission 186079) | Metatranscriptome of bovine rumen microbial communities from Lethbridge, Alberta, Canada - Rumen RJG_06 (Metagenome Metatranscriptome) | ecosystem: Host-associated > Mammals > Digestive...
CCATCTGGTACGATTAAAATTTGCTGAGGATTTTTTTAAAGTTATTGCAGAAAAGTTTCAATTCCATCTGGTACGATTAAAATCAATTGACGGTATCACCATGCCCGACCTTGCTATTGAGTTTCAATTCCATCTGGTACGATTAAAATGGTTAAAGAAAACGGTGAATTGTTCGACCCTACAAAGTTTCAATTCCATCTGGTACGATTAAAATTTCAAATGAAATAATAAATAAATATTTCAATATCAAGTTTCAATTCCATCTGGTACGATTAAAATGAATTTTCAAATTTTTATTTAAATCGAAAAAAAAAGTTTCAATTCCATCTGGTACGATTAAAATTGCGCCTGTTCTGAATTATACCTTTCTTGTTGTTGTGTTTCAATTCCATCTGGTACGATTAAAATTTCAAATTTGGCTTATCAATCACGCAAACGTTTTTAGTTTCAATTCCATCTGGTACGATTAAAATATTAATTAGACAATATAATATATAATTAAGAATTAAGTTTCAATTCCATCTGGTACGATTAAAATAAGGAAGTTACAATGCCTTAAGCGCACAATATTCTTGTTTCAATTCCATCTGGTACGATTAAAATGGCGATACCTTGCTGCGGCATCAATCAAAATTGGAAGTTTCAATTCCATCTGGTACGATTAAAATCGTGAGAATGTTCATGTTTTCACGCTCGAACCTTTGTTTCAATTCCATCTGGTACGATTAAAATCCGAAAATTCAAAACGCAATTCCTCAATTTTCGGAGTTTCAATTCCATCTGGTACGATTAAAATGCAAAACTCGGTTATGCTAAAGATGATATTCTAAACAGTTTCAATTCCATCTGGTACGATTAAAATACGACGAGAAAGAGTTGGCAGAAAACTTCGTAATAAAGTTTCAATTCCATCTGGTACGATTAAAATCGCGGTTTGTCAAAAAAAGAAAAAGATTTTATCCGGTTTCAATTCCATCTGGTACGATTAAAATTTTACCGCCAAGGTATTGCGTTTGCAGCATTTCACGGTTTCAATTCCATCTGGTACGATTAAAATCTGCGGATTACAACACTGTCTACTTCGGTATCGAGTTTCAATTCCATCTGGTACGATTAAAATTCAGTGTCAGTGCTGATAAACAACCACAAGAAAGGTTTCAATTCCATCTGGTACGATTAAAATCGGAAATTATAACCATTAAAATATTCGTTTTAAGCGAGTTTCAATTCCATCTGGTACGATTAAAATACAAAAGAAAATTTTGTAACCAAAATACTATTATTATGTTTCAATTCCATCTGGTACGATTAAAATTACGCACGCAATATTCTGCTTCTTGAACAAATCTTGGTTTCAATTCCATCTGGTACGATTAAAATTGGCACAACCGTACAAATATTTTGACGGTAAAAGGTTTCAATTCCATCTGGTACGATTAAAATTAATTAGTAATCTTGTCGGATTCATCTGTAATCGGTTTCAATTCCATCTGGTACGATTAAAATCCTGACTTCAAAAAGCCTTCTATGCCTTTCTAACTGCGACAAAGTTATAAAAAAAATCTGAAAAAATAGTCGATGTATAAAACGGAAAAAATCACCGTACTTCGACAATCAATTATCATTCAATCTGTTAACCCCTAAAAAAATATTCAAAAGACATAAAAAATAACTGAAACTGTACCGCAAAAATTGACATCGACAACTACGATTATCACAGAAAATTGTCGGTGGTATTCCGCTCGACGCCTATAATGTGCTTATTCATAAACATTTGCGAGCGCGACGAAAATACTATTATGCTGTCTTCGTCAGGATCCATAAACTCCTTTGCCGATGACTCCAACTGCTTTAACTGCAATTCCGTTATCTCACCCTCAAAAACCGAATTCTGAATCCAGTTCAAATATTTGCGGCACAGTTTCAGCATTTTTGAAACTCGTTTCTCGCCAAAATCATAAACTAAAATCACATACATTTTATTATCTTTTTTAATCGTTTTTTTTCAACATGTCAAAGAACCTTTTGTCTATGCATAATGCATAATTCATAATGCATAATTGTTCATTGCCATCATATTAATTGTCAACTTTCAATTCTCAATTTTCAATTCTCAATTTACCAATACATCTTGAACGGTTTGTACTCTTCGTCGCCGATAAGGTGCTTTATGAGTTTGTAACATTCAAGTTTTATCAGGTGTTTATAACTGACATTGCGGTTGAGCGACTTGTGCTTGAATGTCTCGTTGAACCTGTCTTCCATCGCTTGAACAAATATTTTCTTGCCGGATGCGTTCAGAAGGCAACTGTTCAATTTGCGGTCGAAATGCTGCGGCTGAATCATTTTTTTGTTCAACACCTTGAAAATCACGCGGTCAACTATTATCGGCTTGAAAATTTCCGAAATGTCAAGACTCAGCGAATACCGCCTATCGCCCGGTGAATGAAGGTAACTTATCGTGGGGTTCAACTGCGTCTGATGGATTGCCCTGAGGGTCTCCGTATAGCACATCATATTACCGAACGAAATCAAGGCGTTGACTTCGTTTTGCGGCGGCTGCTTGGTGCGGAGTTCCATATTGAAATCGTTGATAATCACATCAAAAGCCTCATAATATGTCTGACGGATCATACCTTCGGTGCCCATCAGTTCTTTAACGTCGTCGGTTTGCGGAATCAGGAGCGACAACTCGTTAATTTTATTGATGAACTGCTCCAAATCCTTGCCGCGCGAATTATAATATCCAAGGTTTTTGACCATATTGTGTGCCGCACCTTCGATAAACTTTCGGGCTATTTCAAGACGTTTTTTCTTGCTTTGGTACGCCGCCGTCTGAGCCAAGAGAAGACGTCCGCTCAAAAGACCGTCCCGTGGCATGAACGAACCTGTGTAATTCTCGTAATAATCAAAAAAATGAACCGCTATATCTTTCTGTCCCAAGAAGTTGAACAGTGCGCTGTCGGCTTTCAGACTGCCGAACACATAAATGTCGCCTACCTGCTCCACGGGTAGGAATTTAGGTTTGCCGAGAGTTTCCTCGCCATTTCCGTCCTCGGTTATCGCGGTGAATTTCAGAGTATTGTCCTGACGCTCCATAATTCCCGGGTTAAAAAGATAATAGGTTTTCTTCATTCTTCGTCAAAATTTTCGTTAACAAAACACATCTCGCAGTAACTGCAATTTCTGCAAAAACCTTTTTTCACGGCCTTTGGGCAATGCTCGTCGTCGCAAATCTGTTCTATTTCGTTGCAGATTTTTTCGATTTGCCTGCGGTCGTCGTCAGAGAGTTCCACCATTTCGGTTTTGCGCATCGTCGGATATTCCAAAACGCCAGAAACGCCTGATATTCCGTTCTTTTCAAAAACGTATATGTAGTATTTCAACTGCCAAGCGTGGGCGGTTTCAATCTTGTTGCTCTTTTTGATTTCGTGAACCACCTTGTTTTTGGCGTCGTAAAAATCCACCTTCACACCGTCGATTTCCACCTCCTCATACTTTTCGCTGCGTTTTGGGTAACTGTCCTCGTGAATAAACTTGCCCTCAGCCACAAGTTCGGAATTCTGCTCCATATTTATCCCGTTGGCACGCAACCAAAGTTCTCTTTTACACACATGGTAATAATTAAAAAGCGTCCCTGTAATTTTCATAATACACCAATTTTAAAAGTCATAAGAACCGATATCCATTAAAAATAGAAGCGTCTATTCCATTTTCAAAAGAATAAATTTCCTCGTAACCATGCAAATATACATATCCGTATTTTAATTCACCATAGGACAACAAGGCATTAAAATTCTTTCCGCCATCAAACACTGAAAAAGTAAACAACGACATCAGTTTTTGCAATTTTGACAGCAAAAGCCGGTTTAATATAAAATCATTACTATCAGATTTTATGATTTCTGCATACTTGTTCCATATTTCCTCTCCAGAAATAAAACCGTCGCATTCGATTCCAAAATCTTCAACCCTTTTTACTAAATCGTCTCCGAGATCACTTGTCGCTATCTTCATCGGTACATAGACCGAAACACTTTTCTGATTTATAATCTCAAACGATTTGTCAACATTAGGATAATCCAACCGCGAAATGTCATCATAAAACGCATCCATATTCACGATAAATTTTGACTTGTTAATCTCCTTGATTCTTTTGATGATTTCCGAATAAAGAAGGTCAAAATTTTTTGTTTCCAAAATGTTGGTATATGTCTCAAACGGCAATTGCTGAGTGATTTTGAACCTGTCGTCGCCGCCATATATTGTTTTTTCTGTATTGCAGTCAAACAAATATAGTTTGCAATTTTTTTTGCCCGCATTTCTATTGATTCGTCCGGCGAGTTGTTCTTCACTGTCGATAAGTGATTTGTCCTTGAACCCTAAGTCCATGTCAATATCCACACCGGCTTCCACAACTTGAGTTGTTACAAGCATTACTTTTTTGTCGCGCAAAGAATCTGATTTCAATTTACTTATTATTTGTTTTCTACGAGGTTCGGTAATTGTTCCTGAAAGCAAAAACACCTCGTCATAAAACGGATTCATTTTTACAATCTGGTAAAAATCACCCGCAGTATTTTTGAAAATAAATTCTATGACAGTCAACACGCCGCCATTGTTTTGTTGAGAGTATTCTAATGATTTTTCTTCTGCAAAACGTTCCAACCGTTCCAAATAATTATGTATGTCATCTTTTTCAGGTCGTTGCCATTTCAAGAGAGAATAATCAAATTCTACTCTATTGCAAAAATTCGGATTCTGAAAATAACTATCCTTGTTCTTTACCAAATACACAAACTGGCCGCCTGCCAAATCGCCTATTTTAGGCAATGTAGCCGACATCACAATGAATTTCATATTGAAATACGTAGCGTATTTATCTATAAAATATACTACTTTGTTCCATATCTTGGGAGAATACGTCTGAATTTCATCAATGATAACAACCGAATTAGACAATCTGTGCATCAGATAGTTGGCATCCTTGCCATTAGTTTTGAGTATTTCAAAAAACGAAACATGCGACATCAAGACAATCGGGTAGTTCAAAAATAGAGCATCAATATAGTTTTTATAATTATCAGTGCTCTTTTCAAAATCCCTTGCAGCCTTGGAATGGTGTTCTACAAGTTCGCAATCAGACAACCCTAATGTTTCCGAAAGTGCTTTGTATGTTTGAGTAATCAACGCAGTAAAAGGGAATACATAAAAAACTTTTTGCAAAGATGTGTCATTTTTCAGTAGTTCTGCCAATGCCAATGCGGATGCATTTGTTTTGCCGCCACCGGTAGGTGCTTCGATGTAAAACAAACGCTTGTCACAGTTTGCCCTGATATTTTGAATAACTTCAATTGACAAACTTTCGCGCAAAACATTCAGATTTTTATTGTTCCTTTCTGCATAATCATCAGGATTGAACTTTATCCCTTGTTCTAAATCCTTATATGTTTGAACATTATATGGTTTGGTATTGTAGGCGTTGGTGATGATTTTGTTTCTCAAAACTTCGTCCATCACGCCAAAATCATCAAACATATCTGCCCAGCCATTCATATAGTGTGCGGTTGAAAGATAGTCGGCTGCTGTCAAAACTGAATATTCCAGTTTTACAAGCGCATAAAGAGGAAACCCAAATTTTTTGTCGGCAATTTCATCAAAGCATTCAAACAAGTAATCTATATTACCAAGGAAAAACTTATGAAATCTTTCTATATCTTCTTCATTTAAAGTGCATTTTATAATATGAAGGAAGTCTTTCAATGCTGCAATGTCTTTTCTGCAACATCTTTTGCCTTCCTCATTGTTTTCGCTCCAATCCTTAGAGGAACGGCATTCTGCTAATACAGGACTATGATGCTTTACAATAGGGCAAGCGATATAAAATGCAACAGTGGAAATAAATAATTTCTCCTCGTTGGATAAAAAGTTGTCCAATGTCGGGAAAAACAATGCGAGAAAAATATACGCACTTATAAGTGAATGATTAGATCCAAATCCATGCTCCACTTTGCAAACTGGATTTGGATTTTGCATAATTTTTTGCTGAAATCGATGATTGATTTTGCCCAAATCATGAAAGGCAATTGCCCTCCAAAACAAATCTTCTATTGTTTCTTTGAGCAATTGCTTGTTTTCAAGATTTTCAGGAATGATGTCAGATGCGAGTTTTGTAATTATGTCGGCAAGATGATGATTTTCAACAATTTTACGAGCATACTCCATCGTCAGAGCAGAATGTTCGGACAATAATTCCGGCTTTCTGCCTGCTTGCTCGGATTTCGGCAAATGTGCATAATACAATTCACTTTTGCCATTGAGCAAATTATCAAAAAACGCTTTATCGTACAACTTCACTTTCTCTAAAACAATTGAATAATTTCTTTGTTGTCTAATCTGTACAACCCTTCAAGTACCATATCCTTTCTAAAAGGGAAGTTTGAATACACAAAATCCTTATACTCATATTGCAACAATTTTTCGTCAAATGAAACAGGCAATTTTTCAAAGTATAAGAATTTGATTTCCGTTGCGCTGTCAGAAAACATTGACGTCATCTTTTTTTCATAACCACTCACGGCATTGTCTTTGGCAAAAATGGTGGAAATTTTGTAATCTCTGTCAAAGTCAAACTCAGCAAATTGAGAATACTCGACAACATTATCCCACCATGCAGAGAAATCGTTCTTGCCCATATAAGGCAAAAACTCAGCCTCTTTTTTCCAAATCCTGTCATAAAGGGTTTTCTCCTCACTGACATCAAGATTCAAAAGCAGGTAACACCGATAAGACGGTTTGAGAATCATTTGCTCCGTAACCATCAGATTGCCGCCGGATTCGCTACTTGCAAAACCAGTTCCGTTGTTGTATGTGATAATGTCCTTTTGGAAATTACCATTATTGCTACCCAGCGGCATAATGCCGACTCTGAGATGATTCAATTGCCGGTAATAATCGGGGAGTTCGCCATTCTTTTGGTATCCTTGCAAACCCGCAATCGCACCCAAAATGCCAAGTAGTGCAGGCTTGTGAAGCATATTGTATGTCAGGCAGACACCCGAATTAATATCCGGCTTTTTGAAAAATCCCATTTCTGCTTTCAAATCAAATGATATTAGTTTTTGATTTGATGCCATAGTTACAAATCGTTTTCATGGGTTTTCATCGGGAGGTTCTCCAATTTGCATGTCTGCTTATTGAAAAATACCTCTACCGACTCAATATCATTTTCTACTTTTCCCAGTACGTCTTTCAACATTGAGAAATCATAGACACACTTGCCGTCTTCCTTATCATCTTTCAGTTTGATAAGAGTTGAAAAATTTGGCAATACGATTTTAGAATCTGCCGTCAACTGAACCCAAACCAACATTTCATTTTCACAGCCTGCCTTTGATGCCGAATCGTACCACGTAGCACCGCGACGCATTGCCTCTTTGAGTTTGGTGATATCTTCATCTGAAAGTTTTTTGCATCCCACTCCTGCCAACTCGGCAATATCACACAGATTTTGCGGATTTACAGAAAAGTGATGAAGGTAGTGTCCTTCTTCCAATTTGGCTTGACGTCCTATTGTTGTCATACCTTTTTCTGCATCAGGATCGTTTGACTTGTTGCTGAAAGGAGAAGTTATCTGCTCACTGTAAATGTTGTTTTCTTTCCAAACATTTACACCATGATTGATTTGAACTGGACCATGAACCGAGATGTTTGTTTTGCCGGCAAACGTTGCTCCGAAAAATCTTACATCAATGCATGACAACAAGTTTTTGGCAACTTCATTCTTCATTTTCTTAGAATCCTTAGGATATTCCTTAAAATACTTAGTGTACATTTCGTCCAATGAAATCGGATTCATATTCTCGTTCAAACTCTTGAAATAGAAAACGGTTTCTTTATCATACACATCTTTTATGTAATTCTTTACTGTGTACTTGAACGCTTTGTCGGTAGCGTAAACCGTTCCGTTGGGCAGTGTTCGGGGTTGTCCTGAAAAATCTGCATTATAGTTTGCATTTACGGCTTTTACAACGGCACAGCCGAAAACTCTATTTTTAAATTCAGTCATTATTTTATGCGTTAAGATTGTTTTTTATTTTCATTTCTACTTTCGTAAATTACACACGGACAGAAACATCCCGCCAAAAAGAATTTCAACAAAGGTTTCATATCCACATTGCTGCCATCGGTAAGCACTTGTGATGACAGATTTTCAAAATTGCCCTTATAAACTGCGATGTCATGTTTATAAACAGCAATTGTTTGAGCAATAGCATCTTGCAATTGACCAGATTTACTTTTTTGCAAATATGGTTCAAGCAAAGCATAGGTTTTGTTTGCCGCAGCACTTCGGTCTATTAAGTACGAAACCAATTGGCCTGCACCAAAGGCGAACTCCTCAGGTGTTTCCAAATTTGCATTACCGAATGTTACGGACTTCATTTTCGTTAACAATTCTGTTACTTTTGAAGCCATAATACAATTATTTTTGTTGTTAATAAATAAACTATATAAACTAAACCAGATATTGATTTTAGTTTTTATCGAATTATTTGAAGAAAAACGATCTGTCTTAATTTCATCTTTTCTAATGTTGGAAAAGATTGACTGATACATTATATCATCAAACATGTTAATATTCAATGCATTTTCTTGTGATTTATATATGTAATCATAAAATGCCTTGCGGTATTTCATAATTAGTTGATACATAATATCACCTCCTGACACAAATTCAGGCTTTATCTCCCCGAAATAATTGGTCGAATAATTACCGTCTTTAATTTTAACCAGCGAATTGTTAAATATTTCTTTAACAACAAACAACTCAAAATCAAACACATTTTCGATTTTTACATCTGGTTTAATCTCGACTTTCTTGTTTCCAAGAAAATCAACAGACTCGGTGACGTTGCTAATTTTCAACATCGAACCAAATTTAAAACGGAATAGCGGAACAAAATCCAAATCATCCAACACCATTCCATCTTTGGTATTGCGGTAATTCAGCAAATAGTAGTTTGAAAGACATTCCTGCTTTGTCTTTTCAAACAGCAATTTCATTAATTCTTTATAAGGAACAGGTTCGATTTTTTCGTTAAAGATTCTGATAATTTGCGTATTAATCTCCTTATTATCAACTACAATCGGCAATGGATTCGGGAAACATTTGCGCTTCCACATCTTCTCGAAATTGAAAAGCACCAAAGCATCATCAACAGAAAATCTGTAACTTATTCCCTTAATCGCAGAACTTGTCTTATGTACAATAAAAGGCTTTTTAGAACTATACGCAGTCAAGAAACCTAATACCCCTTTATTACCAATTTCTTCACCGTTTAAAAGATTATCTTTGACATAACTATCATAAAGTTCTTCTTGTGTATCAATTGGAACACTCCGCAAAAACACTTTTAAATAGTCCTTGTCTGTTAACTTGCCATACTCAGGAAGTTGCTCTACCTTCTTAAATATTTCATCCAACTTATCATAAAAAGCATTCAATTGAACCATATATTTAAAAGATTCATTGTCTGCATTGGAAAACAAATCGGATTTATTATCAGCCGCATCTTTTATTTTATAGATTGACATTGCATTACGCTTATAATCTTTCAATCTGCTTTTTACGACTTCCAACCGTTTAGTCCGAATTATTCGTTCATTATTTGCTTTGATCTCGGGAGTTGGCTTTTTTTCAGTATTCAAACCAAGTCCCTCTTTGTCTTTCACCGAAAAATTAAAATTAAATATCACGGCAAAAGGTGAACATGAATGAATTTTTTGTTTGCTATCAAACGCTTTCACCTTATTCATTGAAATATAGGTAGTTGCCTCTTGATAACGAAGACAATCGCGGAACAATAACGGCTGTTCGTCCATATTTTTATTGCAATAATCATAGTCCTTGCCTTTCTGCAAATTCTCATTAATCCATTTGCCATTGGCGTCAATATCAACAAAGACATACAATCCATTATCCGGCAGTAACTTCTGTTTTGTTAATTCCGGATAATCAGCAAGAATATCTTTTGTGAAATTTATTATTTCCTGTATCATATTATTACTCTATTAAATGCTCTCAAATATACCAACAATTTCTTAACAAACAAAAGTTTCTTAATATTTTTTTTACATTAGAC
>Ga0256870_1001378_pt1 | contig 10140 bp, 11 predicted proteins | sample RumenRJG_06RNA_FD_186079 | JGI IMG/M metagenome (GOLD analysis project Ga0256870, IMG submission 186079) | Metatranscriptome of bovine rumen microbial communities from Lethbridge, Alberta, Canada - Rumen RJG_06 (Metagenome Metatranscriptome) | ecosystem: Host-associated > Mammals > Digestive...
AGAAGATTTAAGAAGCAGTGTGCAAGAGGCGGCATTATCGCCGAAGTTCGTAAGAGAGAAGCTTATGAAAAGCCTTCTGTAAAGCGTAAAAAGAAGTCTGAAGCTGCTCGTAAGCGTAAGTACCAATAATGTAAGCGTTTTTTGTATTTTACACAGAAATATCCTTCTTTTTGTTTTTGCGATGTTGCAGATAGTTCCGAACCCCCTTTTATCGGGAGCTTCGGTGTGATATAATTTTTTTGGATCAGCGCATATCTTTTTGCAAGGATCATGAGCCTTGCCGCTGAGTGCTGAAAGGATGGATAGTGATGAGTCTGCTCTACCCAACGGTCGCCCTGCGCCATGTTACCGATATTACCGTCGAACTGCTCAAAAAGCTCGGTACGGATGCGATCCTTCTGGACGTTGACAACACGCTGGCACCCCCTACATCAAAGATCCCGTACGAGGGCGTGCAGGAATGGATCAATACCGTAAAGGCAGCAGGGATCCATATCGTGATCTGCTCCAATAACTACAAAAAACGCATACTGCCTTTTGCGAAAAGCGTCGGGCTGGATTGTGTGGCGATGAGCATGAAGCCGTTTCCGTGCGGATTTAACCGCGCAAAACGCAAGCTCAGAGAAAAGCCCCAGTCTGTGCTGGTGGTGGGGGATCAGATCTATACGGATGTTCTCGGCGCAAATTTAGCGGGGATGAAATCCGTTTTGCTGCTGCCAAGATCGGAAGAACACGGCTGGAGTATTCGGCTGCGGCGCAAAATGGAAGCAAACAAACGCAAAAAGATCAGGCTGTACGGCGAGGAGGAATAGTATGTCCGTAAAAGAAACAAACAAGATCGACGGAATGGGGATCGAAGAAAACACCAACTCTCTGGTCTTTCTGATCGCAGACCCCTATGCATGGGAGCTTGACGAATACGATCATCTCAAAACCATGCAGACAAAGATCAATAACTATGTAGGCTATATCGAAAACAAAGGATATCTGTCGGTTTATCCCGACAGGCATTTTGACGGCTTCCGCATAGAAGCGGCGCTGAAATATCCGCCGACAAAGGCAGGCGTTTCGTTCTTTGAGGCAGGCAAACAGCAGCTCAAAGACAGAAATATTGATTTTACCTATACCGTTATCGAAAAAAAGGAGAAATAAAGTTCCTATGAAAAAGATATTATTCTTGTTAGGTCCCAACCTGAATATGGTCGGCATCCGTGACAGGCACGTCTATGGCACGGAAACCGCCGAAAGCATTCAGCAGGAAGTTTGCAAAAAGGCAGAGTCCCTTGGTCTTGAACTGGAGGTTTTTCAGTCCAATCATGAGGGCGATATTGTTGACAAGATCCACGAGGCTTACGGCAAAAAAGACGGCATCATGATCAACGCAGGTGCGCTCACACACTACAGCTACGCTCTGAGAGATGCGATCGAAGCGGTCTCGATCCCGACCATTGAAACGCATATGTCCAATATCTATGCAAGAGAAGAGTTTCGCCACAAGTCCGTCATTTCCGCTGTCTGCCTTGGCTGTATCGCAGGATTTGGCAAAGGCAGCTATTTTTTAGCGCTGGAGCATTTTGCCGCCATGCCCGACTAAAGGAGGGAGTTTGCAATGGATTCGAGAATTGCTGTTCTGACAAGTATCCTGCCGCAGGATTGTGACGGCGCGCTGATCGTTTCAGAAACCAACCGCCGCTATCTGACCGACTTTGTGTCGTCGCTGGGATATCTGTTCATCACCCGTGAGAAAGCGTTTTTGCTGGTAGATTCCCGATATGAGGAGGCGGCAAAAAGCAGGGCGCAGCATTGTGAAGTTGTGCTGTTTCACAAGCTCTATGACGATATCAAGGAACTTCTGACAAAGTACCGTCTGAAACGTGTTCTGCTCGAAGGTTCTGCTTTTACGCTGAACGAGACTGAAAAAATGGAAACGGCGTTTCGTCAGGCAGGGACGGAAGCGGTCAAAACTTCTGAGCTTGACCGTCTGATCAGCAGTATGCGTGTCATCAAGACGGCATATGAGATCGAAAAGATGCGTCAGGCACAGAAGCTGACAGAGAGGGCTTTTAATGAGACTATCAAGCTGATCAAGGAAGGCGTTACCGAGCGTGAGCTTGCGCTGGAGCTGGAATTTCGTATGAGAAGGGCAGGCGCAGACGGTGTTTCTTTTGATCTGATCGTACTGACAGGCGCAAAGACATCCATGCCGCACGGTGTTCCGGGGTATCAGACCGTACACTACGGAGATTTCGTTTTGTTTGATATCGGCGCTACCGTAGACGGATATCACAGCGACATGACACGCACGGTTGCTTACGGCAAAGTCAGCGACTCGCAAAGACGCATTTACAAGACTGTCCTTCAGGCGCAGTTGAATGCGCTGGAAGCCGTACACGAAGGCGCACGCTGCGGCGAAGTGGACAAAGCGGCTCGTTCCTATATCGATCAGGCAGGCTATCAGGGATTTTTCGGTCATTCCACGGGTCACGGTGTAGGACTGGACATTCACGAATCGCCTTCTGTTTCCCCGAACAGCGACTATATGCTTCACAGCGGCATGGTCATCACCGTAGAACCCGGCATCTATGTTCCCGGACGCTGCGGCGTTCGCATCGAAGACATGGTCATGGTCACCACCGAAGGCTACGTCAACCTCGCCTCCCTCCCCAAATCCCTCCTCGAACTCTAACAACGCAGAGCCTGCGGCGGCAAGCTGCCGCTCCCTTGTGGGGAATCACTGGTGTTCTCTCTTCGCACCGCCGCCGCAAGCCATAAAGGCTTGCTTTGGGCTTACTTTCTTACGGTATGGTACTTTGATACACGAACGGTTGAAGAGGGAAATACATTGTAAAACCTTTTTTGAGGTGTGAAGGGTGGTGAAGGGTGGTGAAGGGTTGGTATATACCTTTATAATATTTTATATACCATATATTACCAACTATTTTTTTACATGAAGGTATAGTATAACCCTTCACCACCCTTCACCCTTCTGAATTTGTGAAAAAGTTATTGCAAAGTGACCAAAGCAGTTGTATCATACATCACCGTGTCGAGTGAAAGTAAGCCCAAAGCAGGCTCTGCGCCGCCGCTAAAATTGATTTTTGTGCAGAACAGGGTTTTTGAATGAGTAAACAAATTTTGAACAAAACAGTTTTTTGTCATGGAATGTTGAAGGGCTTGTCTCGCCTGTCGGCTCGGTCGGTGCTTTTGCCTGCGGCAAAGATGTCCACCGGACATCCGCACCCTTCCAAACCACCCACAAGGGACTCTGTTCCTTGACCCTGCAAGCCTTTGAAAAGGTCCCTGCGAAACTTTTGATTTTTTGTTTACAGATTCTTAACTCATTCAAAAACCCCGTTGTGCAGAATAAAAAATGTTGCAATTTTCTGACAGATATAGTATAATAAAAAACGTGTATAGGGCTGTTGAGAAAAATACAGTTTTATTCAGAGGCTTCACCAATATTACTTTCCCGAACAGGAGGACATTTTTATGATTACAGCAGGCGATTTCAGAAACGGCGTAACATTTGATATGGACGGACAGGTCGTTACCATTATCGAATTCCAGCACGTGAAACCCGGCAAGGGCGCAGCGTTTGTCCGCACCAAGATCAAGAATGTGATCACAGGTGCTGTTGTTGAAAAGACCTTCAACCCCAACGATAAGTATCCTACCGCATTTATCGAGAGAAAAGATATGCAGTATCTTTACAACGACGGCGACCTCTATTACTTCATGGACAACGAAACTTACGAGCAGATCCCGATCAGCAAGAGCGTTCTCGGTGATAACTTTAAGTTCGTTACCGAAAACATGGAATGTAAGATCCTGTCCTATAAGGGCAACGTTTTCGGCGTTGAGCCGCCTACATTCGTAGTGCTGACCGTTACTCAGACTGACCCCGGCTTCAAGGGCGATACGGCAACCAACGTCACAAAACCCGCTACTCTCGAAACAGGCGCAGAGATCAAAGTGCCGCTGTTCATCAACGAGGGCGACCAGATCCAGATCGACACCAGAACAGGCGAGTATATGTCAAGAGCATAAGAGCCTGTTTCATATCTGTGCTATACGGATTTTTTGAAGCGTCAGGATCGGTGAAAAAGGAAGGAACGATTTAATGAATATCACAGAAAAAGCAGCCTACATCAAAGGGCTGGCAGAGGGTCTGGAGCTTGACCCGAAGGATAAAAACACGAAGGTGCTCAAAGCGCTGATCGACCTTGTGCAGGAAATGGCAGAGGAAGTCAGCGATCTGGAGCAGTGCTATGACGATGTGTGCGACCAGATCGACGCATTGGACGAAGACCTTGCAGGCGTTGAGGATATGCTGTATGAAGCAGAGGATGACGATGATGCATCACAGTGCAGCTGTGGCTGCGGCGCAGGTGATGACGCTGCTTATGAAGTGACCTGCCCGACCTGCGGTACGGTGATCGGACTGAACGAAGATGATCTTTCAGAGGAAGGCATGGTTTGCCCGAACTGCGGAGAAAATCTTGAGTTCGATTACGATGAGGACGAGCTGGACGATGACGCTGCAGAAACAGAAGATGCAGCAGAAGGCTCGGACAAGGAATGATCTGATCCATAATGAAATGTGCGGGATCTTGCAGAAGCAGGCAGGATTCCGCTTTTTGGTTTATTGACTGACAGGCGTTGACGCTGAGGAAAGGTAGGTAATGTTTGTATGTTGATGAGTATTTTACGCTCACAAAATCTGGATATCTTTCAGGTGCTGATGTATATCCTTTCGGTTTTGATCATCATCTTTCTGGTCAATCCGCTGCATGAATGCGCTCACGGCTTTGTTGCTTATAAGTTAGGCGACAGAACTGCCAAAAATATGGGCAGACTGACGCTGAATCCGATTGCCCATATGGATTATATGGGCGCAGTGACCATGCTGCTGGTGGGCTTTGGCTGGGCAAAGCCTGTGCCGATCAATCCGCGCAATTTCAAAAATCCGAAGGTCGGCATGGCGCTGACGGCGCTGGCAGGTCCTTTGGCAAATTTTCTTGCCGCCATTGTCGGCGGTCTGATCCTTAACGGCTTATTAACGATCATGATCAAATCGAGTGTGATGATATATATCCCCGAAGCAAATTTGTTATATGTCAGCCCGAGTTTTCATGCGATGGAATATGTCTTTATGTTCTTGCAGTATTTCATGCTGATTAATGTGTGTCTTGCGGTGTTCAACCTGATTCCCTGTCCGCCGCTGGACGGCTCTAAGATCCTGATGATGTTTTTGCCCGATCATCTGATCCTCAAAATGCAGCAGTATCAGATGTATTTTTCGATCGGTCTGATGGTGCTGATTTTGGCAGGCGGACTGAGCAATATTCTGTCACCGATACAGGATTGGTTCTATAACGGCATCAACTGGCTCACAAGGCTGCCGTTCTCGTGGGCGTGGTAAGGCTCTCAGATACAGGAATGATTTTCGTTACGTTCTGATACGGGAGATGTGTTTTTGGAAAAGATATCGTATAAGTTGGATGTGTTTGAGGGTCCGCTCGATCTTCTGCTGCATCTGATCGAAAAAAACAAACTGAATATTTACGATATCCGTATTTCGGAGCTGCTCAGGCAGTATATGGAGCATATCGGTCTGATGCAGGAGCAGAATCTGGAGATTGCAGGCGACTTTCTGACGATGGCATCCCATCTGGTGCAGATCAAATCCGCCATGCTGCTGCCGAAGTATGAGGAAGCGGAAGAAATGCGCAAGGAGCTTTCAGGACAGCTCATCGAGTACCGTAAGTGCAAGTGGATCGCTCAGATCCTTTCTCAGCAGATCAGCTTTGACAGCTTTTGCCGTGAAACTGCAAAAATCAAGGCAGACCTTACCTATCAGCGCATCCATTCTCCGACATATCTGGTCGGCGCTTACTTAGCGGCGGTAGGCAGAGGAAAAGCAAAGATACCGCCGCCGAAGGAAGTTTTTTCGGGGATTGTGTCACGAAGGGTGGTTTCCGTCAGCTCCAGGATCAGCGGCGTTTTGCGTCGGCTGCGTGACCGCAGGATATGTCGGTATAAAGAAATGTTTGAGGACGCAAATGATAAAAGCGAGCTGGTGGCAACGTTTTTGGCAATATTGGAGCTTATCAAGGGAAAGCGTGTGCGTGTGCTGGGTGACGGCGAGGAATGTGAACTGAAGCTGATCGGTGAGGGCGAAGGTGAGGAAGAAGAATGGAACGAGATGAACTGAAAAGTACCGTAGAAGCGATCATCTTCGCCTGCGGCACTCCTGTGGAGGCGGACAGGATCGCTCAGGCGCTGGGAATGCGTGAAGGCGACATTATCGCAATTTGTGAAGAACTGCGCCGTGAATATGACGATGCAAACCGAGGTGTGAGGATCGTGCGGCTGAACAGCAGTTATCAGATGTGTACGCCCGAAATATATGCTGACCCCATCCGTACCGTGCTTGACCTGCGCCGCAATACGCCGCTTTCACAGGCAGCAGCAGAGGTGCTTGCCGTGATTGCCTATAATCAGCCTGTTACAAAAGCGTTTATCGAGCAGGTCAGGGGCGTGGACTGTTCGGGCGTGATCTCCGGACTAATCAACCGTCAGCTCATCGAAGAAAAGGGGCGGCTTGAGCTTCCCGGAAAGCCGCTGATCTACGGCACAACAGAGCATTTTCTGCGGTGCTTCAGCATTTCCTCTTTGGACGAACTGCCGCCGCTGCCTGATGATGAAAATGATGGGTATGATGAGGAAAACCCCGATGACGGGGACGTCCCGTCTGATGCTGATCGTCCCGATCAGGATCCTTCAGACGAGGGTGTGACTCCCGATGAGGACGATAGCCCTGATGATACAGCCGCTTCTCCGTCTGCTGCGGCAGAAAATGCCGAAGGTTCAGACGATGATGAAACGACGTTGAATGATGAGGAAACGCTTGAGCAAACGGTTTCGGATACGGATACGATCACGGTGACGGATGCGTCTTCTGTGAGTATTCAAAATAAAGCAAAGACAGCGGACAGAAAGCCGTCAGAGATCATCATCAGAAGTCGGAATGCCCGTGCTGCGGCGGAAAAACATCAGCGCAGGGAATCGATCCGTGATGAAGATATTCGTATCTTAAACGGCAGGGGCGTCAGAGCAAGAGCAAGTTCCCGAGGCTTTGGCGGCAGTCTGCTGAAAGGGTTTACGAAGCTGGTCGATAAGGTAGAAAAATGTGATTTCAATAAATGCGCAGAAACGCTGATCGACAGGGTTGTGAAGCCGACTGTAAAAAATGTGATCGAGCCTGCTGTACAGACGGCGTTTTCTCCAAGCGCAGATCGGTCGATCCGATCGGCAGTCAAGCCGATGATCGCTTCGGCGGTGCTGGTCACGGCAGCGGCGGCGACATTGGCGGCAGGGGCTAAGATGATGGGAGTTGCGGTCAAGACCATGACAACGGCGGCGAAACTCATCTTTGCCGCGCTGATTATCGCAGCCGCCGCTGCGCAGCGGTCAGAACCTGTACAGAACAATTCATGACAGAACAGGAAGATGCAGTATGAATGTGTTTTTACTGATACTTGCAGGTATCCTTTTGCTGATAGTGCTGCTGTTATTCTGTCCTTTCGTCATCAAGCTCCGCTTTGACGAAAAGCTCTCGCTGAAGGTCGGATATCTCTTTCCGGTCATCAGCATTCCGATCGGGGAAGAAACTGACCCTGTGAAACGGCAGAAGAAGGAAGAAAAGAAACGAAAAAAAGAAGAGAAGAAGCAGCGAAAGGCAGAAAAGAAACAGCAGAAGAAGGGCAGAACCGAAAATGCGCCCGAAGAAGAAAAAAAGGAGAATTTTGTTCTCCGTAGGATCAAAAGCGAGGGACTGAGCGGTCTGATCGAACTGATGCAGGAGCTTGTGCGCATTCTCGGCTATTTTGTCGGGAAGATCACCGATCATTTGGTGATCTCCCAAATGGATCTGCGACTGGATATCGCAACAGAGGATGCCGCCAAAACCGCTATGACCTGCGGCTATGCAAGCTCTGTGCTGTTTCCGATGATCGCTTTTATCGAACAGCACGTTAAGCGGTGCAATCACAGAGAACAGATCATCCCTGTCTTTACGCAGACGGAAACAAAAGTGCGTTTCCTGCTCAAAGCAAGGATCGTGCCGTTTTTTATCCTCAGCGCAGCTGTCGGCTCTTTGATCAAAACGCTGCGTGTGCTGAAACCGATGATGCGTGACGATAAACAGGAGCAGAAAACGCCACCCGAAAAGGGCTCTGAGCCTACCTGAGAGATATCAGAGGACTCCGTCCCCCGAACCTCCTGCCGGAGACTCTGCAAAGTTTTGACTTTTTGTTCACAAGTCATTCACTCGGTCAAAAACCGTGGAGAGTTTTGCAGTGCTTTTGAATGAGTAAATAAATTATTAACAGAACATCTTTTGTTATGATTATTGGAGGGGTTGTATTGCCTGTCGGCTCGGTCGGTGCTTTTGCCTGCGGAAAAGGTGTCCATTCTTCTTGAGAACTATAAAAATATCACGTCAGCGGTTTTAGGAAAGGGGTGTGGGGAATAACCCTTTTTCCGCCAGAAAAGGGTTTTCCCCGCGTGACTGCCCCGACAAAACAGATTTCCCCTGAGAGTTTTGGGAAAGCACTTGAAAAATCGGCGGAGATATATTATACTTGTATGTATTAAGTCAAATTACTGCTGCGGCAGGATCATATGAAAAAGGCGGTGTTTATCATGAGTGAACGTCCTTTGGAAGGTCTTATGGACACAACACTTGATAAAATCAAACAAATGGTAGATGTTAATACCGTGATCGGCTCTCCGATCACAGCACCTAACGGAACGACCGTGATCCCGATCTCTAAGATCATGTACGGCTTTGTTTCGGGCGGTTCGGAGTTTGCTCCGAAAAAAGAAGGAAAAGATCTTTTCGGAGGCGGCGCAAGTGCAGGTGTGACGATCACACCGATCGCTTTTATCGCTGTGACAGCCGATGATGTGAAGCTGCTCAATGTCTCGAACTTCAAAGATACCCCTGACAGAGCAGTTGGTATGGTGCCTGAACTGGTTGATAAGATCATCTCTGCGTTCAAGAAGGACAAGAAAAAAGGCAAGGATAAAAGCGAAAAGGCAGAACTCGACGAACAAGATAAAAAAGCTGCGGAAGCTGCCGCAGAATAAGCAGCGCAGAACATCAAGGAAGTCTAATGACTGCGTGAAGCAGCGTGGATGTTTCATGAAGCTGCCTGCCCTGTGCATATACATAGTTATAAGCAAGAAAGGGCAGGTGGTTTTTTGTTTTTTCAAGCGTGTAAAAGAAAAAGAAAACGGACGATGTCCGCCCTTTGGTTCAGGATGATCGCTGTGATGCTGAGTATCGGCATTTCAGCGCAGGTGTGCGGCTTTGGCATCATCACGACGAATAGCAGGACAGCGCTTTTCGTCAGCGCAGTTTTGGAAGAAAAACAGGTATCTCAAGCGCTTGATCTCAGCGCAAAAGCGGCGGTTCTGATGTGCGCAGACACGGGAGAAGTGCTGTTTGAAAAAAATGCGGATGAAAAACTGGCAATCGCCAGTATTACCAAGATCATGACGGCGGTGATCGCTTTGGAATATGCCGCTGCCGATGACCGTGAGATACGCTTTACTTCTGCTATGACGGCGGAAGGCTCCAGTCTGTATTTGCAGGAGGGAGATGTGATGAAGCTCTCGGAACTTGTCAAGGGGATGATGAGCGTATCGGGTAATGACGCTGCCAATGCCATCGCATTTGGCATTGCAGGCAGTTTGGATGCCTTTGCGGAGCTGATGAACCAAAAAGCCCGTCAGCTTGGCATGACCAACACCCATTTCGTTACGCCGTCAGGACTTGACCATGAGAACCACTACTCAACAGCCAAAGATATGGCGGTGCTGTGCTGTTATGCGATGAGAAACAGGGAGTTTGCGGATATCGTTTCACAAAAATCACTGACGGTGCAGTTTGTAACACCCGAAAATAAACAGCAATACTGTAAAAATCACAACAGACTGCTGTCCATGTATGAAGGGTGTATCGGCATCAAAACAGGCTTTACCAAAAAGACAGGGCGCACCCTGACCTCCTGCGCAGAAAGAAACGGCGTCAGGCTGCTCGCTGTCACGCTGAATGCGCCTGACGACTGGAAC
>Ga0256870_1001382_pt1 | contig 10124 bp, 4 predicted proteins | sample RumenRJG_06RNA_FD_186079 | JGI IMG/M metagenome (GOLD analysis project Ga0256870, IMG submission 186079) | Metatranscriptome of bovine rumen microbial communities from Lethbridge, Alberta, Canada - Rumen RJG_06 (Metagenome Metatranscriptome) | ecosystem: Host-associated > Mammals > Digestive...
AAGGGTTGTTGGGATAAGCGCTCCAGTCGTTTAGATATAATTACAGCGGAATAGTTTAGCAGGCAGGAATTATTATGAATTTACAAAAAAATAAATTAGGGCTTTTTGTAATGCTGGCTACCGTGGCTGGCGTTGTACTGCCTGCCGAGGCAGCTACCAAGCTCGAAAACGTTAAGGTTAATGATCAGTATGCAAGTCAGACTAAGATTGAACTTCAGTTTGATGGTCCTATCGGTTCATACCAGGACAGACTTCAGTATCAGCCTGAACAGTTAATTATCAATCTTTCTGACGCTGAGTCAGCACTTCTGAAGGATTCTCTTGATGTTAATGTCAGAGGCATCAACAAGATGAATGTGACTCAGAATGGTGATGGCCTTGATGTTGTATTTGGACTTGATTCTTTAGTACCTTACGAAGTTTCTCAGCAGAACAATTCGCTGTATGTGACCATCGGTAACGATCCACGTGTTACAGCTGCACGTAATGGTGTAACCAATTCAGATATCGTTAGGACCAATGCTGACAGATCAGTAGCTGGTGGAATTAATCGTATCAATGGTCTTTCTTTCAAGAAGAACTCAGCTGGTGATGGCCTTGTTGTAGTAAATCTTGACAATAAGAGTGCTGCTCTCGACCTTCAGAATAAGGGTTCTCACCTGATTGCGAAGTTCCATGGCACCAATGTAGCTCCAGACTTACTTGCCGTTATGGATGTTGCAGATTATGCTACTCAGGTTAAGTCCATTGATGTGTCTCAGACTGCAGACGGTGCGGTTCTTGATATGACCATGTACAACTCTGAATATGAGGCAAAATATGATCAGTCTGGTGAAACTATTGTAATCAACGTTGCCAAGAAGAAGCCTGTAATCAAGCTTGACAATACTCAGAAGTACAGCGGTAAGCTGATTTCATTATCATTCCAGGACGTGCCTGTGCGCTCTGCATTGAAGGTGCTTGCTCAGGAAGTTAATCTGAATCTTGTTATGAATGATTCTGTTGGTGGAAATATTACCATTAACTTTGACAGTGTGCCTTGGGATCAGGCTCTTGATACCATTCTTCGTGTGAAGGGGCTTGATAAGCGCGTTGAAGGTACAATTCTTCTCATCGGTTCTCAGGATGAACTTGCTAAGTATGAACAGAAGCAGCTTGAAGAACAGGAAAAGAAAACTGCCAAGGAACCTCTTGTTACTGAATTCATTCAGGTTAATTATGCGAAGGCAGCTGACTTTGTTAAGCTGATTTCAACTAAGGATTCTGAGCTTTCTATTGCTGCTAGCAATGCAAATTCGTTGTACGGTGGCTCCAATGGTGCTGAATCAGCTGACAGTTTACTTTCTGCCCGCGGTACAGTAACTGTTGATGAAAGAACCAATACCCTTATTATTAAGGATACTGAGGCATCAATTGCTAACATCAAGAGACTCGTTGAGACCCTTGATACTCCAGTACAGCAGGTTGTTATTGAAGCCAGAATCGTTTCAATTGATGAATCAGCTGAAACTGCACTCGGTATTAACTGGCAGATGGATACCAATAACGGTACCTTAAACACCGGTAAACCTAATAACTCAGAAAAGTGGTATGCAGGTAGTGGTACCCAGACCGACGTTCCTGCTGATGGTGGTACATTCTCACTTGGCCGTATAACCAAGAATTTTGCCATCAATCTGGCTCTTAAGGCTCTTGAAACCGAAAAGCGTACTGATATCATCTCCAGTCCGCGTATTACAACCACTAACCAGAAGGAAGCCTACATTGAACAGGGTTATGAAATTCCGTCAATCACTTCCGCTTCAAGTGGTGCAACTACCATCGAATGGAAGAAGGCTGTATTAAGTCTGAAGGTTACTCCTCAGATTACTCCTGATGATTCAGTATTCCTTGACCTGAAGATTACTCAGGATGATAAGGGTGATGAAGTTAAGTCATTCGGTACCACTTCACTTTCAATTGAAACCCGCGAACTTGAAACTCAGGTTCTCGTTGGTAACGGTGAAACTCTGGTGCTCGGTGGTATCTTCCAGCAGTCAGTATCACGTACTGTGAAGAAGGTTCCTTTACTTGGTGATATCCCAGTACTGGGCTGGTTGTTCAAGAGTGTTGATAACACCAACTCAAAGAGAGAAGTGCTTGTATTCATTACTCCTCACATTCTTAAGGAAGCAATGTAATACTGCATTTTGATTAGGTAGTAAAAAGGCTGTCTCTGACAGCCTTTTTTTATGGTCGACAATTTTTCATGCTTGGTCTTTATAATGCGCATGTTACCGGAAAATAAGTTATAATCAGCTTATTCTTTTATATTTCCGTAACCATAATTCATGTAAGGCTGTTAAATATTATGTCTGAATGTCAGAGTATTTTTTTAGTTGGGCCTATGGGGGCCGGTAAGAGTACTATAGGAAAAATTCTGTCCGAGCTTACCTCTCTTCCTTTAATTGATTCCGATACAGAAATTGAAAAACGAACCGGGGCCGATATTTCATGGGTGTTTGATGTTGAGGGGGAGGAAGGGTTCCGAAAAAGAGAAGAAGCAGTTATCGATGAGTTGACACAGAAGAAAGGTATTATTCTGGCTACCGGTGGTGGAGCTGTCAAAAACGCTCATAACAGAAGCGCTCTGTCTTCCAGAGGTGTTGTTGTGTATCTTAAAACTTCAGTGGAGAAACAGTATCAGAGAACATGTCGTGACACAAGGCGACCACTCCTTAACAACCCGGATCCTTTAGGAACGCTGCAGAGACTTATGGCAGAAAGAGAACCGCTTTATACGGAAGTTGCTGACATCGTCGTTGAAACAGATCAGTATTCTGCAAGACAGATTGCCGTACAGATTATAGATAAATATGAAGCTATGAAGGAACTATGATGAAGACGTTAATGGTTGAACTTGGAGAACGCAGTTATCCTATATATATTGATGGTGGATTGCTTGATCGTGAGGATGTATGGGGAAACTGCATCAAGAAGAAGGGTAATGTCGTCATTGTTACAAATACCACAGTCTGTACCTGGTATTTATCCAGGTTGGAGGAATCTGTCAAAAGACTTGGTTATAAGGTATCAAGCTGTATTTTGCCTGATGGTGAAAAGTATAAGAATCTTGAAAGTTTTAATCAGATTATGACTTTTCTGCTTGAGCATAACTGTGGGCGTGATACTACTCTTATTGCTTTGGGGGGTGGAGTTATTGGCGATTTGACGGGGTTTGCAGCCGCATCCTTCCAGCGTGGGGTGGATTTCGTTCAGGTTCCGACCACTCTTTTATCGCATGTGGATTCCTCCGTTGGCGGTAAAACAGGTATAAATCACCCACTCGGTAAGAACATGATCGGTGCGTTTTACCAGCCTAAGGCCGTTATAATCGATTTGTTCTGTCTTAAGACGCTTCCTGAAAGAGAACTGGCTGCCGGTATGGCTGAAGTAATTAAATACGGCATTATCTGGGATAAATCCTTCTTTGAATATCTTGAAGAACATACTGATGATATTTGGAAACTTGATTCTGACGTGATTTCAGAAGTTGTTTACAGATGCTGTTCAATAAAAGCTGCTGTTGTACATGAGGATGAAAGAGAAGGTGGAATTCGTGCAATACTAAATCTCGGCCATACGTTTGGACATGCCATTGAGACATTTATGGGATACGGTGTATGGCTTCACGGTGAAGCTGTCGCGGCAGGTATTGTTATGGCTTCCCGTGTAGCTCTTTCCAGAGGTTCTGTTTCCGAGGAAGAGTTTGAACGCATTGTCTGTCTTTTGAAGAGCAACAGGCTTCCTGTTTCCAAGCCTGACAGCATGACCACCGATGATTTCCTGAAGCTTATGGTTCATGACAAAAAGGCTGTAAATGGAAAAATACGCTATATTATTCCGGATTCTTTAGGTAAGTCTTCAGTGAAAGATGACCTGACGCTTAAGGAAATAGAAGACGCAACCAGATAATTATTTGTGGTTCTTATTATGAGGTGAAAAGAGGGAAAATTATTGATTTGCCCTCTTTTTTTATTGAAAATTCAAACAGAAAGCAGTTTCATTATTTTTTCAAGTCTATTCACAGTCTTAATGTTAAAAATTTTTTATATGTGTATGGTCGGTCAATTATTTATTATAATTCATTCGTTGGGATCTGAAGTCGTTAAATGGCCTGTATTAAGCACTTATGAACAGATCACGAACCGGAAAACCAACAGGTCGTTATAACAGATTGTTAACTGCCGAGATTTACCATGAAAATTTATCTGTGTTCATGGCGGTTAGCGGAAACGGTGCTAATTATAATAATTAACTGCCAATGAACAGTTGGACAATATAGTAGGGAAAAGAAAGATCATGGCTTTAGAACAGCTGCCTCAATTAACAAGTCAAAAATCATTAGTTGAAAGAATCAAATACCAGATATCTGTAGGGGCTCCTTTTATTATTCTTAAGGGGAGTCTCGGGGCCGGTAAAACAGTTATATGTGAACAGTTGATTTCTGCTGTCGATGATAAGTTTATAAAGGCATATATCCCGGGAGCTGGTAATCATGATCTGACAAAGTGCAGAGAGATACTGCTTAATCAGATATACAAAACAAATAAGATTAACTCTAATGATAAATTAATAGGTACTGTTCAGAAGATTAATTTCAATGGCAAGCGTGTTCTTATTGTTATTGATGATTTTGATAATGTTGCTGATAGGTTTATCTCAGAACTCGCCGATATATACAGTACGTATGCCAAAGAGCAGATTTTTTCCATTGTGGCTACGGTCTCATCATCTTCAAAATTGTCTCAGAAGGTAAGGCAGCTTAATTCTCTTACCATTGAACCTATGGAGATGCAGATAAAACCGATAAGCATGCAGGAAAGTATACTTGTCATGCATTATTATGGCAGTCAGGTCGGGATGCGGGGACTTGACGATCGTTCATTAAAGAACAGTAGGGAGTTACAGGCTGCAAAAGGAAATCCTGGGGCAATCAAGAGTATGATTGAGGGGATTTCCGATGTTGACTGCAATAAATACAATCCAATAGAAAGGGCCAAAAGACGAAAGAAAGCTGTCATGACAGCTTTCTTTCGTCTTTTGGCCCTTTCTATTGGATTGTATTTATTGCAGTCAACATCGGAAATCCCCTCAATCATACTCTTGATTGCCCCAGGATTTCCTTTTGCAGCCTGTAACTCCCTACTGTTCTTTAATGAACGATCGTCAAGTCCCCGCATCCCGACCTGACTGCCATAATAATGCATGACAAGTATACTTTCCTGCATGCTTATCGGTTTTATCTGCATCTCCATAGGTTCAATGGTAAGAGAATTAAGCTGCCTTACCTTCTGAGACAATTTTGAAGATGATGAGACCGTAGCCACAATGGAAAAAATCTGCTCTTTGGCATACGTACTGTATATATCGGCGAGTTCTGAGATAAACCTATCAGCAACATTATCAAAATCATCAATAACAATAAGAACACGCTTGCCATTGAAATTAATCTTCTGAACAGTACCTATTAATTTATCATTAGAGTTAATCTTATTTGTTTTGTATATCTGATTAAGCAGTATCTCTCTGCACTTTGTCAGATCATGATTACCAGCTCCCGGGATATATGCCTTTATAAACTTATCATCGACAGCAGAAATCAACTGTTCACATATAACTGTTTTACCGGCCCCGAGACTCCCCTTAAGAATAATAAAAGGAGCCCCTACAGATATCTGGTATTTGATTCTTTCAACTAATGATTTTTGACTTGTTAATTGAGGCAGCTGTTCTAAAGCCATGATCTTTCTTTTCCCTACTATATTGTCCAACTGTTCATTGGCAGTTAATTATTATAATTAGCACCGTTTCCGCTAACCGCCATGAACACAGATAAATTTTCATGGTAAATCTCGGCAGTTAACAATCTGTTATAACGACCTGTTGGTTTTCCGGTTCGTGATCTGTTCATAAGTGCTTAATACAGGCCATTTAACGACTTCAGATCCCAACGAATGAATTATAATAAATAATTGACCGACCATACACATATAAAAAATTTTTAACATTAAGACTGTGAATAGACTTGAAAAAATAATGAAACTGCTTTCTGTTTGAATTTTCAATAAAAAAAGAGGGCAAATCAATAATTTTCCCTCTTTTCACCTCATAATAAGAACCACAAATAATTATCTGGTTGCGTCTTCTATTTCCTTAAGCGTCAGGTCATCTTTCACTGAAGACTTACCTAAAGAATCCGGAATAATATAGCGTATTTTTCCATTTACAGCCTTTTTGTCATGAACCATAAGCTTCAGGAAATCATCGGTGGTCATGCTGTCAGGCTTGGAAACAGGAAGCCTGTTGCTCTTCAAAAGACAGACAATGCGTTCAAACTCTTCCTCGGAAACAGAACCTCTGGAAAGAGCTACACGGGAAGCCATAACAATACCTGCCGCGACAGCTTCACCGTGAAGCCATACACCGTATCCCATAAATGTCTCAATGGCATGTCCAAACGTATGGCCGAGATTTAGTATTGCACGAATTCCACCTTCTCTTTCATCCTCATGTACAACAGCAGCTTTTATTGAACAGCATCTGTAAACAACTTCTGAAATCACGTCAGAATCAAGTTTCCAAATATCATCAGTATGTTCTTCAAGATATTCAAAGAAGGATTTATCCCAGATAATGCCGTATTTAATTACTTCAGCCATACCGGCAGCCAGTTCTCTTTCAGGAAGCGTCTTAAGACAGAACAAATCGATTATAACGGCCTTAGGCTGGTAAAACGCACCGATCATGTTCTTACCGAGTGGGTGATTTATACCTGTTTTACCGCCAACGGAGGAATCCACATGCGATAAAAGAGTGGTCGGAACCTGAACGAAATCCACCCCACGCTGGAAGGATGCGGCTGCAAACCCCGTCAAATCGCCAATAACTCCACCCCCCAAAGCAATAAGAGTAGTATCACGCCCACAGTTATGCTCAAGCAGAAAAGTCATAATCTGATTAAAACTTTCAAGATTCTTATACTTTTCACCATCAGGCAAAATACAGCTTGATACCTTATAACCAAGTCTTTTGACAGATTCCTCCAACCTGGATAAATACCAGGTACAGACTGTGGTATTTGTAACAATGACGACATTACCCTTCTTCTTGATGCAGTTTCCCCATACATCCTCACGATCAAGCAATCCACCATCAATATATATAGGATAACTGCGTTCTCCAAGTTCAACCATTAACGTCTTCATCATAGTTCCTTCATAGCTTCATATTTATCTATAATCTGTACGGCAATCTGTCTTGCAGAATACTGATCTGTTTCAACGACGATGTCAGCAACTTCCGTATAAAGCGGTTCTCTTTCTGCCATAAGTCTCTGCAGCGTTCCTAAAGGATCCGGGTTGTTAAGGAGTGGTCGCCTTGTGTCACGACATGTTCTCTGATACTGTTTCTCCACTGAAGTTTTAAGATACACAACAACACCTCTGGAAGACAGAGCGCTTCTGTTATGAGCGTTTTTGACAGCTCCACCACCGGTAGCCAGAATAATACCTTTCTTCTGTGTCAACTCATCGATAACTGCTTCTTCTCTTTTTCGGAACCCTTCCTCCCCCTCAACATCAAACACCCATGAAATATCGGCCCCGGTTCGTTTTTCAATTTCTGTATCGGAATCAATTAAAGGAAGAGAGGTAAGCTCGGACAGAATTTTTCCTATAGTACTCTTACCGGCCCCCATAGGCCCAACTAAAAAAATACTCTGACATTCAGACATAATATTTAACAGCCTTACATGAATTATGGTTACGGAAATATAAAAGAATAAGCTGATTATAACTTATTTTCCGGTAACATGCGCATTATAAAGACCAAGCATGAAAAATTGTCGACCATAAAAAAAGGCTGTCAGAGACAGCCTTTTTACTACCTAATCAAAATGCAGTATTACATTGCTTCCTTAAGAATGTGAGGAGTAATGAATACAAGCACTTCTCTCTTTGAGTTGGTGTTATCAACACTCTTGAACAACCAGCCCAGTACTGGGATATCACCAAGTAAAGGAACCTTCTTCACAGTACGTGATACTGACTGCTGGAAGATACCACCGAGCACCAGAGTTTCACCGTTACCAACGAGAACCTGAGTTTCAAGTTCGCGGGTTTCAATTGAAAGTGAAGTGGTACCGAATGACTTAACTTCATCACCCTTATCATCCTGAGTAATCTTCAGGTCAAGGAATACTGAATCATCAGGAGTAATCTGAGGAGTAACCTTCAGACTTAATACAGCCTTCTTCCATTCGATGGTAGTTGCACCACTTGAAGCGGAAGTGATTGACGGAATTTCATAACCCTGTTCAATGTAGGCTTCCTTCTGGTTAGTGGTTGTAATACGCGGACTGGAGATGATATCAGTACGCTTTTCGGTTTCAAGAGCCTTAAGAGCCAGATTGATGGCAAAATTCTTGGTTATACGGCCAAGTGAGAATGTACCACCATCAGCAGGAACGTCGGTCTGGGTACCACTACCTGCATACCACTTTTCTGAGTTATTAGGTTTACCGGTGTTTAAGGTACCGTTATTGGTATCCATCTGCCAGTTAATACCGAGTGCAGTTTCAGCTGATTCATCAATTGAAACGATTCTGGCTTCAATAACAACCTGCTGTACTGGAGTATCAAGGGTCTCAACGAGTCTCTTGATGTTAGCAATTGATGCCTCAGTATCCTTAATAATAAGGGTATTGGTTCTTTCATCAACAGTTACTGTACCGCGGGCAGAAAGTAAACTGTCAGCTGATTCAGCACCATTGGAGCCACCGTACAACGAATTTGCATTGCTAGCAGCAATAGAAAGCTCAGAATCCTTAGTTGAAATCAGCTTAACAAAGTCAGCTGCCTTCGCATAATTAACCTGAATGAATTCAGTAACAAGAGGTTCCTTGGCAGTTTTCTTTTCCTGTTCTTCAAGCTGCTTCTGTTCATACTTAGCAAGTTCATCCTGAGAACCGATGAGAAGAATTGTACCTTCAACGCGCTTATCAAGCCCCTTCACACGAAGAATGGTATCAAGAGCCTGATCCCAAGGCACACTGTCAAAGTTAATGGTAATATTTCCACCAACAGAATCATTCATAACAAGATTCAGATTAACTTCCTGAGCAAGCACCTTCAATGCAGAGCGCACAGGCACGTCCTGGAATGATAATGAAATCAGCTTACCGCTGTACTTCTGAGTATTGTCAAGCTTGATTACAGGCTTCTTCTTGGCAACGTTGATTACAATAGTTTCACCAGACTGATCATATTTTGCCTCATATTCAGAGTTGTACATGGTCATATCAAGAACCGCACCGTCTGCAGTCTGAGACACATCAATGGACTTAACCTGAGTAGCATAATCTGCAACATCCATAACGGCAAGTAAGTCTGGAGCTACATTGGTGCCATGGAACTTCGCAATCAGGTGAGAACCCTTATTCTGAAGGTCGAGAGCAGCACTCTTATTGTCAAGATTTACTACAACAAGGCCATCACCAGCTGAGTTCTTCTTGAAAGAAAGACCATTGATACGATTAATTCCACCAGCTACTGATCTGTCAGCATTGGTCCTAACGATATCTGAATTGGTTACACCATTACGTGCAGCTGTAACACGTGGATCGTTACCGATGGTCACATACAGCGAATTGTTCTGCTGAGAAACTTCGTAAGGTACTAAAGAATCAAGTCCAAATACAACATCAAGGCCATCACCATTCTGAGTCACATTCATCTTGTTGATGCCTCTGACATTAACATCAAGAGAATCCTTCAGAAGTGCTGACTCAGCGTCAGAAAGATTGATAATTAACTGTTCAGGCTGATACTGAAGTCTGTCCTGGTATGAACCGATAGGACCATCAAACTGAAGTTCAATCTTAGTCTGACTTGCATACTGATCATTAACCTTAACGTTTTCGAGCTTGGTAGCTGCCTCGGCAGGCAGTACAACGCCAGCCACGGTAGCCAGCATTACAAAAAGCCCTAATTTATTTTTTTGTAAATTCATAATAATTCCTGCCTGCTAAACTATTCCGCTGTAATTATATCTAAACGACTGGAGCGCTTATCCCAACAACCCTT
>Ga0256870_1001385_pt1 | contig 10115 bp, 6 predicted proteins | sample RumenRJG_06RNA_FD_186079 | JGI IMG/M metagenome (GOLD analysis project Ga0256870, IMG submission 186079) | Metatranscriptome of bovine rumen microbial communities from Lethbridge, Alberta, Canada - Rumen RJG_06 (Metagenome Metatranscriptome) | ecosystem: Host-associated > Mammals > Digestive...
AAAAAAAATCGAAAACTTTAAATCTTTTTTCGAGATTTTCCGTCTTTACTTATAGAAACGTGTAATTAATTACAAAAAGATCTTATGATAAAAATAGTATCATCCATATTAATAATGCTTTGCGCAATGAGCTCCGAAGCTCAGAGTCTAACTGCTCCAGACAGCGAGAATACTGGTGTCGCTGTTTTCAAAGGCGATGTAAGGGGCGTGCCTGACGGTACCGTCGTGAATTTCTGGATGCCTGAGAATGGTGACTATATAGGAGAGGCTGTTGCGAAAGTCACAAAGGGGAAGTTCAGTTTCAAGAAGAAGATTAATGATTATACAAAATATATTATAACCTTGGGAGATGCCAAGGAAGAGCTTGTGTTGCGTACTGCATCGGGAACAACAACGATTACGGGCGATAATGCCGACTGTAGCCATTGGAGGGTGGAGAATGATAATCCGGTGGTTGTAGAGGAGAATGCATACCGCGACCGTAGGAAGTTTATTAGGGAAGAATACGAAAAGAAGGAAAAGCTTAACGAAGCACATAATCCAGATATATATGCAAGTGAGCATTTCTATATAAAATCTATGTGCGAGTTTATGAAGAAAAGGTCTTACAATAGGTTTTATATGGATGAATTGAGGAACCTTGTCGGTTTGGCTACATCCATGCGTCCGAGTATGGCTATAAATGCCTGGAATCGTCCAACAAAGAATAATCGTGTGATTGAATATAGAAAGCGATGTTCTGGGGAGAGGGAATATCGGAATATGATTAGTGAATTGTGTGTTAAGGTTCCTTTTGGTAAGCTGGGTGAATTCCAGAACCTGTATACAGACAAAGTACTGGATGTCGGTGATTTCATGATAGATTTTACGCTTTATGATCGTAAAGGTAAGGAGCATCACCTAAACGAGTTTAGCCATAATGGTAAGTATCTGCTGCTTGAGTTCTGCTGTAAGGAAGACAAGGACTTGATGAAATCACGTCCGGAGGGCTTGCTCAACGAGCTATATGATAAATATTCTAACAATCTTGATATTGTGACTGTGAACTGCGATTCCAAGGATGCTTGGAAGAGTGGTAAGCTCCCACGTGATAAGTGGAATGAATGGAACGACTATAAAAACAGTATTGCTGTAATGATGGAATACTCCACCTTGTTCCGCTACGTGTTTATCTCGCCAGATGATGAGATAATAGGTTTCGGTAATTCTGATGATTTGATGGACAAGGCGGAGAAGCATTTCGCATTTCTGAAATAGAGAACACTCCCCATGGGGAGGGAACCATTTGAGTGCAGGGCTTTTTACATTATAAGTTTAATCAACGTACTTTTATTCACTTTGCTATACGCCCCTATATCTTGACAGGTTTCCTCCCCATAGGAAGGAGAAAAGAGATACATGAACAAAGAGACGGAACAGAACATATTAGAACTTGAAAGGATTGTTGCGGAGCGACAAGACTGGCTGTTCCGTTTCGCTTATATGCGCATCGGTCGGCGTGAAGATGCCGAGGACTTGGTACAGGAGGTGCTGCTGAAACTGTTCAAGGCGATGCAGAAGTCGGGTGGTGTAGATGATGTTGAGCGGTATCTGATAAGAAGCATAAGTAATGCGTGTCAAGACCATTTCCGACGAAAACGACAAACGACGATTCCGATTGATGATGCCTTGCAAGTCTCGGTAGATGAGAGTGACAGGCAGATTCACGAGGAGTTCATGAGGATAAACAAGATGCTTGACGACCTTCCTCCGGAACAGGCAGAGACCTTACGGCTGAAATGCTACGATGGTCTGACGTTCAAGCAGATTGGTGAGTTACAGGAAATACCTGAGGCAACGGTTAAATCGCGTTACCGATACGCAATAACGGCTCTCAAGGCAAAATTAGAAAAGCAAAAGGAGTAATTATATGAAAGAGTTTAACGACATGGAAGATCTTGAGCAGTTGCTGAAGCCACAATGTGAGTTTCATGCTTCTGATAAGCTGAAGGACGAGGTCATAGCCAAGGCAAAGGCTGAAGTCCGTCCTCGCAAGGTAAGTCTGTTACCATGGCTCGCCGCTGCCTGTGTAGCTGGCATCATAGGATTATTCCTTATGCCTCCTGAGCAGTCGGAAGAGAAGATAATGAGTAAGGTTGAAAACGTTAGCCCTAAGACTGAAAGTGTAAGGCCTGTAGAAACCACGCCAGAACCTTCTGTGGCAGTTGTTGATAAGAAACAGCAAGTGAAGCCTTCTGTCAAGAACGTAGAGACTGAAGAGCCTCAAGTACAAGAGTCACAACCAAGGCGAATAAAGCCACAGGTTCAAGAGCAATATGATGAGGAGATAATGCTTTCAGAGTATGACGTTCCCATCACTCGACCTGAGAACCTGATTGATACGCCTGAGGATCTTGCCCAGATTGCAAGACTTGAGAAACAGGCTTTCATCAGCAGGATTCGTGAGCAGGTTGAAATTGCCAAGGCTGAGCTTATTCATGAAACGCTAATCGAAGAAAATTAAATAAAAAGGCAAAGCCCTTAGTCACTTGACTTTTGACTTTAGCCCTAAAAAATACAACTATGAGAAAATATATTTCGCTGCTGATATTTATATGCAGTCTTAACATATATGCTGCTGAGGTGCCACCAGCCCCTCAGCCGGAAGCCTTACAGGCTGCTTTCCGCGCCTTTATTGATGCTCACGTTGGTAATAATAGGTGGATGAATAAAATGTCATATGGGTGGCCGCGAACAGGTAGTTATTCAGAGGTTACGAACATTCCTTTCTGCTGTGATGCAAAGGATAGCGTGCTTTTAGCGGTTATGGATGCTTTTGTTGCAGACGAGAAGAATAGCTATCAGTATGTTCACGAAGTTCCAGGATCAGGCATGCTGTATTCCGTAAGTCTGGACAGTAAAAGCAGCAGAAGGGAAATAACCCGTAAGAGCAAGAATGAGGAATTCTATATGCTTTGTGCAAAGAATTATGACAACCCGCGTTATAGGGATATGTACACCATCTCTTATGTCAAGAAAAAAGAGGGTAAGAAGGAAATGTACGAGGGTACTCTTTTCCATATCTATTCTCCAAGACCTGACTATAAGGAAGATGAGGTGTTAGAGACTCCAAAATATAAGAAGTTTATTTTGGTGGGAAAACTTGATCCTGAGTTTGTCTACAAAGTAAAAATGGTAACGTTGAGAGGTGCAGATGCCAAAGGTGGTGTGAATTATGGTAGTCGCCGTGAGTCTGTGCTATTTGATCGCTTTGTGTTTAGCAAACAGCTCGGCAAGCCTATGGATATTCAAATCTGCTATGAATTCACAAACGGAAAGAGCTCAGATTGGCAGACGATAAGAGCTACTCCTGGCACGACTTTATATGTGAATTTCCACAAAGACAGTTATGATATAGATAGAATTGAAACCGACTACACCGATGACGAAAACTCAGGGGACAAGCAGAGAATGGAAAAAACGGATGAGACCCTGAAGAATTACAGTTTAATGCTGAAGTCGATTAATGAGCAGATTCGAGAGCTCAGAAGCGTTCCGGAAGATGCACCTGATTATTCAGATGTGAAGAAACGCCTTTCCAGTCTTCATAAGTCCGCGAAGGATATAACGAACAAGATGCAGGAGCTGGTAGAAAAGGTTGCGAAAGAATTAGAGCAATAAGTTGACTTATTCGCAGTAGCTCATTAAACTAAAGCTGATTCTTCCCGAAGATGGCAAGGAGTTTTCCCTTGCTGTTTTCGGGAAGTTTTTTGTGTATTTGATTGTGATAAACTTCTATTCTTCTATTGTTTGTAGATGAAAAATGCCATAATATGGTCTTTAAGGTTTAAAAAAAGTTATAAATTAAGAAAAAATAGAAAGAAAAACAGAAAAACCGAACAATTATTGTATCTTTGCATTCAGAACGGGTGATAGGTGTTAGCGTCACTAAAGCCATATCTCTCAAGTGAAAAGTGAAACTCAAATTCTTCACTCTTATCTCTTCACTCTTAGTTAATAGAGACATCAGTTCCCTGCGAAGGGATAAGTGAAAAGTTAGTACTTTTATATCGTTAGAATAATCGCAAATGTGTGTGGCCTCATCCTTGTCCCTTTCGGGATAATATGTGAAATGGATGCTCGTAGGGCAGGGAAGGGGTTATAACCTAGATTAAAATTCACTTTACTTAAATACATATATAATTACCCAATTTCGTTTATGAGGGGCTGCTTGCAAGAGGCAGCTACCTCATAAATTTTTATGTGGGTTCGATCAATTAAATATGAATGCGCACCTTTGGTGCTTGAACTGACAATAATTACCAATCTTACCAATCTTTTCAATCTTTTATTTTTATCAAGAATTTGAGAATTAGAGAAAATGAATTAATACGAAAGAGAGAATTCTTGCTACTTGCGTAGCATTGAGTATGGGCATGATTGTAGGAGCGTAAGCGCCCCTTCTCAAATTCTTTTAAATTCAAAGAAAAAATCTCTAATTCTCTAATTCTTGATATTTTTTATTGGATAAAGATTGGTAATTATTTTTCGCTAAAGCTCAACAAGCTAAAGCAAGTGTCAGTTAAAAGCAACTTGTAGTTTATCATTATCATTCATGGAATTGACGTTTTTACCTATTATGTTAAAATATTTTCACAATTTGTTTGGAATAGTGGAAAAAATTTTGTATCTTCGCAACCGAATTAAACACCTTAATCGCTGTTCTACTGATGTCTCATAAATCTTGCAAATTAATATTTACTATTGCTGTTTTTGTCTGTATGCTGTTCGCATGTGGCAAGGGTGGTGACAAAACCACGTTGTCGGATGTGGATAGTGTGGAACTGAAGGACTTCAAGAACTATGTCTATGAAACACGCATGAAGCTGCTCTACGAGCACACTTATGATACGGCTAACATCCCTATTGCCGATTCTATCTACAGGGAGGCTGACAGACTCAATTCTGACTGGTGTAAGCTTAGGGCTTTGGAACTGAAGTATTATGTGTATGTGGCTGATCCTTCGAAGGAAAAGGAGTTCTTTGAGGCTATTGACGAGTATCTGAAGATAGCATCGTCAGCTCCTGAATATCAACAAGAACTGTATGACGGCACGTATGCCAAGGTGGAGTATCTCATTGAACTGAAGAGGTTTATCTCGGCTCAGGAGATAGTAAGGGATTTGATGAGAAAGGCAGAGACATCTGAGTATTCCGAGGGATTGTATCTCTGTAACTATCTGATGGGCTGTATCTACCAGCATCGTGGAGATTATTCCATGTCTATTCCGTATCTGAAGAAGGCTGAGGAATATGCTATAAACGACAGTATGCACGTGTCGCTTGTTTCGCGAGAGCTTTCCGTATGCTATCAGGCAATAAAGAAACATGATGAGGCCCTTGCTATGGCACGTCGTTGCTGCGATTACGCAAGCAATAGGGTTTATAAGGTGTTTGGCGAATATACTTATCTCACAGCCCTGTTTGAATCAGGTAAGGAAGCGGAATTTGTAAAGGAATACCAGAAATCTGCTATCTGTGCAGGGAATGTGGATGATGTTCTGCCGATACACATGCAGCAAGGGCTTCAGGCTCGTCTTGCCGTATGTCAAAAGGATTGGGATAAGGCTGAGGCCATTGCTTCAAAGATTGATTATGAGGATGAGAGGCTTGGCGAGTTGTTTACGCTATATCTGCGAAAGGGTGACTATAAGAAGGCTTTTGAGACAAAGTTGAGAATCGGAGAGATGAACGACTCTGTAAGGTCGGCTATGCAGACTGATGATCTTAATGAGATGGAGGCCCGACTGGGTAACAGCCGTTTGAAGATTGAGGCAGACGAACTTAAGCTTGCCAATCAGCGTATGATGACTGTTTCTGTTATTGTGGCATTGGTGCTTGTCATTATCATTATCGCGTTGGGAGCTGTATTTTTTGTACGCCGTCGTTCTTCCCGCTATAAGAGAAAGGCTATGGAGGAGCGAGAACTGTTCTATAGAAACGTTACCCACCAGTTGCGCACGCCTATGACCGTTGTCCTCGGTATGGTGGAGCAACTGAAACAGCATATCCCCGAAAACGATGTTGTAGGTCACGAGAGTCTTGAGGCTGCCCACAGGCAGAGTGATAATCTCCTTGGGCTTATAAAGAAGCTCATAGCTGCATCAAAGGAAGGAGAGATGGTGGAGTTGAGTGATACTGCCTCTCCCCCCTCCCTCCCCCGTAGGGAGGGAGCCGCTAACGCCCTAAAGGTGTCTGTCTCAAACAAAGATAATCTTTCTGTTGAATCTGCCCATAGCACTCCGGCTCCCTCCCTACGGGGGAGGGCGGGGGGAGAGGCCGAGGGTCTTTCTATCCTCCTTGCCGAAGACAACGACGATGTTGCTATGCTTATCTGTAATATGCTTCGTGATGAGGGGTATAGCGTCAGTCGCGCGATTGATGGTCAGGAGGCTTTGGAAATGCTTCGTGAGGAACTTCCTGATATGCTCATCACGGATATTGCTATGCCAAGAATGGATGGTCTTGAACTGATGAGAAATGTGCGTGCCGATGAGACTATGTGCTGTCTGCCTATCGTAGTCGTCTCTGCACGTGTAGAGGATCATGAGCGACTGGAAGGCATTAGTGCCGGTGCTGAGGTGTATCTTGCCAAACCGTTCATTAACGAGGAATTGCTGCTTATCGTGAATAAGTTGCTTGAACAACGCAGACGGCTTATTGAGATGTTCACCAACAGCAAATCGGACGATGAGACCAGTAAGCAACTTCCGGAGGTGGATGTAGAGTTCTTCAATGATATTAACAAACTGATTGATGCAAACCTTGTTTCCGGCGATGTTTCAACGTCATTCCTTGCTGACAGGATGTGTACATCAGTTTCTACTCTCAACAGAAGATTGAAGAATATGAGTGGATTGACGGCTACTACATACATCCGTAATCGCCGTATTCTTATGGCAAAGCGCTTGCTTGAAACAACTGATCAGACTGTTAGCGAGATTGAGGTGCAATGTGGTTTCAACACTTCCGGGCATTTCTCCCGCGTATTCAAGGCAGAAACAGGCATCTCGCCTCTCGACTATCGTCATCAGAGCAGAAATCAGTAGAATCGACACTAAAATCCTTATTGTTACCTGTTACTTGTTACTGCATGGTTAGAAGTGCTGTTGTGCCTTCGCTATGCCTTCGTTCTGCCTTCGCTATACCTCCGTTTCAGGTCCGCTTCTAGTCCGTTCGTAGAAAACGGAGGCTGATGGGATTTACAACGGATTTACAACGGACTTACAACGGATTTACAACGGAACTGCATCTTAGGGAGAAGTCCTCGCAGAATCTCATTGAAGCCTGTATCGATTTTGAGGATGGGGTTTTGGAATGGTTTTCACGCTCTTTTTGAAGGATAATGAGCATATTGTTATTGCTATTGAAAATAACGAAATTATTGTTACCAGAGCTTTTTTCCGCGTTTTTCAAGCATACAGAACAAGGTGAAACTGCCAGGAAATAATGCTTATTGTTATGTTATTGAGACTGTCAGTCGCCTACATACTACCCTCGTAATTGCTTGTAACAGCCTCATAGTCTTTGTTTTAGATAGTTATATGGTGTAATGTTCTCTCGCTCAACAGGCGAGCAAAAACTCGATCAGTAACAAGTAACAGGTAACAATAAGGATTTTAGTGCATCGCCAAAATTTTTACAGAATATTTCTAAGGAGTTTATATACCTTATTATATATAGAAATATAAAATAGGCTATCTGTTTACACTATTTTTCTTATTGTTACCTGTTACTTGTTACCATCACGTTTTCGTATTGTTTATCCCGGATCTACATCGTAATGCACAAGCAGGGATTTGTAGTTGGCATCAGTCATCATTTGCTGAACGCAGAACTTGATGTTGTCTCTTACTGCTGCGAGAGGGAGAGAGAGGTCAAGTTTCAAAACTATTTTCCTGATGCAGAGAGTCTTGATACGCGCAACGGCTGGCTTGTCAGGACCAAGAATCATAGTACCTTGCTTGCCCTTCAAGGCAGGAGCCTGACGAAGACGATTGGCAAGTTCTATGCCTGCGTTGTTTACAATCTGGTTATCCCTATGTTTCAAGTAGATATAGATGAGACGAGTGAAAGGAGGGTAGCAGAAGGCACGACGCTCCTGTACCAGATCACGGAAGTAACCTGAGAAATCGTTGTTTACAATCTGCTTGATAATGGGCAGTTCGGGATTGTTGGTTTGAAGAATAACCTTGCCTTGCTTGCCTTTTCTTCCTGCACGACCGGCTACCTGCGTAATCATCATATAGGCGGTTTCCCAAGCACGGAAGTCGGGAAAGTTCAGCATAGAGTCGGCTGAGAGAATACCCACTACGCTAACGTGGTCGAAATCGAGACCTTTAGTGACCATCTGTGTACCGATAAGGAGATTGGTCTTCTGAGAAGAGAAATCGCTTATGATACGCTCGTAGGCATTTCGGGTTCTTGTGGTGTCGAGATCCATTCGCGCGATACGAGCCTCGGGAAAATCATCGCGTATTATGTCCTCGATTTTCTCAGTTCCGAAGCCTCTGTCCTGAAGTTCCGTGTTGTGGCAGTCGGGACATTCGGTAGGCATACGATAGGTGTAGCCACAATAGTGGCAGGTGAGTGAGTTGAGGTTCTTGTGGTATGTTAGGGACACGTCGCAGTTGGTACAGCGAGGCACCCAACCACATTGGTGACATTCTATAACGGGCGAAAAACCTCTTCTGTTCTGGAAGAGAATGACCTGTTCGCCATTATGCAAAGCCTCGCCAATCGCCATTCTCAGGTCAGGCGACAATACTCCTCTCATTATCTTACGATGACGGAGGTCCTTCACGTTTACCACCTTGATCCGTGGCAGTTTGATGTCCTGATACCTCTTTGTGAGGGTTACGTAGCCGTACTTCTTCTGATTTGCGTTATAATAGGTCTCAGCACTTGGCGTGGCTGTTCCGAGGAGAGTCTTTGCTCCATACATCTGAGCAAGTACGATGGCTGCTGAGCGACCATGATAGCGAGGGGCTGGGTCTTGCTGCTTGAACGAGCTTTCGTGCTCCTCGTCAATAATCACCATTCCTAAGTTCTTGAAAGGAAGGAAGACGGCAGAACGTGCTCCGAGGATAACGTCGTATGGCTGGTCGGAGAGCTGCTTCTGCCATATCTCCACACGCTCGGCATCTGAGTATTTTGAATGGTATATGCCGAGTCTGTTGCCAAAGACACGATGAAGTCGCTCGGTAATCTGTACGGTAAGAGCTATCTCAGGAAGGAGATACAGCACCTGCTTACCCTCGTCTATGGCACGTTGGATCATCTTGATGTAGATTTCGGTCTTTCCGCTTGAGGTTACTCCATGAAGAAGGCACACGTTATGCTCCTCCCACTCCTTGTAGATGCTGTCGTAGGCCTGTTGCTGGGCTTCGTTTAGCGTTGAGGCTTTAGGGTTAGGGGAGAGTGACGTGTCGCGCATCAGTCGGCTAACCTCTTTGTCGTAGATATACAGCAGACCTCTATCGCATAGGTTCTTAATGGTAGCGGCATTTGCGTGGGACTCGTTCATCAGCTCTTCGCGTGTGACCTCTATTACCTCCTCGCGAGTGCTGTCGCCCTCAATAGAATCCCAATGGGATAGGGAGAGGTAGGAGTTGAATGCCTCAAGCTGACGGGTAGCCCTAACAAGCATATTGAGAGCTATGTGAAGGGAATCCTCATTCTGATATTGCTCGGTTAGACCTATGTATGTCTCGGTCTTTGGGCGGTAAGTGCCTTCTGCCTTCATGCCAGATGGCAGGGCAGCACGAAACACATCACCAAGGGGCGACATATAGTATTCGGAAATCCATGTCCAGAGCTTGTATTGCTGGGGGAGAAGTATTGGAGTTGTATCAATAATAGCGATAATCTCGCGTATCTGTACTCCCTCTTTTATTGATATCTCCTCGGTTGGAGCATTTACGACAAGTCCTGTATATGTCTTTGAAATACCCAACGGCACCTTCACGCGGATGAATGGCACGACATCTTTCTCCATACTTTCAGGTACGGAGTAAGTATAGAGGCCATCTATTCCGAGGGGGAGGATTACGTTTACGTATTTCATAGCAAAAAGC
>Ga0256870_1001388_pt1 | contig 10108 bp, 1 predicted proteins | sample RumenRJG_06RNA_FD_186079 | JGI IMG/M metagenome (GOLD analysis project Ga0256870, IMG submission 186079) | Metatranscriptome of bovine rumen microbial communities from Lethbridge, Alberta, Canada - Rumen RJG_06 (Metagenome Metatranscriptome) | ecosystem: Host-associated > Mammals > Digestive...
AACACTTGTTAATTGTTTATTTATTATGTTTTCTTTTAGTTTTTCAAATTGTTTTTCTGATAATTTTGTTTTTCGTCCAGATCCTTCTTTTCGAAGTAATCCATCAAATCCTTCTTCATTCCAAGCATTTAACCATGCATGGCCAGTTGGAATTGTTTTCCCACGTTTTTCTATTGCATATTTTACTGTTTCGCCAGAATATATGTCTTCAATAAATGTGATTTTTTCATAAAATTCGACATAACGTTTTAAATCTGCTTTAACTTCATGAATTTTAGAAAGTGGGATTTCTTTGTTAATATAAGCATTCCTACTCATATTAATATTTTAGTCACATTTAATATAAATATTTTTTGTCCGAAACTATAAATAAATGTTTTTTGGTATGTGATTTTTAGTAACTCAAATGGTAAAAATATTTGGAAATATACTATAAAATAAGCCTATAAAATTTTACAGACTCAAAAAAACAATAAATTTTGCAAACACCAACTTTATAGAAAAATTAAAAAAAATGAGAGATAGAAAACTCTCAATAAGAAGTATAAAAATACTATCCCTCAAGCAACAACAGTAACTTTATTTGATATATTTTGTCCATTATAACTAGAAGTTATAATATATTGACCAGATTGTAAATTAATATTTAATCTTGCATTACCAGAAGTATCAGTTGTTCTATGATAAAATACTCCATTAATATTAAATTGAACAGACTGACTAGAATATGGATTACCCTGTCCATCAACTAAATGAGCAATAAATGGATTAGAAGTTCCATATTTCTTAGTTAAATCATTTGCTGTTAATATAGGCAATACTTTAATCTTATGTGAAGCTTTACAACCATCATATTCACCAGTGATAATATAATCACCAGGAGGCAAATTAATGTTTAATTTAACATGCCCTGTAGAGTTAGTGGTTTTAGTATAAAAAACACCATTAATATTGAAAGTAATAGATTTACCTGCACCTACAGCTTTACCATCATCAGACAATAATTTGACTATATATTGTGTGTTGTTACGGAAATATTTAGTTAAATCATTTCCTTGAATTTTAGAAAGAACAGTGACATTATTCGCACCATTCTCACCAGTTACTTTATTAGTAGCAGTGATAATATATACACCATCACCTAAATTGATATTCAATTTAGCTAACCCTTTATCACCAGAAACATAACGTTTATAGAATACACCATTAATATTAAATTCAACTTCTGTTCCATTTGGCAAATAAGTACCATTAGAATTTCTGAATGTTGCATAGTAATGTGTTGCATTACGGAATACTTTAATAATATCAGTCCCATTTACAGTAGATAAAATAGTAATAGTTGCATTATCATGTGCATTTTCACCATTAACTGATACATTATAAACACCTGATGGTAAATTAATATTCATAGACATAATTCCATTTGCGTTAGTATAACGAGAATAAGATTTTCCATTAATCACAACATTAAGAGAATAGTTGTTTAAAACTTCCCCTTCACTATTAATAACAGAAACAATAAATTTAGTGGAATTTCCATAATATTTAGTTAAATCATTAGCAGTGATAATAATACGTGATTTTATTTCCAATTTAGTTGTAATATTAAAAGCAGAATATTTTGAATCCCCAGGATAATAAATAATTGGTGTATAATTACCTGGCAATAAATCATCAGAAGGAACATTAATTCTACCATTAACAATAGGTACAACAAAAGTTTTATTTCCTATTACAACAGTTACATTACCTGTAGCATCTTCAGGTAAATCAACAGTTAAATTATCTCCACGAATTAAATCAGAAACTTCAATTTCAACAGGTGTTTTAACTGAAACTTTAAATGATGTAGAATTTGAATTATTTAAATATACACCATTACCTGCAAATGTAGCAGTAACCTCATAAGTAGCATAAGATAAATTTTGAATATTTAAAGATCCTTTACCATTAAAAACAGCAACATTATAATTTTTACCCGCCACATTAACAACAACATTACCAGAAATATCACTAGGTAAAACTAAACTAATATTTTCAACATCACCAACATTAATATCACTAGCCAAAACAATAATATCATAAGAATCATGCCTAATAGTCATATTAAATGATGCATTGAAAAAAGTATACTTATTATCACCAGAATATGATACAATTACATTTTTGTAAACTCCACCAGGAATATTTTCGGTTGAAATAATTGCTTTTGAATCTACAACAGAAGCAGAAACTGTAATATCAGAAAATTTAACATTTAAATTTCCAGTTGAATCAGCAGGCAAAATAAAGATAAAATTTTCACCTTTAATAACAGTAGATTTTTCAATATTTATTGTAGGAGTGACCTTATTAACTATAAATTGAGATGAATTAGTTTTCAATAAATATTTATCATCACCATTATAAGTTACATTAATAGTATAAGTAGCACTACTCAAATTATTAATATTGAGTAATCCCCTACCACTAGAAACCGCAACATTATAATTTTTACCCGCCACATTAACAACAACATTTCCAGAAATATCCCTAGGTAAAACTAAACTAATATTTTCAACATCACCAACATATATATTCTGAGCAGAAATTAAAATATTATAATCATCAGTTTGAACCTTGATATTATTCAAAGAAATGTTTTTAGATGTATATTTATTATCACCAGAATATGAAACAATTACATTATTATAAACTCCAGCAGATACATTATTAGTTGAAATTAAAGCTTTAGAATTAATTACAGGAGCACTTACAATAATATTACCAAAAGTAACATTCAAATCACCAGTAGCATCATCAGGTAAATTAAAAACTAAACTTTGATTCTTCTTAACTGTTGAATTTTCAACAGCAATATCTAAATCAACAGCCTCTGCAAATAATTCCGAAGAATTACTTTTTGAAATATATTTTTCATTTCCATCATAATTAACTTCAATTAAATGAATACCCTTAACAATACTATTAACAGTAACATTAGCAATACCATTAACAGCAACAATATTTTGAGCAATACCATCAAATTTGGCAACAACGGGACCATTAATATCTTCAGGCAAAATAAATTCAATAACTACATTATCTCCAGCATTAATATTTTCAGGATATTTAATATCAATTGAATAATCAAATACTTTAAAAACCCTAATTAATACAGTAGTAGAATTGTCATTATAATTAATACCATTATAATATTCGATTTCTGCATCATATGTTCCATTAGCCAAATCTGAAACATTAATCATAGAAATTCCATTTACCACATTTCCTGATAAAATTTCACCATTAACAAGAACTTCAATTTTACCAGTAGCATCATTTTCTAAATTTACTTCAATAATTGCATTTTCACCAACAACGATTGGATTACAAGTAGCACTAATAAAAGTATCAATAGGATTAACAGTAAATGTATCAGAATATACAACAGTGTCAGAATAAATTGAATCATTAACTAACCTAACATTAACATTATATGTACCAGCATTTAAATTAGGAACAACAAAATTAGATTTACCATCAACAACTTTATTTAAACCTTCATAAACTGGTACAAGATTTTTACCCTGAATATTAAGATTCACATCACCATTTGCATCACTAGGAACAGTAACTACAAAAGTAGCATTTTCTTTATAATCAATATCATCCTTAAAATCAATATTAATTTCAAAATCCTTTTCATCACCACTAGATAATAAATCATCATTTAAATTCTGAAATTGATAATTATCATCCAAATCCACATCATATGTGCTTAAGGAACCTTGATTAATCGCATTTAAATCAGCAATATCTGATGCTGAAATAGATTGAATACTAATTAGCATTGCAAACACGACCAATAGAATTAAAAATTTTTTTGTATTAAACTGCACTAAATTAACCTCCTTTTAATTAATTAATCCATTTATCTAAAACCTAAATGAATTTATATTTGATTTCGAAAGTGAAAACTCACTTTATTACCTCAAACTAGTGCTAAACTAGAAATCATTGGTTTAAAATATACTCAAACTAATATTAATAATAAATTAGTGTAAAGTTACAGAATCTTCAATAATTATCATCATATTATAATAAAAAATCATATCCCAAACAATAATAGAATCCTTGTTAACAAAAAAATGGAAAAAATGATTAATTTATATAAAATAACTTAATCAAACCATTTTGAAATGATATACTTAATTATAATTTAAATCATTTTAATCAATTTTTTACATTAAACTCTCAATTAACTAATACTAGGGGTGTATCACATATACACCATAAAATCATAAATCATAGGCAATGAACTTTAGTTATATTGAATTTTTTAATCCTCCTTAATTTAATACATTTAAAAATTTTATTTCACCAAAAAAATAAAATAAAATTTTAAAATGAAAAAATAATGGGGAAAATCCTTCCCCAAAAAAATTTAATTTACTCGAATTGTGTTACTCCATTTAATATCACCATACAAAGCCGTAATAATATATTCACCAGGCATTAAATTAATATTTAACTTTGCAACACCATTTGAATCAGTAGTACGATTATAAAAAACACCATTAATATTAAATGTAACTGTTTTGCCGTCTAAAGCTTTACCTTGGCCATCAACTAATTTAACTTGATATGCATCAGAAGAACCATATCTTTTAGTTAAATCATTACCAAATAAAACGGGTAAAACCTTAATATTATTAGAAAGACGATAATCAAGATATTGTGCAGTAGAAACATAATCACCCGGTTCTAAATTAATATCCAATACAGCATGACCAGTAGCATTAGTATAGCGAGTATAGAATACACCATTAATATTATAATTTACAGCTTCACCTGCACCTGCAGGATTACCATCCTTATGAAATGCTTGAACAACATATTGACTATCATTTCTATAGTATTTAGTTAAATCATCCCCATATAAAAGAGGTAAAACTTTAACATTATTGGAAATTTTACAATTATTGTATTCTGCAGTGACAATATAATCACCAGGAATTAAATTAATATTTAATTTAACATGACCTGTAGCATTACTTGTTCTTGTGTAAAATACTCCATTAATATTAAACCTAACACTTTCACCAGCACCAGCAGGCTGCCCATTAGTAGCTAAAATTTGCACAACATACTGTGTATTATTACGATAATGTTTAACTAAATCCTTACCAATAATTAATGGAATAACAGTAATATTATTAGAACATTTTTCACCAGTCACAATATTTCTAGCAGTAATAATATAATCACCCTGCCCTAAATTAATATTTAACTTAGCTAAACCTTTATCACCACTAATATAACGTTTATAAAATATTCCATTAATGTTAAACTCAACTTCAGTACCATTAGCTAAATAATCACCATTTGAATCTCTGAAAGTTGCATAATATTGAGTTCCATTACGGAAAACCTTAACAATATCAGTTCCATTAACAGTAGGTAAAACAGTTATCGTTGCATTATCATAACCATTACCACCAACAACACTTACATTATAAATACCACTATTTAAGTTAATATTCATATTCATATAACCAGTAGCATTAGTATAACGAGTATAAGATACACCATTAATAGTTACTTTAAGAGCATAATTTGATAATGCTTTACCTTCACTATTTACAACATATGCAACAAATTTTTCAGGACCATGATAATATTTAGTTAAATCATAAGCAGAAATGATTATACGTGATTCTATAGTAATATTAACAGTTTTATTAAATGGAGCATACTTATCATCACCAGGATAAATAATAATAGCAGTATAATTTCCAGGTTCCAAATCATCAGTTGGAATATTAACCTTACCATCAATAATTGGAACATTATATGTTTTATTTCCAATAATTACAGTAACATTACCAGTAGCATCTTCTGGGAAATCAATTACCAAATCATCACCACGAATGATATCTGATGAGTTAATATCAATAGAGGCATTGGCAGATACTTTAAATGAAGTATCATTTGATTTAGGAACATATTTATCATCACCTGCATAATTAACACTAACTGAATATGTACCAGCAACTAAATCATTGATAGTGATAGAACCTTCACCATTAACAATATTAACATTATAAGCTTTATTACCAACTCTAAGAATAACAACACCATTAATATCTTTTGGTAAAGTTATTTTGATTGTTTCAGCTTGACCTACATTAATATTTTGAGCATCGATAATTATTTGATAATCATCAACAATTTTTGGTTCAACAACTATATCAACAGTATAATTCATAGGTGAATATTTATCATCCCCAGAGTAAGTTATATTAGCAGTGTAATTACCCTCAGGAAGATCATCTATAGGAATAATAGCAGTACCATTATTTACAGGAACAACAATAGTTTTATTACCAATTTTAACAGTAACATTACCAGTAGCATCTTCTGGGAAATCTATAATAATAGTTCCATTTTCAATAACTGTAGTATTTTTAATATCCATTTTAGGATTAATTTTATTTACAGCAAATACAGATGAATTAGATTTTGGTAAATATTTATTGTTACCTGCAAAAGATGCAGTTACAGTATAATTATTAGATAATAAACCTCTAATATCTACAGAACCTTTACCATTAGTTACTTTAACAGTATAATTTTTACCTGCAATCTCAACAATTACATTACCATTAATATCATTAGGTAACTCAAGAGTAATTCTTTCAGTTTCACCAACATTAATGTCTTTAGTAGAAATTTTAATATCATATTTACTAGTTCTGATAGTTAAGTCACTATTAATCTCAGTATCAGGGTATTTATCATCACCAGAGTAGGTTATGGTGGTATTATTATAAACACCAGACGGAATATCCTTAGTTGGAATAATAGCAGTACCATTAATTACTGGAACAGTAATATTTTTTCCACCAATATCAATAGTTACATTACCAGTAGCATCCGGAGGGAAATTAATAATAATATCTTCACCTTCATCAACAATTGGATCATCAATTGTAATATTTAAATCAGCAGGAGGTATATCTATTGTTATTGTCTTATTTACCGGATCATATTTATCATCACCAGGAACATCAACATCAATTGTATGATTACCTTTAGTGATATTTGAAATAGTAACATTAGCTTTTCCATCAATAACATCTACTTCATAAGTTTTATTATCAACAGTAACATTAATTTTCTTAATATCATCTGGTACATCAATTTCAATAACAATATCATCACCAGCAGTAGTATTTTGTAAATTAGGTATTGTAATATTAATTTGATCTTCATAATCATCTACTTTAGATACTTTAATAGTTACATTACTGGAATTAGGATTATAATTGTTATCACCAGAATAAACTACATCTGCAGTATGATTACCTGAAAGTAAACCAGGAACACTAATTTCAACACTACCTTTGTCAACAGTTCCAGTATATGTTTTTCCATCAACTATTACACTAACTGTTCCAGTTGCATCATCATTTAATTTTACAACAACAGTTGCATTTTCGCCTACAGAAATATTATCTGAAGTAACATCCATTTTAGTATCAATAGATTTCACAGTAATTAAAGATTTGTTAGTAGAATTATCATATTTAGGATCATTTTCTACAAACATAGTTACATTATAAACTCCAGAAACCAAATCTGAAATATCGAATGTAGCAACACCATCAACAGATTTATTAGTAAATTCTAAAATTTTACCATTATTCTCAATAGTTATTTTAACATCAACTTTTAAATCTTTAGGAACATTAACTTTAACAATTGCATTTTCACCATAATTAATGATAACATCACTAGCATTAATATTATAATTTACAAATTTATTAACATGAATGTTAGTTATATTATTCCATGAAGTTGAATTATATTTATTATCACCAGAATAATCAATTGTAACATTATAATCTCCCGAATTATTTAAAGGAACATCTAAATTAGCTGTACCATTTACAACAGGAACAATAAATGTTTCATTTCCAATATGGATAGTAACATTACCAGTTGCATCTTCAGGTAAAGTAACATTGATTTTAATATTATCACTAGCTGTAATATTAACTGGCTCAATCACAATTTCAGTGAGATTTGTAGGATCAACATGTATCACAGTAAATGAAGTATAATTAATACTTTCATAATTAATAGAATCTAAAAATACAGTAATATTATAAACATTATCCTTTTTAAATTCATTACCCCTAATAGGAATATTAACAGTAGTTAAATTATTAATTGGATATGAATATGTATTATTACCATTTAATTGTACTACAATATAGCCTGTGATATTTTCACCATCAACACCAGCAGGTAATCCTACAACAACAGTTTGATTTTCATCAATTCCAATAGGAGATTTAGAAACATCAACAGTAATATTAACCCATTTTTTATTAACTACCACAACAACAGTAGTCTCATTAGAGTTATACCTATGATCACCATTAAATTTAATAGTAAAATTATGCATTCCACCAGTTAAAATACTACGATTATTAATATTAAATTGAACATCTCCTAAGACAACATCCTCACTAGAAATAAAGTTACCATTTTCATATAACTCTACACTACCAATAGCATTATTTGGTAAAGTTACATTAATAACTAAAGTTTCACCATATGTAATATCAGCAGTAGTAGCATTAATAGTTAAATTACGCTTTTCTGCAAAGAAAGTTGTAGAATTATAATGCTTATCAAGATATAAACTAGATAAATAACTACCTACATCTGTCCTAGTATCAAAGTGTATAACCGCTTTAACAGATATATTACCAGAATTAATAACAGCAAATGTTGTATTTCCAATTAGTTTACCATCATTATTAATAGTAAATGAAGAAACTCTACCGAAATCAACACCATCTGAAATTAATTCAATTATTTGACCATTAAATCTTGAAGGAACTTCTACATAAACATCCGTTGTTCCATCAATGATGGAATCAGTAGCTCTAACAAATATTTTTGGATATAACTTAACAGTACCATCTGGCCTAATTACACCATCCTCTGTACTATTGGTATTATTATCATCACCAGGATAAATAATTGTAATATTTGTTCCATTAGTCTGATTTATACCCCGAATAGGAATTGTAACATTACCAATAGTTGAATTAATAGTTCCATTAAATGTTTCATTACCTACTTTAATAATTACATTACCAGTAGTATTTTCTGGTAAATCAATTGTAATATTAGTTTCACCATCATTTTCATAAGGATTTGAATCAACAGTAACATTTAGAATATCTGTTTTAAGTTTATTTACATTAAAACTATAACTTGCAGTACCATTAGGCCTATATTTACTATTATGAAGAGCAGGATATCTTACATAAACCGTGTGAACACCAGTAGTTAAATCAGCAAATTGAGTAGAATATTTACCATTTACATCAACAGCCCTATTTTGAGAATCAGAACTCTCAGGCCTTGTATCGACATAAACTTCAATTATTTCATTTCCTTCTGGATTATAATAGTTATTAATATCCAAAGGCATTTGAACAGTTACACTAGCATTTTCACCAAGAGTAATATCTTCAACAGTAATATTAATAGGAGTATATAATTTTTCAACAATAAAAGTGGTTGAATTAACATTATCTGCATAAATAGTTTGAGCTTTTTGATTACCAATATAATTAACAGTAACATTATTCACTTTACTAATACGATTATCAGAATAAGTATGACTACCTGGAACCGTAGTGAAATTATATACATAAACCCCATTTTCAGAACTCAACATTTGATGACTTTCAACTAAAACATCATTAACATAAATATCTATAGAACCTAACACATCACCCGGAAGTGTAATATTGAAAACAGACTTATTGCATACAAAAGTATTAGTAGCATCAATAATTATTTTAGGAATAATTTTAGTATCCTCAGGACTACTACAAATTAATGCATAAGAATCAAATCCAAAATACTTTCTATCTTCATTAAATGTAACTAATACCCTATTTACTGCATCCTGCAACATACCACGATCATTAATAGATATAACAGCATTACCATTAACTATTTCCCCAGTGAAATTATGTTCAACATTATTTTTATATACTGTGATAATAATATTTCCTTCAGCATCAATAGGAAG
>Ga0256870_1001410_pt1 | contig 10055 bp, 7 predicted proteins | sample RumenRJG_06RNA_FD_186079 | JGI IMG/M metagenome (GOLD analysis project Ga0256870, IMG submission 186079) | Metatranscriptome of bovine rumen microbial communities from Lethbridge, Alberta, Canada - Rumen RJG_06 (Metagenome Metatranscriptome) | ecosystem: Host-associated > Mammals > Digestive...
ACTTTCAAATTAATATATAAACTTACATATACAATGGCAGAGCGTATTATATTGAAAGAATGTGATAAGAATAAGAGCCAGTCAGAGATTTCGATCCCTAATGGTTCTACATTCAAGCTCACATATCATTTTACTCCGCTAGGGTATTCCCCATTTCCAAAAGTTGAGTTAAGTATGTTTGACATGACTGCAGCTTTTTGGATTTATGGAAGAGAGAGTGAAGTAATAGAGTTCACTAAACCTAGCATCTCAAATGATAGAGTGATTATCAATCAACAAGCTTCAACAGTCACGCTCCTATTTAGGAACTATACTTTAAAGACTGGTAAGCTCTATCAACAGTTAGAATTCAAAATTATGGATCCTACTATTCCAGGCGAATGGGCTGAGGAAGATTATGATGGATTTACTGGTATAACACTTAAATAAGGATCAGTATGAGCGTAGTAGTTAATCAAGGAATATGGAACCCAATGTCATCAGAGATGATGTTTGAGGTTGGAATCCCAGTACGAATTCATCCAGGTCCAGTACCACCAGTACCTCCAGGTCCGGGTCCTCAACCACCCCATCCAGGTCCAGGTCCAATGGGACCTCAAGGTCCTCAAGGTCCAAGAGGTCTTCATGGTCATGTAGGTCCTGCAGGTCCAACCGGACCTCAAGGTGAGGCAATGAAACCTGCTGGAATTGTAAATAATATAATCGATCTACCAGCAGTTGCTGAACCAGGTACTATTATTGCAGTAGCACTTGGTCGTACAGCAGTCTATGAGGGAGCTTCATTATATGGCTATGTCGGTCATATGCTTGGTGATCCTGGCACTCCAGATAGAGCTTGGAAATGGCTTGGACCTTTAGGAATCAGAGGTGAAGTTGGTCCTACTGGTCCTAAGGGTGAAGATGGAGCTACTGGTGAGCAAGGTCCACAAGGTGAGGTAGGTCCTACTGGTCCTATCGGTCCTACTGGTCCAAAGGGTCCAGCTGGAGGTCCTACTGGTCCTAAGGGTGACCAAGGTGAACGTGGTGAATCAGCTTATCAGATCGCAGTTCGTCATGGATATTCTGGAACTGAAGATGAGTGGCTCGAATCTCTTAAAGGTGAATCAGCTTATCAGATTGCAGTTCGTCATGGATTTGATGGAACTGAAGATGAGTGGCTAGCATCACTTAAAGGTGAAAAAGGTGAAAGCTACAAGATTGAAGAGACTGTAACAAAGGTAGAGGAGTTACCTGCCGAAGCTCCTGAAGGTACCGTTATTATAGTGGCAGGAAAATTTGAATCAGGTAATTAATTATGGCAGATCAGATATTAGATGTTTTCGGAAATCCTATCGATCCTAATGAAGCTTCTCTTTATTCTTATGTAGGAGCTGGTAAAGGTGATGAAGGGACTCCAGGTCAGGCCTGGAAATATATCGGACCTGCTTCAATTAAGGGTAATCCAGGTGAGGTAGGTCCTACAGGTCCTATTGGTCCTCAAGGTGAAGTTGGTCCAACTGGTCCAATTGGTCCTACTGGACCTAAAGGTGATACTGGTGCTACTGGTCCTAAGGGTCCAGCTGGAGGTCCTACTGGTCCTATGGGTCCTACAGGTCCTCGTGGTGAAAGTTATCATATCAGTGCAGTAGTAACAAATGTTGAGGAGTTACCAACTGATGTTGAGAATGGTACAGTATATTTAGCTCTTAGAGGTTATAAGCCTACTAAATTAATTCCTAGTGGTTCAGTACCAATTGTAGATTGGGATGAAACTGCACCACGTGAGGAAGTTCCAGTACCTGAAGATGAGAGAGTTTATGAAGCATCATTATATGCATTTGTTGGTGCAGGTAATGGTGATTATAATACTCCAGATGCTGCATGGCGTTATTTTGGTCCAGCGATTAAAGCTGGTCCTACTGGTCCTGTAGGTCCAATTGGTCCAACTGGTCCTGTAGGTCCAACTGGTCCTCAAGGTGAGCGAGGTGCAACTGGTGAACCTTTTAAGTTTGCAGTTAGATATCAGTCTATCAGTGAGATGGAGCATGCAGATGTATCACTACTTAAGGATGGTGATTACTGCTTCATTGATGCTGGTGACAGGACTTCTGAAGAGTATGGTAAAGTATATAAACTCGAGAAGAGGACTGGATATGTACCTGTATGGAGGTGGGTAGTTGATACTTCAATCAGAGGTCCTAAAGGTGAAGATGGTGCTGTAGGTCCGACAGGTCCTAAAGGTGAATCCGGTGAGCCATTTAAGCTTGTAGCAAAATACGAGTCAGTAGCAGCGATGCAAGCTGACTTCCTCAATCCATATGTAAAGCAGGGACAGTATGTAATTATTGATACCAAACGTGCTGGTGAGGAAGATAATGGTAAGGTATATGTCAAAGGTGAAGTCGAGTGGGAATTCATCTGCGACATGTCAGACTTTGAGATCATAGGTCCAAAGGGTGAACCTGGAATTATAGTTTTCCATACAGTTGAGGAAGCAGAACAATATGCAGCTCAAGTCAGTGATGATGCTATAGGTTTATATGTATCAGTAATTGATCAGTACAATAAGGTAACTTTATATACTATTGGTAGGAATAAAGAGCTATTGACTGTAAGTGGTGAGATGGAAGTTCCAGTTGGAACTCCACCGATGGTTATCCAACATCGCTTTAATCATAAACCTCATATCTTATTCTGCTTACCAACAGTTCTTGAGTCCTATGATCGTACTATTCAAATGATGAGAGTTGTTGAAGTTGATGTATACTATAAATCCGATACGGAGGTTGTACTAGACTTCAATGAATCAGAATTAACTCAATCTGGTAGAATATTCTTAATCTAAATTATGCAAATAATAGTTCAGGGACTGAGAATAACGACGCAGTGCCGATATGTAAAATTTACTGAGGCTAAATACTTAAATATTTATGAAGATGGGGACACTTCATGCCTGTATATTGAATTCCCACGCGGATTTTCATCCGGACATATAGTTGATAAGCGAATCGAAGTTCTCAGTCCTCTTGAACTACATGAGGAGGATTATATAAAGGTCAAGAACCCAGTATTTAATCTTAATGGATTAAAATTCACTAAATTAAGTACTAGACCTTATACTTTCAGTCAATTCATAGTTGGGAATCTGGATAGATTCATAATGAATTATGATGAATATCATTGTGAGATTCTAATTCCAGAATCCCTCCTATGGTCGACTGATAAATATAAGTGCTTGATTACTAAGAATCCTTATTTAAAAATCCTTGACTGTAAAGGTCTTAAAGATCTTAGAACTTTTAATGCTATTAGGTTATTGGATAACGATTTTAATCTGAAGTCAGATAATAAATTCATATTCCAAACTAAAGCAAAATATGAAAAGTATCTACTTAGTATGATCGATGTACAAGAATCTTTTATTACTAAGTTAGAAAGAAGAGTCAAGGATTATGGTTTAGAGTTACTGAGTCTTCCTATTGATCAGTATAAAAAGAACGTCAGTAGGGTAACTTATAGATTTACTGATCTTTCACGGCAGTTAAATTATAAGTCTGACTCTAATCCACTGAGATTTATGACATTACAGTCAGCTCATATAGATTTTAAATTATCTACACCTGATTTAGTCATATATAATGACTTTATTAATAGATATCAAAATCTAGATTTACTGACTAACTTTACAGAATTTTATACTGAAGATAAGTTAGGAAGAAATTGGATTTCAAGTATTTGGTGGAGTCCAATCGATACTTCATTCAACCAAGACTATGCAGTAGATGAGCAAAATAATGTAGCTCATGAAGCAGGATTTTCCTGTGATGTTAATTACCAAATAGTCTATGATCAACGATATAGAGATATACAGCAGTCAATTATGGAAGTATTAGCCATGGCTGAAACTCAATCGAAGATCGAGTATAAAGAAGAAAATGTTATTAATACAATTATTTTAGATACCATAGTCGAGGTTTTATAACATGGCACTAAATTATTCGGATACACTAACTCCAATTGCGGAGTTAAATGATGAGAAATGTAAATATCTACTTGCCATGGATGAACAAACCAATGCACTATTGGTTAGTCCAAGGATTTTAGATTGTACATTAAAACATCCATCTGATGCTATAGCATCTGAAGATCAAACTGAAAAGTATAAGTTACTGTCAGTGCAATCTGCTAAAGCATACTTAGATGGGGATGAGACTCATGAGAGTATATTCACTTCTCAACTTAGAGGTGCACAAGGAATACAAGGTCCTCAAGGAGCTACAGGAGCTAGAGGTCCAAAAGGTTTAGATATAGTAGGTAGTACTGGACTACAAGGTGGTACTGGAGCTAAAGGTATACTTGGAGTTACTGGACCACAAGGATCTACTGGACGTAGTGCAGTAGGAGCTCAAGGTACTACTGGAGCTAAAGGTATTCAAGGTATTACTGGACCTGGAGGTGATAGAGGAAGTTCAGGTTCTCAAGGTATAACTGGAAAAACTGGATATTCAGGTACTCAAGGTATAACTGGGGATAGAGGTGCACTAGTTGGAGGTGGAAGTGATGGACCTCAAGGACCTACAGGACCTCAAGGAGCTACTGGAGCTAAAGGTCTAACTGGTAATAAAGGTATTGATTCTCAATCTCAAGGAATTGAAGGTGCTCAAGGAATCAATTATGATGATGCTCCTAGAGGTGCTAAAGGATTGAAAGGTGATAAAGGTGCTAAAGGTGGAGGTTCAGCCGGAGCTCAAGGTCCTACTGGAGCTAAGGGTCCTGATGCAACTCCAGATATTGGAGCTAAAGGACCTGCAGGTAATGGTGGACCAGTCGGAGCCAAGGGTCAAACTGGGACTACAGGTAGTACTCCGGTTGCTGGAGCTAAGGGTGCAACTGGGACACAAGGTATAACTGGTAGTAAAGGTAACACTGGAGCTAAGGGTCCTACTGGTAATACAGGTAGTCCTGGAAGTACAGGTGATAATGGAGCTCAAGGTCCTACTGGAGCTAAAGGAGTATCTGTTGGAGCTAAAGGTCTTACTGGTAGTATAGGTACTCAAGGTATTACTGGAAGTGGTAATACTATTGATTTAGCAGCAATATTTGGAATATCCAATATACGTAATTGTAATGTTACTATTAGGGTAAACTCTAATTATATTTATGCTAGTAGCGGATTCATAATGAATTAATCTTAGAATATGCAGTTACAATATACAGTTCAAACGCCAACTGCAGTTAAAATTTCTGAGATTTCTAAAAAATCTCCTATACTGCTTGGCATAGATAATGATGAAAATCAGAAGTCAGCTTTATTTGATATAGAAGCTGTACTCTATAATAAATTATATGATAGTTCTGGTAATCTAAAAGATCTATCTAACGCTGATAGTACTGATTTAGTTACAGGTGAACAAGTTACTCAATATATACGATCTGAATCTGGAAGTTCATCTAAAGGAATCACAGGTCCTCAAGGTAATATTGGAATAGTAGGTTATACAGGACCTAACGGTGATGGTATACAAGGTATAACTGGAAATCAGGGAGTACAAGGTACAACTGGTCAACGTGGCTTCGAGGGTAGACAAGGTCCTAGTGGAACCACTAGTCAGGGACCTACTGGAGCTAGAGGATTACAAGGTATCACTGGAGCTAAAGGAAAAGAAGGTGGTAAAGGACCTCAAGGAGTAACTGGAGCTAAAGGTATACAAGGAGTTACTGGAACTAGAGGAGCTAAAGGTCCAGATGCCGGATCAAGTACCGTTGGTGCTCAAGGTGTAACTGGTCATTGCTGGATTGGAGCTAATGGTCCTACTGGAGCTCAGGGTGCTACTGGTGCTCAAGGTATAACTGGAAATAGAGGTCCAACTGGAAGAAGTAAAATTGGACTTCAAGGTGTAACTGGAGATAGTGGTGAAGATGGAGAAGCTTCAGCTAAAGGTGCTCAAGGTATTACTGGTACACCTAAAACTGGAGCTCAGGGAGTTACTGGAAATAAAGGTTCTACTGGATCTCAAGGAATTACTGGATCCACTGGATCCGCAGGAAGTAATAGTCAAGGTAACCAAGGTTCTCAAGGAGTTACTGGAGCAAAACTTAGTGGATCGCAAGGTATCACTGGAGCTCAAGGAGTTACTGGATTCGGAGCTCAAGGTATTACTGGTAAAGTTGGAGCTAATGGATTATCAGGCTCCCAAGGAGTAACAGGTACCAGCGGATCTCAAGGTATTACTGGAGCAGCTCAGTACTCTGGATCTTCTTTAAATAGTGCAGTTTTGAGTGCGTTAGCTTCATTGCTTGACTGTGGTACCATATCGGTTAGAAGTGATGGATCACTTCAATTTGGTGGATCAGTATCTATTGGAGTAGACAATACTTACGCTAAGGGTTATTATGAATCATCATAGAAGCTATGTTAAATTATACTGTTAAAGTTCCGTTAATTAGTACTCTTCGTGAGAGTAAGAGTTATAGAGGACTGACGATTTTTGGTATAGCTAGAAGTGAAGAAAATCAAGCAGATTATATTCCAGGTTTATTGAATGTATCCGAAGCTTTATCTTCACAGTATATTACCGAGATGTCGTCACCAGTAGGATCATTAACTGGCTTGATGGATTCAACTGGTATAGTTCAATACATAAATGAAAATATAGGTACACTACAAGGTATTACTGGTGCTACAGGTAAAAGTGGTGTCCAAGGTATAACTGGATCTAGAGGTAACTCAGTTCAAGGTGTTACTGGATTAACTGGTATTCAGGGTATAACTGGATCTATTGGACCAACTGGACCCCAAGGTATTACAGGTCCAGATGCTCAATCCGATGATTCCAGTAAAACTGGAGTTCAAGGAGTTACTGGGTATCAAGGTGTTCAAGGACCTGTTGGAGGAGCTACAATTATAGGAGATCAAGGATACCAAGGTATCCAAGGTATAACTGGAGCTAAAGGACTTAAAGGTACACAAGGAGCAACTGGTACTGCTGGATCACAAGGTTCTACTGGAGCTAAAGGTATAGCAGTACAGGGTATAACTGGTACTAAAGGTCCAAATGGACAAAATGGTCTAGTTGGAGTCCAGGGAGTTACGGGCATCAATGGTACTCAAACTCAGGGAGCTACCGGAGCTAAAGGACCTCAAGGAGTAACTGGAATCTCTGGATCCCAAGGTATGACTGGAGCCAAAGGTGTAGCTACTCAAGGTACAACTGGTGGTAAAGGTCCGACTGGTTCACAAGGTGTTACCGGAGCTAAAGGTGCACAAGGAGTAACTGGAAGTAGCCTTCAAGGAATTACTGGAGCTAAAGGTGCTACTGGTGGTACTGGAGCTCAGGGTGTAACTGGTGGTAAGGGTCCTACTGGAGGATCAGGAAAAGGTCCTAAAGGGGTAACTGGAGCTCAAGGAGTAACTGGAGCTCAAGGAACTACTGGTGCACGTCCAGCTCAAGGAGTTACTGGTTCTAAAGGACCTGGATTTGCAAGTAAACAAGCAATTATTGATGCTTTAAGTGCAAATGGAGTATCTATATCAGTATCAGGTACCGATGTCATAATAAGCATCTCAAAAGATATTCATATCAATGGTTCATTAACATCTGGTAAATTCTTTGTAGTACAATAAAACTAATATTAACAACTAATATATTTAAACTTTATTTCAGGTTAAATTATGGCAGCAAAACTTTTCTTAACTGACATTAATCTTAATGGTAATAAGATTCTCAACTTTGAGATTGATCTTGCTACCAGTGAGTCACTAAGTCAGAAGTTTAATGAGCAAGCCTTAGAAGCAGCTGATCAATCTGTTGAGGTAACTCCTGGTTCTACTACCGGTGATGTTACTACTGCCACTAAGGTTAAAGTAAATGTTAAGAGTGGATCTAACGACCTTAAATTAGATTCTGCTAATGGTCTTTATGTTAATCCTTATACTGGTGATAATACTACTGTTGAGGTAGCAAATAATATCATCAAGGTTAAGGATAACGTATTTGATGCTAAGGGTGCAGCAGTTACTGCTGAGTCTAATGCTAAGTCCTATGCTGATGATCTGAAAGATCAGGTTATTGGTACTGCTTCCGATTCTAAGGATGCATCTACTGTTCTTGGCGCTAAGAAATACGCTGATGATAAGGCTACATCACTTATTGGTTCAGCTTCTGATGCATCATCTGCTAATACAATCAATGCAGCTAAGAAATATGCTGAAGAGCAAGCAGCTTCTGCAGGTTCAGATGCAGCTGCTGAGGTTGTAGGTACATCAAGTGATGATAAGGATGCTGAGACTGTATATGGTGCAAAGGCTTATGCTGATGATAAGGTAGCAGCTGAGGCTTCTGCACGTGAAACTGCAGTTACCGATGCCGTCACTGAAGCTAAGGGTTATACTGACTCTGAGATTCAGAAACTTGATTCTGAGGTTAATGCTGGTGCACTTGGTGCAAAGGACGCTACTGCAATGGCAGGTGTCCAGGTTCTTACTGGTGTAACTGAGGTTGATGGCAAGCTCACCGCAGTCTCTGATGCAGCTGCTGATAAGTATGGTTCAGCTGAGAAAGCTCTCACTGATGCTAAGGCTTATACTGATGCCGAAATTCAGAAACTTGATGTTGATGATGCAGCTGTTGAAAATCAGTTTGTCACTGAGGTCAAGGAAGTCGATGGTAAAGTACAGGTTCAGCGTGCACGTCCTACTGCAGCTAATATCTCTGTCGCAGCTCTTGATAATATTTCAGCAGGTGACCTACAGACTGTTCTCGGTGCCCTCGAAGATGCTATCGATGCAGGTGGCACTGGTTCACTATTAACCATTACTGAAAATGCTGGTAGTGGTGATGTTCTTAAGAGTTATACATTCACTCAGGGTGGAAATCAAGTTGGTGTAATTTCTATTCCTAAGGACTTCCTCGTTAAGAGTGGTACTGTAGAGGAGTGCACTACTGCTGATCAACCTGTTGCTGGTCTGAAGCCTGGTGATAAGTATCTTGACTTCGTCATCAATTCTACTGATGGTGCTGGTACTGAGTCTCATATTTACATCCCAGTTCAGGATCTTGTTGATATCTATACTTCTGGTAATGGTATCAATGTATCTACATCTAATGTTATTAGTGTAGTTCTTGATCCTACTACTGAAAGCTTCCTTTCTGTAGGTGCTAATGGTATTAAGCTTGCAGGTGTTCAGGCTGCTATCGATGCAGCTATTGCAGCTCTTGATTCTTCAGTTGCTGCTGGTACACTTGGTTCAGCTGGTAGTGCTATTGCAGGTGTTCAGGTTCTGACAGGTGTTACTGAAACTGATGGTAAGCTCACTGCTAAGACTGACGTCGCTGTTGATGCTTATGGTTCAGCTCAGAAAGCTCTCGATGATGCCAAAGCATATGCTGATAGCAAGATCAGTGGTCTATCAGAGACTACCAAGTCTGCTTCTGGTACCCCTGCCAAGGCAGGTACAATGGTTGTCAGTTCAGTTACAACTGAGAATGGTCAGGTTAAGTCAGTTGGTTCAGTTGAGGTTGAGAAAGCTGGTGCAGCTGCTGCTGCTTTAGCTGATGCTAAGACTTATGCTGATGGTAAGATCGCTGATCTCGATAGCTCAGTCGCTGCTACTACTACAGCTCCTACGGCTCCTGCTACTCCTGCTATCGCAGGTGTTAACGTACTCACTGGAGTTACTGAAACTGATGGTAAGCTTACTGCTAAGACTGAAGTTGCAGTTGATAAGTTTGGTTCAGCTCAGAAGGCTCTCAATGATGCTAAAGCTTATACTGATGATCAGATCCAGAGTGCAGTCGGTTCAGGTGTCCACACCTATATTGCTACTGCAAGCTCAGGTAATTCAGTGAGTATTCTTAAGGCTGATCACAAATGTGGTGATTATCCTATTGTTGCTTGCTACCTCGGAGGTCAGGAGGTTATGTGCAATGTTGCTATTGCAGATGGTAACGTCACTGTTAGCTGGAATGGCACCCTTAGCAGCACTCTTACTATTAAGATTGTTGGCTAATATACTATATTGGGAGGTGATTGATTTCACCTCTCAGTACTATAAAAAATTAGAAAATGGCAGAGCG
>Ga0256870_1001412_pt1 | contig 10041 bp, 6 predicted proteins | sample RumenRJG_06RNA_FD_186079 | JGI IMG/M metagenome (GOLD analysis project Ga0256870, IMG submission 186079) | Metatranscriptome of bovine rumen microbial communities from Lethbridge, Alberta, Canada - Rumen RJG_06 (Metagenome Metatranscriptome) | ecosystem: Host-associated > Mammals > Digestive...
CTATTTGTTAACATCATTATTAGTAGTAATCATAGGATTACAGAGCTCTGCTCAGACTTTCTCTCACAAGGAAGTTTATGACACGGATTTTACATTTACCGATGGTATTTATCTTACCAAAGATGATTTCCGTTTGAACAAGCCGATAGAGAAATCACGGATTAACAGTAATTTAGATCCCGATGATTTAACTTATTTTGAACATCTTGTAGAACAAAAAACAATATCAATATTTGATAATGTAGGTTCGGAGACAACAGTAGATGTTTCCAAAATATTCGGTTTTTGTTCATCGGGAACGGTATACGTATTACACAATTCTACATTTTCTCGGGTCGGAATTATCGGAAGTATTTGTCATTTCTTGGGATCCAAAACGGTTTTCAATCCGATATATTCTCCGTATTGGGGGATGTACGGACGTATGCCATATACTCAATCTACTACAACCGAACCTCAAGAATATTTTTTGGTTTTTGAGACGGGAGAAATTATGGAATATACTTCTGACAATTTGTTGATAATTTTGAAATCCGATCCTGCGCTTCACGACGAGTTTGCAGAATTGTCAAGAAAAAAACGTAATTCCAAAATTTTTTATTACATGCGACAGTACAACGATAAACATCCGTTGTATATTCCGGTATATGAATAATTTATCTATCAACTAATAAATTTACATCTATGACACGAAGAATTTCATTATTACTATTTCTGCTGATGATTTCGCTAAGCGGATTCTCGCAGGAGAAAGTAGCGGGTGCCGATGCTATTCAAAAATTTTTGAAAACTACCACATGTGTAGTTTTGGACAATAATATCTTTGACAGCTACAATTCGGCAATAAAAAAAGCTGTAAAAGAATCTTGGACAATTACGCCGGTAGAATTTGTTAGTCAAGAAGATTTCAATCAACGAAAATTTGACGACAAATATTCATTTCTTATGATTACCAAGGATTATTACAAAGATGATGCTGACAAAATGAGTTACAAATTTATATCAGTATTGCTTGGCGGCAAATACGGAGCAGTTTATCACATGCCTACATTGGCAAGTTTCCCGCTTTCGTATTACGAAAATGCTGATTATGAGTTTTATAACTACAAGTTTGGACCGATTGTAAAATTCTTGCAGAATCATATCAATCTTACAAAATCAGATCCGTCGCTCACCGAGAAAAACATCATTCTGTATTACAACAAGAATGTGAGTGCTTTGGGTTCAAAAACTTTGTATGTTGTAAAATCAGATTTGGCAAGCGATGTCAACACCGAAGCCAAAGTAAAAGAGAATTACAGTAAACCTTTCAAAATCGTGGCAGAACACGAAGATCTTGAAGAAGTTATCGACGAAGGTGATAATAATACAGTTTTTGTACACAAAGTAGGACCTCCAAAGGGCAGTCCGCGAGTAGCAAGATGTTTCAACATCGTGATGGGTGTAGACGGCAAAATCTATTATTTTGATTTTCATAAGATTTCCGGCAAATCACCGGACGGATTTTTGAAATCGGATTTCAAGAAACTTGCAAAACAATAAAATATTCTCAAGTTTCGCGAGTAAAATTTTTCAACGGATAAAATGAATTAACTCAACTTTTGCAAGTAAGTTGTTTTATTTATCACCGAATTAAACTAATTACACAAATATAAGCAATGCGAATAAACATCATTTTCTATGAAACTGATGTTTTGCCAACTAATTCTTGCAGAACACTTTCTGAAACTTATTAGTTGAATTAGTAAAAATAAAAACAATTTGTTGATTTTATTGATTTTTTTGTCTATATTTGTTTGATTAGGTGATAAAAATTACTTGCGAAAGTGAGTTTTTTAATTTGTTTTATCCGTTGTTCAAAATAAATTTGAAGGAGTGAAATAAATGGGAGAGAGGTTTTTGGAAATAAAATGAATTATTTTTTATAAAAACTTTTATAACCCAAAATTATCATATATATTTGTGAAATTTTAGAAACAAACATAAATAAGATTTTTAAATGAACGAAGAAGCGCAATTATACATTGACGATGCTGAAGAGAAAATGAAAGGAGCTGTTTCTCACTACGAAACAGAACTTACAAAGGTACGCGCCGGCAAGGCATCACCTTCACTTTTGGCAGATATCAAGGTTGACTATTATGGAACAGAAACTCCTTTGAATCAGGTTGCTAATGTAGGAACTACAGATGCAAGAACAATAGTAGTACAGCCATGGGAAAAAAACATGCTCCCGAAAATTGAGAAAGAAATTCTCAAAGCTAATCTTGGTCTTACACCGATTAACAATGGTGAAATCATTCGTATTGTAATTCCGGCTTTGACTGAGGAGCGCAGAAAACAGCTCGTTAAGCAAGTAAAATCTGAAGGAGAAAACGCTAAGGTTGCTATCCGTAACGTAAGAAAGGATGCAAACAACTCTCTCAAACAGCTTGAAAAAGATGTTATTACCGAGGATGAATCCAAGGAAGGTCAGGATCTTGTTCAAAAGCTTACTGACAAATATGTTGCTCAAATTGATAAGATTTGTGAAGCTAAAGAAGCAGAAATCTTGACAGTATAACAATTTCTTAAAAAAATATTTATGGAAAAGGCCTGTATTTTCGCAGGCTTTTTTTATTTTTGCTATTGTGTTTATTGTTGAAATTTGAATTTAAATGAACTCGTTTGCTAAAAAGATTATAGTATTGATTGTCACATTGTTGTTGACATGCTATACTTTTGCCCAATCGGATGGTCTCATGCAAGAAAATTCTTACGTGAAATCTTTCGGTCGTGATGAGTTCAATGTTACAATTCAGTTTTATTCTGTCGGCGAAGATTCCAACGGATGTATTATTGCCGGAACTTCTGTCGGTTTGTATTTGATGGATTCCAACGGATTTAATACTTATTATACAGAAAGCGGTACGCAATTCAATCTGTTTCGCGTAGATAAGTATCACAATATTTTTATTCTTGGCGATGTTGAAATCGGATATTTCAAACCTTATGACAATGGTAATTTTGATTTTGTTTCGCTTCGTGACGATGTTGATGTAGCTGTTACTGATATTATCGATTTACAAATCAAAGATGATTTTGTCTATTATATCGCAAAAAATGCAATTTATGTTTACGATTATCACAGTTTCAGAAAAGTACCGGTAGAGGGTATTGTAAAATCTGTAGCGTTCGGAAATTGTTGCTGTCTTCTTAGTTCTGAGGGTAACTTGTATTCTTTCAACGGATTCAAGTGTGATTATATTTGCAATCTTTCCAAAGCTGGTTTTGACATCCAACGTGTTAATTTCTTGAATCTCGAAGATACAACTCTTTGTATTACAGATAATAATCTCACATGTTTGCTACATCCTTACGATTTGGTAAACGGTGAAATTAATATACATGAAAAGCCGTTTCCAAATTTTATACGAGTTGGAAATTCTCAGACCGTGATTTCCGGTATGGCGTATGATCCTGTTTTGAAACGTATTGCAGTATCTTCCAATCATGGAATTTGGATTTTTTCTTATAAGGGAGATGAAGTACGTCCTATAAATTATTCATCAGGACTGCCATTATTAGATGTTCGTAAGGTATTTTTTGATTCCAAGCATAATCTTTGGGCAGTGCTTAGCAATTATCTTGCAAAAATAGATATTAATTCAGCATTGGTTTATTACAAAGAGCGTCAAGGAGTGTTTGGCGAGGTATTAAATTTTGCACATATCGACGGAAATTATTATTGTGGCTCGTTCAACGGATTGAGCAAAGCCATTGTAGATCATCATTCTCCGGGTTTTCAAACACATTTTTACAAAATAGAATTTGACAAAGCTGTAAATGCCAATCCGTGTTGGTCGGTAGTAAGTTTTGAAGGAGAGGTACTTGCTTGTACTACAGATGGTTTGTATCAAGTAGAAGGTCTCAAAGCACGACGTTTGGTTGGCGGCGTAAAGATGTATAATTGTATTTCTTCACCCAAATATCCCGGTAAATTATTCATAACTTCAGCTAAAGGTTTGATTATTGCTGATTATAAACATGTTAATCACAATATTGAAATTACCAATTACCATTTTATGAAAGGTTTTGATTATCCTGTAAAAGGTATAAAAATCGATAAACGTGGCAATTTGTGGGTATCATCTATTTTTGATGGATTGTTTTATATCGTTGGCAAAGATCCGAATTTTGACAAATATTCGTATGTTACTATTTCTAATAATTTAGGATTGAAGTGGATACGTCAATTGGTTTTCAATTTTGATAATGATAAGTTCAATGTTTTGGAGTACAGATATTATCATAGCGAATTGCCTGAGCGTGAAGATTTTTTTGCAAACGAAATTAATTTTGTTCCGGATTCGGCTTTGATGGATTATACGTATTTCCTTAATTTGGATTCTACAAATGATATCGTAATCAAAGACGGTAACAGCTTGTATTTAGCAGAACAAATTGAAGAAAATAAGTATAAATTTGATACCATAATACTCAAAGATCGTATTCGTGATATTTTGCAAATTACACGAAAAGATTCATTGCTGTATTTGGCTACAGGACAGGGACTTATAAAATATAATCTTAATCATTCAAAAACAGAATTGCCGGAGTGTCAACCTTTTGACGTGATAATTACCAATGTAAATTCCTTTGATTCAATACTTTTCAGAGGTTATAAATATTTTTCAAAAGGAGAACGGCATTTATATTCCGGCAGAGACGGCGAACCGGTTGTGTTAGGCAGTAATTATTCTTCGTTGAAATTTTCATACGCATCTGCTTCCTTAGAATGTCTTGATTTGATGAAATACAGTTTTTATCTTGAGGGTTATGATACTGCATGGTCAAAATATACAACGAATACATCTCATGATTATCTCAATTTGCCGCCCGGAACATATACATTTCATGTTAGAGCAAAAAATAGTGCGGGCGTTGTAAGTTCGGAAGCGGAATTTATTTTTACAATAAAAACTGCTTGGTACCTTACATGGTGGGCAATTTCGATTGATGCAATTATTGTTTTCTTGATTGTATATTTGGGTTTCAGATTGAAAACCAGAAGTTTGCATCGTGAAAATGTAAAATTGGAACGTTTGGCATCCGAACGTAATTTTGAGATTATCCGTCAAAACGAGAAACTCAGATTGTTGTCGCTTGTGGCTTCCAAGACAGCAAACTGTATCATAATTTTGGAACCCGACGGAATAATTAAATATGTAAATCATTCATTTCAAAATATTTACGGTTACAGCCTTGATTCTTTTAAACAGAAATTCGGCAATAACTATTTTGAAGAAGAACTTATTAACAATTCGGAACATTCTGATATTATTCAGAAACTTATCGATTCAAAAGAATCTTATTCGTTTGAAAATTCCCATACGAGTGAATCTTTGGGAAAAATTTGGGTTCAAACCATAGTTGACCCTGTTTTTGACCGTCATGGAGAACTTTGTAATTGGATTATCAACGAAACGGATATCACACAATTGAAAAAAGCTGACCAAGAAGTATTGCTTCAGACTAAGGCACTTACAGAAGCTTACATGGATTTGTCAGAACGCAAAGCCCAAATCGAATTTCAAAAACGTCAATTGTTGATTATTAATGAGCGTTTGGATACGGGATTCAAACAGATTCACCGTCAGAACATGACGATAAAAGATTCAATTCGTTATGCTCAGAGCATTCAGACTTCAATTTTGCCGTTGGATAAAGAAATTTCGGAATTTTTGGACTTTTTCATTATTTATTTGCCGAAAGATATAGTCAGCGGAGATTTCTACATGTACGAAAAATTGTCAGACGATTCGTTTATTACAATTGTTGCCGATTGTACAGGTCACGGAGTTCCGGGTGCATTTATGAGTTTGATTGGTTATAATATTTTGTCACAAATAATTAAAATTCAGAACATTACCGATCCGGTTGGAATTTTGGAAATCCTTAGTAGAAAACTTATCGAAGTATTAAAACAAGACGAGGAACAGAATTCTGACGGCATGGATATTTCTATTTGCCGTTTGGACAAAAATGGTGATTCTTACGATGTATCTTTCTCTGGTACAAGATGTTCAATTTATCTTTATAGCAAAGCTGAAAGTAAACTTCAGCGTATAAAAGGATCGCAACGTCAAATCGGTTGGGGAACTGAGTTTACCAAGATTCATCAATTTGTGTTACACCAATTTAAGTTGACAAAAGATGATTTTATAGTGATGCTCAGTGACGGACTTATTGACCAAAGTAACGACAACAGAAGGCGTTTCGGTTCAGAGCGTTTTTCTGAATTTTTGGTTTTAAATTCACAGGTTTCGATGCCTCAGATGGGTAAAAATCTTGGTAAAACATTGGATCAATTTATGAACGGATCGCCTCAGCGCGACGACATCACTGTTTTCGGTTTTAAAATTAAGTAAAGAATGGAACTTTTATCTCCTGCTAAAAATCTTGAAATAGGAATTGCTGCAATTAATTGCGGTGCTGACGCTGTTTATATCGGAGCATCGGATTTTGGTGCAAGAAAATCTGCGTCAAATTCGGTTGCTGATATCGAAAAGTTGGTAAATTATGCACATTTTTACGGTTCAAAAGTTTTTGTAACTTTTAATACTATTCTGTATGACAACGAGTTGCAGGCTGCTGAAAAATTGATTTGGGATTTGTACAATGTCGGAGTTGATGCCTTGATTATTCAGGATTTGGGAATTTTGGAGATGAATATCCCGCCGATAGAACTTCATGCAAGTACTCAAATGCATAATTACGACATCCGCAGAATAAAATTCTTTGATGATTTGGGATTTAAGAGAATTGTTTTAGCAAGAGAATGTTCTTTGGAAAAAATTCGAGAAGTAAGAAAATCAATCAAAGCCGAAATTGAATGTTTTGTTCACGGCGCATTGTGCGTAAGTTTTTCGGGACAGTGTTACATGTCGGCAAAAATTGGCGGTCGCTCTGCAAATCGTGGCGAATGTGCACAGGCTTGCAGATTGAAATATTCACTTTTGAATATCGATAATAAACTTTTGATAAAAGATTCTTACTTGCTTTCACTCAAGGATTTCGCTCTTTACGAACATCTCAAACAAATGATGAATGCCGGCGTAAATTCTTTGAAAATCGAAGGCCGTTTGAAAGATGTTTCATACGTTTCGGATGTTACAGCTTTTTATCGTAAAGCCATTGATTCTATGCTTGAAAATCAAAAGAAAGATTCTTCCGGAAAATGTTTTTATGATTTTGAACCGGATGTTAATAAGGTTTTCAATCGTGGTTTTACAAAATATTTTTTCTTGCCGGAAGTCGGTAAAATGGCAAATTTCGTTTCGCCTAAGTCGATGGGAGAGTATTTGGGTAAGTTAACGAGTAAAAAAGGTAACTTGTTGACAATTAACACCAAAAGTAAACTTTCAAATGGCGACGGGATGTGTTTTATAAAAAATAATCAGCTCTTCGGCTTTCGGGCAGACAAAGTGAGCGGCAATTTGGTGGAAGCCAATACCGATAAAAATCTTACTGTCGGTACTGAAATTTACAGAAATCTTGATACTGAATTTCAGAAAAAAATTGAACATTCCAAAACTTTAAGAAAAGTTGGTTTGGACCTGAAATTGAATCTTTGTCGCGAAGATTTTTCTGTAGAAATTACCGACGAAGACAATCTTTCTGTAAAAATGGCTGTCCCTTTTGAGTTTCAACTCGCCAAAGATTCGGCAAAATCTCTCGAAAATATCCGTCAAAATCTTCTGAAAGTTGGTGATAAGTTTTATGTAAGAGATGTTAAAACCGAAATAAAAAACAGCGAAGAAGTTCCGTTTATTCCAAATTCTGTAATTTCGGAATTGAGGAGAAATTTGTTGGAAAAATTGTCAGAAATTCGTCTTAAACATTTTGTACATCGTGATTCAGAAAAGCCGCAACATCCTGATTTAAAATATTTTTTGCAATCAGGTGATTACAAGTTGAATGTTGCAAACAAATTGGCAAAACAATTTTATGAAAAGCACGGTTGTGAGGTGAAACAATCTGCTTTCGAATTGCTTAAAGATAATCGCAAGCAAGAGGTGATGACAACAAAATATTGTATCCGTCGCGAACTCGGATTTTGTCTGAAAACCAATCCGGATGTACCTCAAGAATGGAAATCAGACAAATTCGAATTGCAAGGTCCTTACGAAAATTTTGTTTTGAAATTCGATTGTAAGGATTGTGTTATGAGAATTTATTCAAAGTAGAAAATTATTTGGAAATCAATGCGTTACCGAATTCTTCGGTAATTGCCAAAAATTCTTTCCAAACATTTTCTTCAATTGGAATACCTTCTTTTTTTCTTTTAGCCATTGCGATTTTTTCAGGATCACCGGGCACCATAACTGTTTTACCTTCAAGAGGTTTCAAGTTCCTGATTGTTTTGCAAAGAGCTTTCATATTGTTGCTGAAAGTTTTTACGTTGGTGAATTTGCTGATGTCGATGGCTTGAAAGAAATGAGAAATACCGCGTTTTTTACTCATGTTGGAGCCGAACATCGGTTGCAAATCATGTCCGATGTTGCTGCCTGTCAACACGCTGCACAAAATTTCTACCATCATTCCCAATCCAAAGCCTTTGTAATCGCCGATAGGACGAACACATCTGGCTTTGAACGGGTCGGTGGTAAATTGTCCATTCTCGTCGTAAGCCATACCATCTTCAAGTTTTTTGTTAGTTACCTTGTGATTTCTCACATAATTCCAACTAATTACCGATGTTGCCATATCCAAACAAAAAGGTTCTTCGCCTTCTATCGGACACGAGAAACAAATAGGATTTGTACCAAAAAATGGTTCAACCGCGTTGTGCGCTTTTACAAGAGAATTTGTATTAGTGTATGCAAAACCAATCATATTGTGTTTTGCGGCATATTCAGTAAAAAAATTTGCTGCACCAAAGTGAGAAGAGTTTTTTACTGCAACGATTCCAGTACCGTATTTAGCTGCCATGTCAATACAAAAATCCATTGCAAATCTTCCGGCATGATGCCCAACCGCACCGTCTGCATCCAAAACTTTTGCACTACCGTTGTTTTTTATTATTTTGAAATACGGGTTTTTGTTAAGTCTTCCTAATCGGAAACCTTCCTCGTAATGAGGAAAAAGTGCCAAGCCGTGAGTATCAATTCCTTTTAATGATGCTTCGGTGATGCTTTCTACCAAATTATTTGCAGAGTCCTGATTTACATGTAGTTTCAACAGAACATCTAACATAATATGCTTTAACTTTTCAGCATTAACGTATACCATAATTTACTCTTATTAAAACTCTTCTTCCCTTTTTCTATGCAATTATTTTACCAAAGTTCCTATTTTTTCGCCTTTTACTATTTTTTCTAGGTTACCTTTTTGGTTCATATCGAAAACCATAATCGGGAGATTGTTTTCCGAGCAAAGTGCAAATGCAGTTAAATCCATAACTTTCAACTTTCTTTGTATAGTTTCGTCGAAAGTAATTTCATCAAATTTGGTTGCATTCGGATCTTTTTCCGGGTCAGCAGTATAAATTCCGTCAACACGAGTACCTTTCAACAATACTTCAGCCTTGATTTCCAATCCTCTGAGAGCCGAAGCACTATCGGTTGTGAAATACGGATTTCCTGTACCGCCGGAGAAAACTACGATATAACCTTCTTCAAGAGCAGTGATTGCTCTGTTTTGAGAAAATCTTTCAGCGTAAGGTTCCATCAGTGTAGAAGTCAAGACTTTCGCTTTGCCGCCTAATTGCTGAATCATGCTTTGAATTGCAATAGCGTTGATTGTGGTTGCTAACATTCCCATGCTGTCCCCTTTTGCTCTGTCGATACCTTTTTTAGTTCCTTGAATTCCACGGAAGATATTTCCGCCGCCAACTACGATTCCTATTTGAACGCCTTGTTTGCTCAAATCGAGGATTTCTTGACAAAATGCTTCGAGAGTTTCTGCGTTGATACCGTACTTATCTGCTCCGGCTAATGCTTCGCCGCTAAGTTTCAAGAGGATACGTTTGTATTTCAATTCGCTCATTGTATTTTTTTA
>Ga0256870_1001413_pt1 | contig 10040 bp, 3 predicted proteins | sample RumenRJG_06RNA_FD_186079 | JGI IMG/M metagenome (GOLD analysis project Ga0256870, IMG submission 186079) | Metatranscriptome of bovine rumen microbial communities from Lethbridge, Alberta, Canada - Rumen RJG_06 (Metagenome Metatranscriptome) | ecosystem: Host-associated > Mammals > Digestive...
AAGAGAATATTTTAACTCATTTACTATATATCTGATTTTTGCGGGTGGTATAGTTTTATTCTGCCTATTGTTGTTATGGCTATGGGCGAAAAAAAATAAGAATAATATTTTTGCATCTTCAGCTGAAAAAAAATCATTGTCAGAATCCCAAATCCTGATGGAACTTTCTGATGCTGTGATAGTTTGCGACAAAACAGGCGTGATTTCTTTCATTAATTCTCTTGCAATGCGTATTTTCGGTGATACTATTGCCAAAGGTGATAATTTTTACAACAATACGTATTTCAAGATTCCGGCTTTTGAGAATATCAACAAAAAGTCAGGAGATATTTTGTTTTCTGACATCGATTTTAGTTTAGTTAAAAATCAGTATTTTAGTAATATCCATTCTTTCAGATGTAAGGTTTCCGTTAATTTGGAATCAATTGTTGTTGTGATTACAGATATATCGGATTCGCTGCTTATCAACGATAATTATTCATTGTTAAATGATATTACTCCTGGAATTATAGATTTTGTATCGTCTTCAGTTTCAATTTATTCCGGTGAGGGACGACGGATGTACGTAAATATGGCATTCAGAAAAGCTTTTGGTATTACTGATATGGGATACCTTTCTGTTGCGGAACATACGGCATGGAATTCTTTAGTTTATAGCGAAAACTTCAGAAAAAAAGTTCAGTTGCAAGATGAAGGCGAAGTTTACTTGAAAGTAGATTTCCGTAAACCTGAAGTTAGAGATTGGTATCATTCTTCCAACAACAATGTTTTGTTTCTTCATGTAAAGTTTAAGAAATTTTACAAAGATAAAGGTTCAAAACCTATAATTGCTTTTGTGGCTGATGATGTGTCTGAAAAAGAACAATATAATCAGCGAGAGAGCGAAAGTTATGAACTTATAAAACGTATCAAGGATTTGAAAATTTTAGTTTTTTTCAGATATTTTGTATCCGAAAAAACTGTTCAAGTATACAACGAAGCCGGATTGTTGGAAATAATTCCGTCCAACGAGTTTTTCAAGAAATTTGTGCCGCAAGATGTTGCGATGCTCAAAGATGCAATTCAAAAATTAGTTACCGGAAAATGTTATTCAATAAGTATGGTGCTTCGCTCGTTGGATTCACAAATAGACGGCGGCAACAAGTATTGGAATACACACATGACATCCGTAATAGAAGACGGAAAAATTATAAAAATTGATGGTCTTTGCAATAGTATCACGTACAAAACATTGTATTACAGAGAGAAAGAAAAACATAGCGAGAACAAATCTGTAATGCAAACCAATTTGGTAAACTTGTCAACACCTTTTATTTATACGGTTTCAGACGGTTTGCTTTTTATGCCGGAACGAAATCGCAGGATGTTTCTTTCTGATTATCTGAAACATATCGATCCTGTTGACTTGAAAAATAATGCCGAAATTATCAACTCTATAAAAGCCGGAAAAAATATATCAGCTTCTATTACATACCGTTACAAAACCTTGTGCAGATGGCATACTATGCAGTTTTCAATCTCGCCGAGTACAAAAGATAAATTTGGTAATGTATTGGTTTATAATGGTGTGGTTTTAACAAGTCCGCGTTGGAATCAACTCGTAACCTCAGAAGAGAGCGACAAGCTTTTGAAATCAATTATCAACAGCATTCCGTGTATGTTTACGATAAAAGATCCCGACGATGATTTCAGATATTTGATTGCCAACAATGTTTTTTGTAATGTACTGGATATCGATCATGATTTGCTGATTATGCATAATGATTACGATATTTTTGGTCACAACAAAATTACAGAAGGTTGTTATAAAAAAGATTACGAAACATTGCAAACCGGAGCCGTTTCTTACGATGTAGATTTCGAGCGTAACGGTACAAAAATTTCGTTACATATCAACAAGGTATTGTATACCGACACTAAAGGCAAACGTTATTTGATTTCGTCTGCGTTGAATTTAACAAAACTCAATTCTATAATTGAGCAATTGAAAGATGCCAAGAACAATGCCGAACGTTCAGACAGATTGAAGTCAGCATTTTTGGCAAATATGAGTCATGAAATTCGTACCCCGTTGAATGCAATTTGCGGTTTTTCGAGCTTGATTGGCAGTACGTTGAATCCGGAAAAACAAGAAGCTTACTCCAAACTTATCGTTACAAATTCCGATCATCTGTTGAAAATTATTGGTGATATCTTGGATTTGTCGAAAATTGAAGCCGGATACGTGAATTTTATGTACGAGGATTTTGATATCTCAAAGCTTTTCAATGACATCTGCAAACGATATAATAAACGTAAAAATCCCGGTGTGGAACTTATTTACGAACAGCCGTATCCGTATTGCGTAGTAAATAGTGATATTCGACGTATAAAACAAATTGTTACCAATTTCCTTTCCAACGCGTTGAAATTCACAACAAAAGGTTATGTAAAAATTGGTTACAAATATCAGGACAACGGCATTTATATTTATGTGGAAGATACGGGAACGGGTATTTCGGAAGACAACTATTCAAAAATATTCTGTCGTTTTGAGAAACTAGATCCTTACGTTCAGGGTTCCGGATTGGGACTTGCGCTTACAAAATCCATTGTGGAATGTGCCGGCGGATATGTCGATTTCAAGTCACAACTTGGCAAAGGTTCAAAATTTTGGGCATGGATTCCGTGTCCTGTTACAGTTTCCAGCAACGAACCGATTGAATTTGAAACGAAAGAAACCTTGACACCGCGTCCGATTCGCCGCAATTTAACAAAAATGCTTGTAGCCGAAGACGACGACGGAAATTTTGCTTTGATGTATGCCGTATTGAGAGATAATTATCGTGTAGAACGTGCAGTAGACGGCGAAGACGTTGTAAAAAAAGCAATTTCAAATCAATACGGAATAATATTTATGGATATTAAAATGCCGAAACTCGATGGTTTGGAAGCAACAAAACTTATTCGTGAAAGTGGAGTTACGATTCCGATAGTGGCAGTTACGGCTTATGCGTATGAAACAGATCGTGAGGCTGCTATTGCAGCCGGTTGTAATGATTTTATAACCAAGCCGGTGAATATCGATAAATTGAAATTAGTAATAAACCGTTATGGATTTTGATAACCGATATAGCGAATTTATTCATGAAATATACAATGTTAATTTAATATTAATCACTATTATTGGTTGATACAATCATTTATTTGGTGAGTAAATAACATATTATAATCTATATTGCAATTGTGATGTTGAAGATGTATGAAGTAGAAAACTCACAAAATTTGTGAATATTTTTTACATAAAAATTACATGAAAAATTTTATCATGTATTCTAAAAATTGATATTTTTGGAAAAATTTTTATTTGAGACACATTTTCAATATCAGAACTATACAAAAAAATCTTATAAAATGGCAAAAATTACCAAAGAAGCTGCTCTGAAATATCACTCAGAGGGAAGACCTGGAAAAATTCAAGTTGTTCCAACAAAACCTTATCGTACGCAGACGGACCTTTCTCTTGCTTATTCTCCTGGTGTTGCAGAACCTTGTCTTGAGATTCAAAACAATCCCGACGACGCTTACAAGTATACCGACAAAGGTAACCTTGTAGCCGTAATCTCCAATGGTACAGCCGTTTTGGGCTTGGGTGACATCGGAGCTGTTAGTGGAAAACCGGTAATGGAAGGTAAAGGATTGCTTTTCAAGATTTATGGCGGTATCGATGTATTTGATATCGAAATCAACGAAAAAGATCCTGAAAAATTTATTACAGCTGTAAAAGCAATTGCGCCTACATTCGGCGGTATCAACCTCGAAGATATCAAAGCGCCGGAATGTTTTGAAATCGAATCACGTTTGAAAGCCGAACTTGACATCCCTGTTATGCACGATGATCAGCACGGTACAGCGATTATTTCTTCAGCCGGTCTTCTCAATGCTTTGGAAGTTGCCGGTAAAAAAATCGAAGACGTAAAAATCGTTGTTAACGGCGCCGGTGCTGCTGCTATTTCTTGTACAAAACTTTACGTAGCTTTGGGTGCTAAGCGCGAAAATATCGTGATGCTTGATTCTAAAGGCGTTATTACAGATGATCGTCCTAATTTGACAGAACAAAAGAAATTTTTTGCAACTTCAAGACGCGATGTTCATACTTTGGAAGAAGCAATGAAAGGTGCTGACGTTTTCTTGGGACTTTCAAAAGGAAATGTTTTGACACAAGACATGGTTCGCTCAATGGCAAAAACACCTATCGTTTTTGCGCTTGCAAACCCTGTTCCCGAAATCACATACGAAGAAGCAATGGCGTCAAGACCGGATGTATTGATGTCAACAGGTCGTAGCGATTATCCAAATCAGATTAACAACGTTATCGGATTCCCTTACATCTTCCGTGGAGCTCTCGACGTAGCAGCTACAGCGATCAACGAGGAAATGAAACTCGCAGCCGTAAAAGCTATTGCCGAACTTGCTAAACAGCCTGTTCCTGACGTTGTTAACAAAGTATATGAAGTCAACAACTTTACATTTGGACCTTCTTACTTTATACCAAAACCTGTAGATCCGCGTTTGATTACAGAAGTTTCTACAGCAGTAGCCAAAGCCGCAATCGAATCGGGAGTAGCCCGTAAGAAAATAGAGGATTGGGATGCTTACAAATTGCATTTGAAACAGTTGATGGGTTATGAATCAAAACTTTCAGCACAGCTCAACAACATCGCCCGTCAAGATCCGAAGAGAGTGGTATTTGCAGAAGGTATCCACCCGAATATGTTGAAAGCCGCAGTTGAAGCCAAAAACGAAGGCATTTGTCATCCAATTTTGTTGGGAAATACCGAAAAAATTACTGCAATTGCCAAAGAAAACGAGCTCAATCTTGACGGTATCGAAATCATCAATCTTCGTGCAGACGGCGAAGCTGCAAGACGTGAAAAATATGCAAAAATCCTTACAGAAAAACGTCAACGCGAGGGCATGACATTCCAAGAAGCCAACGACAAGATGTTCGATCGTAATTATTTTGGTATGATGATGGTAGAAACCGGTGATGCTGATGCCTTTATTACAGGTGTTTATACACGTTATCGCGATACAATTCAGATTGCAAAAGACGTAATTGGAATCAAAAAAGGTTACAACCATTTTGGAACAATGCACATCATGAATTCCGAAAAAGGTACATTCTTCTTGGCAGATACGCTTATCAATCGTCATCCTGATGTAGATTCACTTGTTGACATCACCAAATTGGCAGCTGATACAGTAAAATTTTTCAACAACGAACCTGTTATCGCGATGTTGGCATATTCTAACTTTGGAGCTGACGAAGTTGGTACACCGGCTACAGTTCACAAAGCTACTGAGATTATTCATCAGCAGTGTCCGGATTTGTTAGTTGACGGAGAAATGCAAGTAAACTTTGCTATCGATGACGAATTGCGAGACAAAACATTCCCGTTTAACCGTCTCAAAGGCAAAACTGTTAACACCTTGATATTCCCGAATTTAGGAAGTGCAAATGCAAGTTACAAACTGATGGCAGCCATGAACAACAATATCGAACTTATAGGACCTATCCAAATGGGTCTTAACAAACCGATTCACTTTATTGATTTTGAAAGTTCAGTAAATGATATTGTTAACATCGTTGCTGTGGCTGTAATTGATGCAATTACCGACAAGAAGAGAGCAAAATAATTCATTTTTTGGACTTTTTTGATATTAATTTAAAGAGACTGTCATTTTTGTGGCAGTCTTTTTTTTTGATTGTATTTGTATTGATTTGGGTAACCGTCATGGTTTTAATTAACTTGCCGTTCTGATTTCAGAGTCTAATTTTGTAAAAAAAATCACAATTATAGCACATATTGCGGTGCACTTTACACCAAAGATATGAAACGTCTTATTGAGATTCCGAGAGGTAAGGCTGAAAAATTAAAAAGCAAATGTGGCGTTGTCCCGAAAACTCGTACCGTGCCGACGGAGCAAGAGGTCAGTACATTATTGTTTGTCCTGACAAAAACGCTGTAATAGCCGTTACCGCCGATTCGCCCGACCTTCAAGCCGAATTATCAAATATTTACAAATATCTGTTCCCGGTATTGTAACAAAGGCGATATATCTATAACCCCATACATCACAGCGCGTTAGTGCATGATGTGCGGGGTTAATTTGTCAAAAATATAACCGCCCTGTTTTATTGCCGTTCTGATTTCAGAGTCTAATTTTCCCATATCAAAATCAGTATTCCAAAACTCGTCTTCGGACATTTTTTTGTACGTAAACAAATAATCAACTCGCAGACGGCTGACAAAATAGAAATAAACACCTTCCCATATTTTTTTGTCGCAATTTATTGTGTCAGAATACGTTTCACCGTTTAAAAACAAAGGCAAAGCATCAGCAGTTTTGGCTGAGGACTGATTTGCAACATAATCAGCCATACCTTCCAATTTCCAATTTGGCGCAGTTCTATACTTGAAAAATCCCAATTTTTCCTGCTGATAAGAGTGTGTCAGTTCATGCGCAACAGTTCCGCTTAATGTGCGCTTGTTAAGAGCCGGACTTACGGCTTGAACTTCGTCATTGGTGATGTCCGCCTCTTGTATATACATTCTGTCTAAAAATTGAAAATTTTTGCCCCGTACACCGTTACTGAAAGTAATTGATTTTATCTTAAACTCTGTTGAACTTTTACAGAGATAGACGGAATAATTTGAGTTTGGCAAGGGGAATCTCTTGTCCGCAAATTTATTCACTATTTTTTGATACAAATTGTTTAAAACAGTGTCGTTAGTTACAACCTCATCGTGGTAATAGATTGTGATGTTGTTAAATTCCGTCTTTGCCATGCCAATTTTGTGGGACATGAAAAAAATCACAACCACCAAAATATAACATACTGTTTGTATGAGATGTTTTTTTGTTTTGCGTTTCATTGTTATATAATTTTTATTTAATTCTACTTTATTCTTCAAACTCCATCAAAAACGGTGATACATGAGTGTGGTCGCCTTCTCCGTCAAAATCTATCCTCACAAATGTATCAACATAATCGTAAATCTTGTTGGTTTTGGCTTGTTCAATAATTTGCTGATAATCCTCTTTCGTGCCGGAAACAACACCCGCCACATCATCTGAAACTTTTACGCGGTCGCCCTTGTCAAAAAATACCGGATAAGGCACAAATGCGTTTTCAAAACGTTCTGAATCAAGGTTTTGAAAACGCATTTGTTCGTTATCCAACTCCCTAGTCCAAAATGTTGAAAGGTTGCCTTCTTTGTCAGATACCATTTCGCCAAGTTGATTCGGAATTTTGTCGATAGAATCAAACTCGGTTTGATGTTCTGAATCCATATTCCTGATTCCAACAAGAGTTTGCGAAACCACGGGCTTAAGATTTGACGAAATAATTTGATATTTCCGTATAGCAAAACCATTTTCAATATCCGTACAATTTTTAAGCGCGGTTGCATAATCGCCATAAATACCGTGAATAGAATGGTCGGAATATTGAACAATAAAAACACTATTCGGAGTGGTTTCTTTGAATTTGTTTAATTGCAAGTTATCAAACTTAATACGCTGATTTATTTGAGTTTTAAGTTTTAAATCAGTTGTTACAAAAGCAATTTGTTTTAATAATTCAGTTTTCTTTTCATACGGCAACGACCAATTATAAATTATAGTCGCAGTTTCAAAATCGCTAAAATTCCAATCTGTCCGGTCAATTTCCACTTTCATCGACTTAGAAAAATCCGGCAACGAAAACAACAAATCTTTATTACTTAAAGGTGATATTAGACTCTTTAATATCAACAATTCTTTATCAAAATCACTGAAATATAAATTGTTACTATCTTCTTGTATTTCTGAACCAAATAAATAAAGAAGTTTTGCAATAGGGACAACAAAATTGTACTTACTATCATCCCAACTGAGGGCATACCCCAAAATGCCATATTTTTTTATGGCATTAATTGCCGCTTTGCAAACCTCTTGCGTGAAATCGTCAAAATAAACAACAGTATCCAAAACAAGTTTTATATCTTCAAACTCAAAATTATGGCTATTGGGATCAGACAGGTCAGAAAAATACTGGATAACTATGTGTAAATCATCATTTTTTTTGAACAATTGAACAAAATGTCCACATGGCTCATCTTGCCAAACAAATTTACAAGAACTTTCGGATTCTTTATAATTGTCTTCTCGATATTTCAAAGACCAAAGTCCGCTTATAAGCGAATTCAACGGATTTTCACCCAAATACGTTGACATAAAACTATAATGACTGCCATCAACATCCATTTCAATAACCGCTATACCGAAGCCTTTATAATCAAATGTTAAGTTAATTGCTGCCATAATTCATTATTTTTCAAAAACAAAATGAAATCTACGGTATTTTTTTACTCGAATCACACCTCTTCCGCTTTCCAATCCACAATATTCTTCTCCGCGCTTGAAAAACTTACGCCGACTTTTATCACTTGACGGTCGTCCATTTTGAAACGTCCGGCGTAATTTTTTACGTTTATCTGATTGAGAGCCGTTTGAGCGTCTTGGTCAATTTTAAATTCAAAAATATAAACATACTTCTTGTTAATCAAAATGCTGTCGGCACGTCCCTTGGAAAAATGCGCCTCGCTGATTATATATTCGCCCAAAATGGTGAACAACAAGTAGATAACGTTTTGAAAATCACGTTCAATAAGACGGAGGCTCTTGTTTTGGGCGTATGGCAATGCGCTAAACAAGGCTTTCATACGCTCGATTGCGCCCTCAACATCGCCGATGCGGAAATCTTCCTTGAATTTTGTGTAATCCAATCCTGACGGATTTTCCATTGTAGAGTAAAACTCCTTGGCAAGCGATTCAAAAAAACTCATTTCTACTTCGTAATCCGGAAATCCGAGAGTATATGACCTGTATTCTTTGTCATACGATTTGATTGTCAGATAGCCGGTGTAATACAACAACGGCACGAGGTCTGTCCTAAACTCATCGTCCTTGTAGTCAATCAGAGCGTCTTTGCCATATTCCAAGTCACCACGAAGAGTTTTGATGTCAAAATATGTATTTTTAATCCTTTGCATCAGGATTGTGGGCGTTCCCGTTTTGTACCAATAATTTTGAAAATCTTTACCCTGCAACGCGGAAAACAGACTCACGGGATTGAATACTTTGATTCCCCGCTCGTGAAACAGGTAGGAATCGTACCATTTTTTTAGTTCGGCGAGCATTTCGTCAAACGAAATTTCTTCCTGATTTGCAAAGGCTTGGATTTCGTCTTTGAAATACGACAACAATTCGTCATGCGTAATGCCGCAGACTGCCGAATAATTTTGTTCCAACGAGATGTCGTACGGCTGGTTTGTACCGCTGAAAATAGAAGTCTTGGCGTATTTTGTAACGCCCGTCAAGAAAACAAAACGGAAATACCTGTCGGCAGACTTCAACACCGAGAAAAAACCACGGTAAATTTCCTTGTCTGTTTCAAGATTAACGCTCTTAATTAGCGGATTGTCATATTCATCCACAATCATCACGGTTTGAAGTCCGGTTTTCTCATATACGGCTTTCAAATCATACTCCAAACGAAACGACAACGAAAAACTTTCGACCTTCATCGGTTCGTTTTTTATTTTTTCATCAAGAGCCTCAATCCTCTCCTTGATGGTACTCTCATCGAATTGTATACCGTTTCCGTCCTCGTATTCCTGCAAGGTAACCCTAATTTTGTCGATAAGCGTTATTGACCCTACTGTATAGTCGCCGCTCACGAAGTCGAGGTAAATCACGGGATACTTAATCCAATCTTTCTCCAAATCATAGATTTTCAAGCCTTCAAAGAGATGCTTCTTGCCTTCAAAATATGCACGCAAAGTATTACAGAACAGACTTTTTCCAAATCTGCGCGGACGGGCAAGAAAATAGGTTTTGCCTTTATGTGCAAGATTATAAACATATTCAGTCTTGTCAACATAGACACATTTTTTATTTCTAAGGTCTTCAAAACTCTGTATGCTAAGCGGATAATTCATCATAATACTTTG
>Ga0256870_1001415_pt1 | contig 10031 bp, 9 predicted proteins | sample RumenRJG_06RNA_FD_186079 | JGI IMG/M metagenome (GOLD analysis project Ga0256870, IMG submission 186079) | Metatranscriptome of bovine rumen microbial communities from Lethbridge, Alberta, Canada - Rumen RJG_06 (Metagenome Metatranscriptome) | ecosystem: Host-associated > Mammals > Digestive...
AAATTACCGAGCTTTCTGGGATGAAGCCCTCCATCAAATTCATGAAGAATACAAAAGCAACGGGCAAGAAGATTATTTCAAGATTTGGTTTAAAATGGAATACGTGAGGGACAGCCTCACGGAAATCACTGTCTCTGTTCCGTCCGAATTCATGTGGACTCAAATGGTATCCAAGAAATTTGTCGATACGGTGCAGGACAAAATAGAAGAACTCACAGGACAAAAAATAAGCTTAAATCATATTATTGCTGAAAAAAACACGGCAAAACCTGCAGCAGCACAGCCGCAGGAAGAACATACTGATTCCGCTGTGGAAGCATCAAAGAAAATCCCCGTGCAGGAAAGTGATACGAAAAAAACACAGGGAAGTTCCAAATCCGGAAAGAAACATCCTTCGCTCAATGAAGACTATACATTTGACACCTTTGTGCCGGGAGAAAATTCCCAGTTTGCGTACAGCGTATGCATAGCGGCTTCCAAAGAACCGGGCACAAAGTATAATCCCTTCCTCATTTACGGAGGCGTGGGACTTGGAAAAACCCATCTGATGGAATCCGTGGGAAATGCAATCTATCAGGAAAAAGGCGATTCAGTAAAAATCTGCTACGTTACAGCTGAAAATTTTACCAATGAGTTTACTTCTTCCATAAAAGACAAAACAACAGAAAAATTCAAGGCAAAATACAGAAACCTTGACGTGCTCCTGCTTGATGACATCCATTTCCTGCAGGGAAAAGATGCGACTCAGGAAGAGCTCTTCCACACCTTTGAAGCGCTTTACAATGCCAAGAAGCAGATGGTCTTTACCTGCGACCGCCCCATTACCGAACTCAAGGCCATAGAAGACCGCCTGAGTACACGCTTTAGCCGCGGCATGTGCATTGACCTGATGCCGCCGAATTACGAAACACGGCGGGCAATCCTGCAGAAAAAACTTTCACTGCTGGGCAAGTCCATTCCGTCAGAAGTGGTGGACTATATTGCAAAGAATGTGCAAACCAATGTCCGCGATCTTGAATCATGCTTAAACAAGATGATAGGATATGCGGAACTGCTGCAGAAGCCCCTTACTATAGAAATTGCCCAGAAAGAGCTGCGCGACACATTCAGCCAGCCTGCAAGCGGTTCCATCAGCATAGAGACCATACAGAAAGTAGTCGCTGACCATTACAATATCTCGCTGAGTGACATAAAGTCAAAGAAGCGCAACAAGAAATTCGTCATTCCCCGGCAGATTGCCATTTACATTTCCCGCCAGCTGACGGAATATTCCTTCCCGGAGCTGGGAAATGAATTCGGCGGCCGCGACCACACGACGGCAATGCACAGTTACGAGAAAGTTGAAGAACAGCTTAAGACGGATTCCTCGCTGGACACTACTATCCAGATGCTCATACGGGCAATCAAGGATTATAAAAAATAAGCGAGGCTTTGCAGAAAAGCACAAGACAACTTGTGCACAATATGATACAATGATTGTGCATAAATAGTGAACAACTAGTCCAGCTGTGAAAAAGTGTAAATCCTGTGAATTCAAAACAACGGCTTTTACACTTTAAAAACTGATACGTCATAAGGACTTAGCACAGTTTTCCAGAAATTCACCGGGCTTATTATTACTATTATTAAAATTTATAAATTCAATAAATTCTAAGAGATGTGGACAACATTTCTTGTGGAGGAGACAACAAATGAAATTCACCTTTGACCGGGATGCAATGATTAAAGAAATTGCAATAGCTCAGGAAATCATTTCCACGAAGAATGCTGGTTCCATCCTGTCAAATGTTTCGCTTACAGCGCAGAATAACTCGCTTTTGATAAAGGCAACAGACGTAAAGGTTAACTTTGAGACACAGGTTCCGGTTCAGGTTGAAAGTGAAGGTTCCACAACCATTTACTGCGATAAATTCATGGGAATTTTGAATTCTCTGCCGGAAGGAGAGATAGAATTCAACCAGCCTGCTGAAAACGGAGAAGATCAGGCCATCACTGTTGTCATAAAGCCGGTTGATAAAAAAATTAAGTTCCAGATAAAGAGTATGTCTCAGGAAAAATTCCCGGAGCTTATGACATCCAACGATGCACCATATTTCGAAGTTCCTTCAAAAGACCTTAAAAATATGATAGGCGAAACGGTTTTTGCTGTAAGTGAAGACGAAACCCGCTATTTCATGAACGGCGTTTACTTTGAAAAGAAGGACGACAATCTTAATCTGGTGGCAACAGACGGCCGCCGCCTGAGTTTTTCTTCAAAAGGAATACTTGGAGGAGTTTCAGAGCTGACGCCTTCTATTGTACATCCAAAAATACTGAATATTATTTTAAAGCATGCTCCTGAAGAGGGTAACATCGCAGTTGCAATTGTTGACAAAATGATTTTCTTCAAGTTCGGTAACTATAAGTTTGGTTCCGTGCTGCTGGAAGGTCAGTTCCCGAATTATGTGCGCGTCATTCCCGAAAAGCAGGAACACCAGTTCCAGGTAACAAAGGCCGACCTTGTGAGTGCCCTCAGGCGTGTTGCCCTTATGGTAGACAAAAAAGCCGGAAGACTGTATTTCAACATTGAACCGGGCATGCTCAAAATAACGTCCCAGCAGTCCGACATGGGCAGCGCGGATGAAGAAATTCCGTGCGAATACGCAGGTGAATCCACCGTGATTGCCTTTAACTACCGCTATATCGAAGAGCCGCTGCGCGTTATCTCCAGCGAACGCATAACTTTTGAGTTTACCGGAGACATGAAGGCAGTGACCATGCGTCCGGAACCGGCATCAGATTACTTCCACATCATCATGCCGATGCAGAAAGAATAGCGGTGCCTTTCCTTTCCGTTTCCCCGGTACATTTCCGCAACCTCCAGGACAGGACAATAGACGTATTGGCCAGGGAGGTTTTTTTTACCGGGGAAAACGGGCAGGGTAAAAGCAATATGCTGGAAACCCTGTACTATTCTGCCTACGGTTCTTCGTTCCGGACACACAGCGATGCCGAAATCATACGGAAAGGCGAAAAGGACATGAGGCTCCGCAGCCTGTTCCGGGAAGAATCAGGCTCGGCCCGCACCACTTCCATAACACTGGAAGGCGGAACAAAAAAAATTGAGAAGGACGGAAAAATCATCCATGACCGTAAGGAACTGGTGAATACCATGCCCTGTGTTCTCTACAGTCATGATGACCTTGATTTTGCCGTGGGTGCGCCGGAACGCCGCCGTTTTTTCATCGACCAGTCACTTACCATGTACGATGTGCTCTATGTGGATGTGCTGCGCCGCTACAAGCGCATACTGAAAAACCGTAACATCTGCTTAAAAGAGCGGAATTATTCGCTTCTGGAAACATACGACATACAGCTGGTGCAGAACGGGCTTGAAATCCAGAAAAAGCGGAAAAACGCGGTTTTTCAATTTAATCAGATTTTTGGAAAACTCTACGAAGAAGTCTGCGGCATCCGCGGAATTTCAATACGCTACAGCCCTTCGTGGAAAAAAACGTCAGAAGAAACCGCGGAAGAAGGACGCTTTGCCGACGCGAACATCCCTTCCATCGATGATGTGCTGTCAACGATAAAGTCCAGACGGGAGATGGAGAAGATGCTCTGCACTACCGTGCTGGGGCCCCACCGCGACAAAATCGTGTTCATGAAAGATGGCGGGGAATTCGTGCCGACTGCATCGACCGGCCAGCGCAGGCTTGTAGCGCTCATGCTGCGGACTGCACAGGCTTCGTACTATACGCAGGTAACCGGAAAAAAACCGGTGCTGCTCATGGATGACGTACTGCTGGAGCTTGATCCGGAAAAAAGGCAGCGGGTAACGGAAGTGCTCCCGGCCTACGACCAGCTGTTCTGCACTTTTTTGCCGGGGGAACCCTATGAACGCTACCGCCATGACACGACACGGGTTTTCCGCATACAGGGCGGGGCGTGGGAAGAAACAACATGAGCGAAGATATATTGCATCTGAACGACATCATCGGGAAAACATTTGACCGGTTTCAGCTGGAAAAAATGGAAAATGCCGGCCGGGTGGTGGGTGTATGGGAAAAAGTACTGCTCCGCATACGGGCCGGAAATCCCAATGAGGGAAGGAATCTTGTAGACCACAGCCGCATAATCGACTTGAAAAACGGCGTGCTGCTGGTAGAGGCTGATCATCCGGGCTGGATAGAGCTCTTGCAGCTGCATAAAAAATTCATTCTTACCGGCATACAGAAGGAAGAACCGGGGCTGGGAGTGTCAGCAATGGCATTCAGGCTGAAGGGAAGGCGCGGCGAACTCTTTGACCCCGGAAAGGGGGCGGCTTCCGTGCAGGAGGCAAAAAAAGAGATGGAACGCCGTGCTGAGCGGGAAGAAGCAGCCCTTGGACAGGCAGCAGTCAGCAGAAATTCCCGGGATGAGGGCAAAAAAGAAGAATTTCCGCCGGAATTAGCAGCTATTTTTGAAGATTTGAGAAAAAGTATGTTGACCAATTCTAAAAAATAATGGTATTATTTTCTCTACTGATTTTTTCGATAATTTTTTTATAGGAGTCATCCATTATGTTACGTACATACCAGCCAAGCAAAGTCAAGCGCAATAGAAAATTCGGGTTCCGTGCCCGCATGGCAACACGCGGCGGTCGTGCAGTCCTTTCAAGAAGAAGGGCAAAGGGCCGCTACAAGCTGACCATCTCTGACGAGAAGAAACCGTACATGGGCGGCGGACGCAATCTTACTGCAAAAATGTAGGTTTTTGTGGCGGGATGGAAGCGGACTTGCTGAAAACGGGACGTTTTACACGTGAAGAGCATATAAAGCGTCCTGCTGACATCCAGAAACTTTTTAAGAAAGGGAAGAGAGTCAGTGTTTCCGGGGCAAAGCTTTTTTATTTGCAGAATAACCGGGATACCAACCGCATAGGTTTCTCTCTTCCGCGCGGCTATGGGAATGCAGTCGAAAGAAATACATCCAAACGCTATAGCCGCGAGACTTATCGCTTTTTTAAAACGCACCTGAACACCGGATATGATATGCTTCTATTAGTGTACCCCGGAAAAGACTCGTTCCACTCGCGGTGCGAACAATTTCTAATTTTATGCCAAAAAGCAGGTTTGCTGAAAGACTTAGTAAGCTTCCCGTAAGCTTACTGTGTCTTTTGATACGCTTTTATCAGCTTTGCATCTCGCCCTTGTTTCCTCCGTGCTGCAGGTATACGCCTTCGTGTTCTCAGTATGCGCTGGAAGCTTTGCGAAAATATGGATTTTTTAAAGGAATCTGGCTTTCCACAAAACGAATCCTGCGCTGCAATCCGTATCATGAAGGTGGCTATGATCCTGTGCCCTGAGGCGGCAAAAACTGTCCGTTTGTAATATCTCTATTTGATTAAAACAGTTCGGTAACGTAATTTCCGGACAGCTTTATTGAGGATTAAAGAATTATGGATAAAAATACCTTTCTGGCAATCATCCTGTGCGGTATTGTGATTGTCGGATATGCAGTTGTTGACATGCTGTATATAATGCCCAAGCAGCAGGAAGCAAAAGCCAGGCAGCAGCTGGAGCAGCAGGCGGCAGAAGAAGAAAGAAGCCAGCAGCAGCAGGAACTCAGCCAGCTGATTTCCTCCACGGAAGAAAATTCCGCTGACATCTCTGTTGAGCAGGGAGAAATTCCGGTAAAGGAATACACAATCACCACTGACAAGGTAAAGGTTCTGCTGACAAACCGCGGCGGTGATATTGTAAGTTACCAGCTCCTTGAACACCTTGACCGGGATACCGGGCATGGCGTGGAAATGGTTGACAACGTAACCAGCACCAACCGTGCATTTTCCCTTGCATTTGGAAAAGCGGATGCCCCGCTTGTAAACGATGCGTTTAATGTAAAAGTTATAGATGATTACACTATAGGGTTCTACCGTGACTTCTACCGGAAGGATGCCGCAGGGCAGCAGCACAAGTTTACCCTGGGAAAACTTTATTCCTTTAAGCCCGGCGACTATGTGTTCAAGCTTTCCATTACCATAAAGGCAGAAAACGGAGCTGAAGCGCTCCTGAATGACGACGGAACGGCGTATACATTCAGGACATCGCCCCAGATAGGTCCTCACTTTGACCGCAAGAGCAACCGCTACGAGGTACGGCAGTATCTTTCGCTGAACGGGAACAAGCGGAGCCACCCGAATTTTTCTGCACGCTACTATACAAAGCCCTATGACTGGGCGGGTGTTGCGGGCAAATATTTTGCCATGCTGGTAAAGCCTGTCGATGCATCTTCTATGGTTCCTTCCGTAAAATGTTCCACCGACACCGTGGGCGGCTATGAAAATGCCCAGATTTTCCTGAGCCGGCAGACGCTTTCGCAGGGAAATACGACGGATGAATACTACGTGTATATAGGACCGCGGAGCGAAGGCGAGCTCATCAAGTACAATTCTTCCAACAAAAATGCATGGGGCCTTATCAATGCAAAGTTCAACCAGGCCCTGCAGACAAGCGGTTTCCTTTCAGTCATAGAAATTGCCCTCAAGTGGGCCATGGAAATGATTTACCGCGTTGTGCATAACTGGGGTGTTTCAATCATCATCCTTACTATTATCCTTAAGATTCTGCTGTTCCCGCTGAACAAAAAAACTGCCGTGGGCAGCCTGAAAATGCAGGAACTTCAGCCGCAGATGCAGGCACTGCAGGAAAAATACAAGGGCAATCAGCAGAAACTCAGCGAAGAGACGGCAAAGCTCTACAAGCAGGCCGGCTACAACCCTGTGAGCGGCTGTCTTCCGATGGTGCTGCAGATGATAGTCCTCTTTGCAATGTACAATGTGTTCAACAATTACTTTGAATTCCGCGGGGCAAGTTTTATACCCGGCTGGATAGACGATCTTTCTGTGGGAGACAGCGTGCATGTGTTCAAGGGGTCTCTTCCCTTCCTCAACTGGAATACGCTCAGGCTTCTGCCGATTATTTATACAATATCACAGCTCTTGAACGGCGTTATCACTCAGTACGGAAATCCGGCGAGCGCCCAGACACAGTCACAGATGAAATTCATGATGTACGGTATGCCCATCATGTTCTTCTTCCTGTTCTACAACGTGCCGAGCGGTCTGCTGCTCTACTGGTCAACGAGTAATATACTGCAGATTGGGCAGCAGCTGGTGATGAACGGTGTGATGAAGAAAAAGCGTGCTGAACTGGCAGGTTCAAAGAAAGTGCTTACCATGAACACACCGAAGGGCGGTAAGAAAAAGAAGCGCTGAGCGGGGCACCGTCCCGCGTCTGTTGTAAAGAATTTCTAAGCAGTTCCGGGGCTGTCCGGTTTGCGGAGCTGCTTTAATAGAGAGCCAGTTTCAAATTTGGCAAGGAGCGGAATATGATTTATGAATATGAAGGAAAGAATGAAAAAGAGGCTATAGAAAAAGCGGCTCAGGAACTGGGGCTTGAAAAAGACCAGTTCGACGTGGAAATCCTGGAATCCCAGAAAGCAACGCTGTTCAAGAAGGGATATGTTAAAATCCGTGTCCATCCCGTTGATTCACAGGATCATGTTGCACCCGAATTTGAAGGCTCCGTGCCCAACGTGACTGCACGTGCGCAGAATCCCAGCCTGGTTGCAAATCCCCTGCCGCAGGATGAATTCGAGCAGAAGATTGTTGATTTTGTAAAGACCATGATTTCAAAGATGGGGTATGAAGTCGCAGTTGAAGTGATGTTCCGCGAGGAAAAGAAAATAGGCATCAAGCTGACAAGCGAAAATTCTCCGATTCTTATCGGCAGGAAGGGAAAGAACCTGGATGCCATGCAGCTGCTTACCAACGTGTATGCCAGCCACCTTGGAAAGGATGACATGCGCATTATCCTTGACAGCGAAAATTACCGCATCCGCCGGGAAGAAAGCCTTGTGCGCCTTGCCTACGTGACCGCTGACAAGGTCCGCCAGACCAAAAATTCAGTCCTTCTTGAGCTGATGAATCCCTATGAAAGGCGCCTTATCCACACAACGCTTAATGATATCCCCGATATTGAAACCAAAAGCGAGGGAGATGGTTTGTATAAGCAGGTGCGCGTCATCTACAAGGGCGTGCGCTGATTCAAGGCCGGGTGCTGTGCGCGCGGTCTGGGAGTGTGTATGAAATTGAAAATGCGCATGTTTTTTGCCGCGCTGGCAGCTGCCGTCCTTTCAACGGAAGGAATGTACGCCTTCACTGCGGGGGAACTTGTAAGTTCTGATGTTCTCCGTGAGCTGAAGGAAAAAGGTTCCGTTGAACGCCTTTCTTACAAGGAAGATTTTGTGGAACCCTCGCTGGTTCCGCATTCCCCCCTTTCGGGGAAAGTTGCGTCTTCCTGGCCGGAAGGAAGCAAAAAGCCGGTTTTTGTTGATGAAGAGCTTTACCTTGTTTCCAAGGCAAAGCTTGGTACGGGCGACAGTGCACGTACGACGATTGATTATGCTTCCAAGATTTTGCGCTCAATCAGCAAAATGCAGGGAATGCGCTATTATTCCCACAGCGAAAAAAAATGGGATACCCTGTATAAGGAAGCATACTGTATAGAAGGACCGGATGACCGCAACCGCGTTGCCGATGATATTTCGGGCGATGCGGAGGGCAAGGTTCTGTACTGTATGCAGAAAGACAATTCCTTTGGGAAAATGTATTCCCGCGTGGAATACCACCAGCGCCCGGATGAAGTGAGCGCGTCCTTCGTCAACCTGGCGGATGTGTATGTAGGACCGATAAAAGCAGTCGACAAGGGCAACCTGCGGATAAACATCGTTATCATGGATTGCGGCGACGACATGCTGGTCTATATGCTGGTGCAGTCTGAATTTCCGGCGCTGAAGATTCTGGAAAAGACCATGTATAATTCATTCAGCGCGCGACTGGAAGCCATCTATACGTGGTTCTGCAGCCTGTTCTGAATACTTGCAGGAGCAGCTGCTTCCTGCACATGAATTCCAGTAAATTCCTAAAATAAAGGGGGACAGTAATATGAAAAAATTTTTGTGGACGGTGCTTTTTTGCAGTGTCCTGCTTGCGTATGGAGGATGTAAACCTATGGACGGTTCAAAGGTTTTGAAAGGCAAAGAGGGCGTGTTTGCTCAGATAACGACGACGCGCGGAGATATTTTTGTGGAGCTGTACTATAAGGCGACTCCGCTTACGGTGACGAATTTCGTGGGTCTTGCGGAAGGTACGCTCGATGCAACGAACGGAAAGCATTTCTATGACGGGCTGAAATTCCACCGCGTTATCAGCGATTTTATGATTCAGGGCGGCGACCCGAAAGGCAACGGAACCGGCGGTCCCGGATACAAGTTTGCTGACGAAATTGTTGACAGCTATAAGTTCAGCGGCCCCGGCGTTCTTGCCATGGCAAATGCCGGAGCAGGTACCAATGGCAGCCAGTTCTTCATCACGCATGTGCCTACTCCGTGGCTGAACGGTCATCACACCATTTTCGGTCATGTTGTAAATGATGACAGCCAGAAAGTTGTCAATGCAGTCAAGCAGGGCGATGTTATAAAAAGCGTAACAATCTACCGCCTTGGTTCTGATGCCCAGCAGTTTACCGCGACACAGGAAGATTTTGACCGCCGCTCAAAGGAAGCAGAGATTGCAAAGCGCAAGGCTCAGGAACTGAAGCTTGCCGACAAGATTGCGGAAGTAGAAAAAAGATTCCCCGGCTATGCAAAGGATGAGAACGGCATCTATTATAAGATTACCAAGGAAGGCTCCGGTTCCAAATGCGGCAAGGGTCGCAATGTAGCAATTGAGTACAAGGGCTATTTTATCACCGGCGAGGTCTTTGACCAGTCTGCCGGACGCGGACCGCTTGAATTCGTCACTAATTCCGGGAATATGATACCGGGCTTTGATGTGACAGTGCAGGACATGAAGCTTGGCGAGAAGCGCACTGTTGTGCTGCCGCCCGATATGGCGTACGGTGAACAGGGTATTCCGGGTGTTATTCCGGGGAATTCCTTCCTTGCCTTTGACATTGAGCTGACAAAAATCAAATAAAGCAAGTTAAATTGCAGCACAAAAAAGCCCGG
>Ga0256870_1001418_pt1 | contig 10025 bp, 7 predicted proteins | sample RumenRJG_06RNA_FD_186079 | JGI IMG/M metagenome (GOLD analysis project Ga0256870, IMG submission 186079) | Metatranscriptome of bovine rumen microbial communities from Lethbridge, Alberta, Canada - Rumen RJG_06 (Metagenome Metatranscriptome) | ecosystem: Host-associated > Mammals > Digestive...
CTTTCCCCTGGTATGGCCCCGCCGGCTTGGCTGCCCGGCGGGGCTTGGTCTTTTTAAAGATAAATGTGTTGACACTTCTGATTTGTTCTGTTATTATATAAATGTACATTTTAATATCATTATTAAATGGACTCGGCTACCGGGTCCATTTTTATTTATAGGTGAAAATGGAATATATTGATTTAAATACTTTCCTACATTATTCGGAATGTGAGAAAATTGTTTCCGAGTATGGTTTTAATCTTATTGAGTTAAAAATAACTCCTTCAAAAGGTGTTACACGTATTTATGCTGTTATTTCAAGTAAAGATCCATCCGTAAATATTAGTGCCAATGATTGTTCAAAAATACACCGCATGCTTTTGGAAAAGCTTGAGGAGCTGTTGAAAACGGATGATACTTATATGGAACTTTCTTCTCCTGGATTGGAGCGAAATATAAGAAATGCAGCGGAGTTTAAATTTTTCCTGCAACATTCGTTGAAAGTTTGGGATAAAAATTCTTCAGATTGGATTCATGGAAAATTAGTTTCGGTTGATGAAAATTCTTTGGAATTGGAGGTATCCGAAAAAAATCTTCCTGTTGAGAAGAAAAAAATTCTTTTTTCAGATATAGCGAAAGCAAAATTTACTACTTTATAGGGGGTTTGTATGTCAGAAATGGCAGATGCAATCCGTGAGTTGACACAGGAAAAAGGTGTCTCATTGGATTCTGTTAAGCAAACTATAGAAAATTCGTTGAAGGCGGCTTATAAAAAAGCTTTTGGTAATGCCGATAATTGTATCGTAAAACTTGCAGATGATTTGTCTGATGTTGCAGTTTATTCAAGAAAAACAATTGTTGATGGTGTTTATGATCCTCTTACCGAAATAGAGTTGGAGGATGCTTTAAAACTTAGCTCTGAGTGCGAGCTTGGTGATGAAATTGATATTTTGATTGATCCTAAAAAAGAATTTGCTCGTTCCGCAGTTTCTACAGGAAAACAGACTGCTCATGTTGAATTGAGCGAACGTTTTAAGGACAAATTGTATAATGAGTATAAAGATAAAATCGGTGAGATTATCATTGGTTTTTATCAGCGTGAATATAATGGAAATATTTACGTCGATTTGGGTGGAAAAATTGATGGCGTTTTGCCTCAGAAATATCAAAGTCCTCGTGAAGAATATGGAAAAAATGACAGGATCAAGGCTCTTATCGTTGATTTGAAAAAAACTGGTTCTGGCTTGCAGTTGGTTTTGAGCCGAACAGATCCAAAATTTGTTCAGTCATTACTTGAACTTGAGATTCCAGAGATTTATGATAAGACTATTGAGATCCATAAAATTGTTCGTGACCCAGGTTATAGAACAAAGATTTCTGTTTCATCAAATAAAGAAGATGTTGACCCTGTTGGTGCTTGTGTAGGATTGAAAGGTGTTCGTATTCAAAACGTAATTCGCGAACTTGAAGGTGAGAAGATTGACGTTTTGAAATATGACTCAGATCCGACTGTCTTTATAAAGAACGCTTTGTCACCGGCTGAAGTTTCTCGTGTTGTTATTATGGACGCTTCTAAGAAACTTGCTTTGGCAATTGTTCCTGATTCGCAGTTCTCTTTGGCAATTGGAAAACAGGGTCAGAACGTTCGTCTTGCAAACAGATTGTGTGACTGGAATATTGATGTAAAAACTGAGGAGCAGGCTGCTGATATTGATTTCTCCGAAATTGATTCTCGTAAGGCAGCTGAGTCTCTGTTTAATAATGATTCTGCCGTTGAGTATGAGGAAATTTCAAAGGTCTCTGAATTGCCAAATATACCAGAATCTGTAGTCTCTGCTATAAAAGGGTCTGCATTTGATGATATCGAGGCATTCTTCAAGGCTGTTGATTCTGGAGAAATTAATTCTCTTGGAATCTCTGACGATGATATTCAGATTGTAAAGAAAGAAATTGATTCAATTGAAGTTGTTGATGATGCTTCTGCTCCTTCTAGAGATGCTGCTTCAGTTGATGTTGATCAGAATGAACAAGAATCTGAGACAGAGGAAGAGTATTTCTGTCCAGAGTGTGGAACAAGAATCACTCTTGACATGAAGAAATGTCCTAATCCTAATTGCGGATGTGAATTTGAATTTGAAGAAGGAGAAGAATAATTAAAGTATGGCTGAAGAATCAGAGAAAAAACCGGAATTTGTTTTAAACAAAAAAAAGTCAGAGCCGCAAAAAACAGATCAAAAAGAAAAGACTGCTAGTGCTGCTCCTGAAAAAAGAAAAGTTGTCGTTATTAAGAGAAAATCTCCTTCTGCAGATAATAAATCTGCTTCGGCACCGACAGATACTGAGCAGACACAGGAGCAAAAGCCGCAGCCAGTTGTAAAAAAATCTGCACCTGCTGTTGCTTCGCAGCCAAAACAGTCTGCTGTACAAGGAACCGCAGCGCCTGCTGTAGCTCCAAAAACTCAGCGAACTTTTGAGATTGGATCTGCGCGTCCTAATGTAAAGGCTGGTAATTTGTCAGATAAACCTCGTTCGGGTTATCGTAATTATAATAATAACCGAGAAAATGGTTATAATAATTATAGAGGTAACGGTCAGCGACGAGAGGGTGGCTTTACAGGTACCCAAGCTCGTGAAAGCTACCAGAACAGAGAGCGCGATGGAAATCGCCCTCAAGGTGGATATAACCGCAACGGCAATTATCAGGGTAATCGTTCTGGAAACGGATTTAGACCAAACCAGAATGGAAATAATGGTAGACCTGCATTTAATCAGGGAAACAGACCTGCTGGTCGTACTGGTTTTGGAGGAAGACCTGGTTTTGGTGGTCCGGCTCCTGCATCTCCTATTCCTGCTCCAACTGCTGGAAAAAAACAGTTTAAGGGCAAAAAGCAAGTTTATACAAAGAAGGACAAAGAGGAATTCTTTGATGAAGACGAGCTTTATGGAAACAAGAAAAAGCAGCTGACACCAGCAAGTGCCGTTCCGAAGCAGATCGATATTATGGAGTCAATTTCAGTTTCTGATTTGGCTCGAAAAATGAATCTTAAAGCTAATGAGATTATTGGAAAGCTTATTTCAATGGGAATGATGGTTACTATAAACCAGTCTATTGATAGTGATACAGCTACAATCCTTGCTTCTGAATATGGATGTGAGGTTCATCTCGTAAGCCTTTATGATGAGACTGTAATTGAGAGTGATGAGGGTACGGAAGAGAACATGAGAACTCGCCCTCCTATCGTTACTGTCATGGGACACGTTGACCATGGTAAGACCAAGACACTTGATGCTATCCGTAAAACTAATGTTGTAGCAGGCGAGGCTGGTGGAATTACTCAGAAAATTGGTGCTTATCAGGTAAAAACTGAGAAAGGCACAATTACGTTCCTTGATACTCCAGGTCACGAAGCGTTTACTATGATGCGTGCTCGTGGTGCTCAAATTACAGATATAGTTGTCCTTGTTGTTGCTGCTGATGATGGTGTTATGCCTCAGACTCTCGAAGCTTTGAGCCATGCAAAAGATGCTAAGGTTCCTATTATTGTTGCTGTCAACAAAATTGATAAACCAGATGCTAATCCTGAGCGTGTTATGACACAGCTTTCAGAGAGGGGTCTTACTCCAGAAGAATGGGGTGGAGATACTCAGTATGTAAAAATTAGTGCTTTGAAAGGGCTCGGAATAGAAGATTTGCTTGATGCTATATTGCTTCAGGCTGAAATGCTTGAGCTAAAGGCTCCTTATGATACTCGTGCAGAAGGAAAGGTAATTGAATCTCGCATTGATCAAGGTAGAGGTGTTATCGCTTCTGTTGTAGTTCAGAAAGGAACTTTGAAAATTGGAGATCCTTTTGTTGCTGGAATTTATTCTGGTCGCGTAAGGGCTATGTTCAATGACAGAGGTGAGAAAGTGCAGGAAGTGCTTCCAAGTATGCCTGTAGAAGTTCTTGGTCTTGAGTCTATGCCAAATGCGGGTGATCCGTTCCAAGTAACAGAAAGTGAGAAAGATGCACGTGCAATTTCTGCAAAACGACAGGAATTGAAGCGTTTTGAGGATGCTAAGGCTGTCAAGAAAGTTACTTTGGACAACTTGTTCTCTACAATTGAAGCTAGTGAAGTAAAAGAATTCAAAGTTATTATTAAGGCTGACTTGCAGGGATCTGCCGAAGCTCTTAAATCTTCTCTTGAAAAATTGTCTACGCCAGAAATCAGGCTTGTTGTTATTCACTCTTCTGCGGGTGCAATCAACGAGAGCGATGTAACATTGGCTGCGGCTGATGAGAATGCAATTATCATCGGTTTCAACGTTCGTCCTACTCCAAAGGCGAAGCTTCTTGCCGAGCAGGAAAAGGTTGATATCCGTAAGTACAATATCATCTATAAGTGTGTTGAAGAAATTACACAGGCTATGGAAGGTATGCTCAAACCTGACACTAAAGAGGAAGTTACTGGTAGTGTTGAGGTTCGTAATACATTCCGTGTTCCTAAAGTCGGTCTTATTGCAGGATGTTATGTTACGGACGGTGTCGTTCGTCGTTCAAGCAGCGTAAACCTTATCAGAGACGGTATTGTTAAGTTTACTGGCAAGATTTCTTCTCTCAAACGTTTCAAGGATGATGTGAAAGAAGTTACTATGGGCTATGAATGCGGTATTGGTCTTGAAAACTGGCAGGATATTCAGGTTGGCGATACGCTTGAAATCTTTGAGTATGTTGAAGTTGCAAGAAAACTTGGAGATTCAATTGCCAAAGAAAAAGCTGCTGCCGCGGAAGCTTCTGATTCAGAATCCTCTGCAAATGAGAGCGAGGCTTAGAATATGGGTGAATTCCGTTTGCTAAAACTCGGAGAGCAGATTCGTGAGGAGATTTCACAGCTGATAATGAGACAGCAGGTAAAAGATCCTCGTGTTTCTACTTTTTTGACGATAAACAGGGTAGAGGTTGCAAGAGACTTGGCATTTGCGAAAGTATATGTGTCAAGTTTCCTTTCTGATGCTCAGGTTCGTAAAGGAGTCGAAGGACTTAACAGCGCAGCTGGGTTCATCCAATCTTCTATCGCAAAAAAATTGACTATACGGCAGTTTCCTAAGCTTACGTTTGTTGTTGATACAAGCATGAAAGAGGGCTTTGAGATGGTCAATAAGCTCAACCGTCTTGAAGCTGAAGAGGCTGCTATACGGACTGAAAATGCCGAAAAACAATAAAAATGATGTTGAGCCAGGAATTTTGCTCTTGGCAAAAAAATCTGGCAAGACAAGTTTTGCTTCTCTTGGAGCTGTAAAACATGCATTAGGAACCAGTAAGGTCGGGCACACAGGTACTCTTGATTCTTTCGCGGATGGTCTGCTTGTTGTTTTGACAGGCAGATTAACTCATCTGGTTCCTCATATTACAGATTTTGATAAAAGGTATCTGGCTTTGATCCATTTTGGCTCAGAGACTGATACCCTTGATCCAACAGGAGTCGTTGTAAAAACTTCTCCTGTACCAACGGAAAAAGCAGTTTCTGACGTTCTCAGTCAGTTCAGGGGCGAGATAGATCAGGTGCCACCTCTTTATAGTGCACTCCATATAAATGGAAAGCGTGCAAGTGATTTGGCTCGCTCAGGAAAGACTGCTAAAATACCTTCCCGAAAAATAAAAATTTACTCACTTGAGCTTAAAGAATTTTCTGGCGAATATGCATTGGTTGAAGTTTGTTGCTCAAAAGGTACTTATATCCGTGCTTTAGCAAGGGATATAGCTTATGCTTGTGGATCTTGTGCTTATTTGAAAGCCCTGAGACGTGTTTCTGTTGGACCGTTCTTGTTAGAGGAAGCTGCTGGATCTGATAAATTAGGTGAATTTACGATAAGCTCCCTTTTAAAAAAAACAGCGGATGTTGTAACTGTCGAAAGTAATGAGAAAACTTCTGATTCTGAGAAGCTTGAAATAAAAAGAAAATTTTTGCCAATGTCGGCTGAACTTGCTTGTCGATGCGGTTTGGTTAAGGCTTTTTTGGACGAGAGTTTTGTGAAATCGTATAATAACGGGCGACCGCTTTCTTTCTCGGTGCTTGAATCAAAAGAACCTTTTCCAGATGATTGCGATATAGCAGTTTTCTATCAAGATGGAAGCTTCGCTGGAATTATTAAAAAAAATGGGAAGAAGCTTTCTTACGGATTTATGGTGCCTAAAAAAAAAAGATTTAGGGTTTATACATGGAAGCAGCTTCTAAACGGTGACTTTGACGCTTCGTTCAAGCAAGCAGGGACAGCCCTTACTATAGGAAGTTTTGACGGGCCTCATAAAGGACATGAGGCGCTTTTTAAGGCTGTTCTGGAACAGAAAATAAAAAACAATCTTGTTCCTGGTATTGTAACTTTTACCCGCTCTCTAAGGGGGCTGAAAGATCCTGCTCATAAAGGCGATGTTGCGACGCTTGCGCAAAGACTTGAAATATTCGATTCTATGGGCTTTTCTTTCGCTATTGTAATTGACTTTTCTGATGATTTCGGTAGAATTGAAGGAACTGAATTTCTTAAAGTCCTAATAGATTCTTGTCGAATGAAATTCCTTGCAGAGGGTAGAGATTTTCATTGTGGCTATAAAGGTGCCGCAGACATGGATTTTATAAGGCGTTTTGGCGAAAACAATGGTTTTGAGCTGAAAACGATAGAACCTGTTTTTTATAATGAAGAAAAAATAAGTTCCTCTCGCATTAGGGATTCTATTTTAAGTAAGGACTTTTACTCTGCTGAGTATATGCTTTCGAGACCGTTTTCTTTGGATTGCTCAGGCTTTGACTGGTCTTTCTCTGATGAGAATGGTTTTAGGGTTCTTTCGGCTAAAAAAAGCGGAATTCAGGTTTTTCCACCAGACGGTACTTATGCTGTTCTGGTGAATATTGATTTTAGGCAACAATCTGGTGAAGCACAATCATCTGTAAGTGTTTTGGCATATCGTTCCGATTGTACGCTGGAGAATGGAAGTCTTCGCCTTTCCTTCCCCGGCAAATTGATTGGCGGATTTGTCAGGACAATACAATTTGGGTACCCAGATGAAAATAATTTTATTAAGGAGTAAGTTATGGCACTTACAAAAGAGACTACAGCATCAATTATCAGCAAGTTTGGTGCAAACGAGAATGACACAGGAAATACAAAGGTTCAGGTAGCATTGATGACTGCAAGAATTAAACAGCTTACAGAGCATTCAAACCGCTTTCCAAAAGATACTAGCGCAAAACGCAGCCTTTTGAAAGTTATCGGTGCTCGCCGCAGCCTTTTGAAATATCTTCAGAAAAAGAACTTGGAGATGTACCGAGAACTCATTAAAGAACTTGGCCTCCGCAAATAAGCTGGGGAGGCATTATGGTAAATAGAGTAACATATAAAATTGGCAACGAAGAACTTATCCTTGAGACTGGTAAGATTGGTAAGCAGGCAGACGGTTGTGTTTATGCACAGTATGCTGGCTCTGCTATCATTGCTACAGTCTGTGCTTCTTCAGAAGTAAAAGAAGGTTTGGATTTTGTTCCTGTTACCGTAGAATATAATGAGAAATACTATGCTGCTGGTAAAATCCCTGGTGGATTTATAAAGCGCGAGGGACGACCTAAAGACAAGGAAATCCTTGTTTCACGTCTTATCGACAGACCTATGAGACCGCTCTTTGAGCCTGCTTTTGGTCGTGAGATTCAGATTGTTCCTACTTGTGTTTCTTCTGATGGAGTTAATCCACCAGATATTCTGGCTGTAATAGCTTCATCTGCTGCTGTTACTATTTCCGATATTCCATTCCATGGACCTGTTGCCGCTTGCCGAGTTGCATATCTCAACAATGAGTATGTTCTCAACCCGACATTCCAGCAGCAGGAGAAAGCTGACCTTGAGATCGTTGTAGCTGGAACAAAAGATGGCTTTACAATGGTTGAGGGTGGTGCAAACGAGGCTTCTGAGGAAGTTATGCTTGGTGCTCTTGAAAAAGCACAGGGCTTTATCACTGCAATGTGTGAGTTGCAGGAAGAGCTTCAGAAAAAATGCGGAAAAGAAAAATTGCCGCTTGCTCCGTTTACAGTTGAGCTTGCAAACAAAGATGCAATTGTTGCAGAAGCAACACCTTTGCTTGAGAAAGCTTGCTTCCAGAATGGAAAGACTAACCGCGGTAAAGCCATTGCAATTGCTAAAGCACAGATTATTGAGAATCATGCAGAGCAGTTTGCTGATGAAGTCCAGAAAAAACTTTTTGATGCTTGTTTTGATGATATTCAGTACAATCTTCTTAGAAGAAGCATTTTGGACAAAGGTATCCGCATAGACGGTCGAAAATGCGATGAAATTCGTCCAATCACTTGTGAAGTGAATGTGTTGCCAAGACCTCATGGAAGTGCTCTTTTTACCCGTGGTGAAACTCAGTCACTTGCTGTTTGTACATTGGGAACAACGCTTGATGCACAGGTGTATGATGATATTGATGGAGAAAGAAGCGAGAACTTCATTCTTCATTATAATTTCCCTCCGTACTCGGTTGGTGAAGTAGGTCGCTTGACTACTGGTCGCCGTGAGATTGGACACGGAAACCTTGCAAGAAGATCATTGGAGCCAATGATTCCTTCTGTTCAGGAATTCCCGTATACTGTCCGTGTTGTCTCTGAGATTATGGAATCAAATGGTTCTTCTTCTCAGGCTTCAACATGTGGTGGTTGTCTTGCATTGTTGGCTGCTGGTGTACCTATGAAAAAGATGGTTGCTGGTATTGCTATGGGTCTTATTACAGAAGGCGAGCATTACGAGCGTTATCAGATTCTTTCTGATATTCTTGGTGAAGAAGACCATCTTGGTGATATGGACTTTAAGGTAGCTGGAACAAAAGACGGTATTACTGGCTTCCAGATGGATATTAAGATTGCGGGAGTTACTACTGAGATTATGAAGAAGGCTCTCGCTCAGGCTAAAGCAGGTCGTTTGCATATTCTCTCTATCATGGAGAAATGCATTAACCAGCCGCAGCCAATCAGTCCTTATGCTCCTAAGATTTTGACAATGAAAATTGCAATTGACAAAATCGGAGCATTGATTGGACCTGGCGGAAAGAACATAAAAGCTCTCTGCTCTCAGTATAACGTTACTATTAATGCCGAAGAGGATGGAACTGTAACCATTTATGGTAAATCAGGAAAATCTGCTGAGGAGGCAAAGGTTGCAATCAAGGGAATCTGTGAGGATCCAGAGGTTGGAACTATTTACAATGGTACCGTAAAGAGAATTATGGAATTCGGTGCTTTCGTTGAAATCTTGCCTGGAAAAGAGGGACTTTGTCATATTTCAAAGCTCTCACGCCAGCGAGTGGAGAAAGTAACTGATATTCTTAAAGAAGGTCAGCAAATCCCTGTAAAACTTCTTGAAGTAGACAAGATGGGGCGTTTGAACCTTTCTTATATTGATGCTTTGGAAGCTCAAAAGAAATAAGGCTTCTGAGTCATTGACGCCGCCAGACTTCTGGCGGCATTTTTTTTAGCAAGCTTGAATGTCAAAAATGAGGTAGGATAAACAGCAGCCTAAATTATCGTCTGTTTTTTATCTTGAAACATTCTTCTTGACTTTTTATAGGAGGTATTGATATGTCAGAAAATTGTACGAATAATTGTTCTACTTGCAGCAGTTCTTGTTCTAATAAAAATTTGCGTGCACAGCTACGAGCTGGCAGCTGTGTCAAGAAAGTAATTGGTGTTGTTTCTGGAAAAGGTGGTGTTGGAAAATCGCTTGTGACGTCTCTTTTGGCTTCTAAGCTTTGCCAGCACGGTTTGAAAACTGCAATTCTTGATGCTGACATAACAGGCCCATCCATACCTATTTGTTTTGGAGTAGGAGAGGAAAAAGCTCAGGGTGATAAATCTGGTGCTATTTATCCTGTAAAAACTGATTCTGGCATTCAGCTGATGAGTATGAATTTTCTTTTGGAGCATGAGACAGACCCCGTATTATGGCGTGGCCCGATTATTGCGGGTGCGGTAAGGCAGTTTTGGACAGATGTAATTTGGGACAGCGTTGATTTTATGTTTGTC